>OLGJ01001349.1_pt1 | contig 11120 bp, 16 predicted proteins | sample 1605431 | NCBI WGS metagenome assembly OLGJ01 (sample SAMEA3888920, study PRJEB22519) | human gut metagenome | biome: human gut; feature: human-associated habitat; material: faeces | place: Denmark | collected 2009
GCCTCACCATGAACATGGCGACGGACACGGAGCGGAAAGTCAAAACGAGTAGCAGCTCGAGTAAAAAGAATGCGCACTCCGTCGGAGATAAGGTTCAGTTTACCGGAGGCCCGCAGTATGTGGCGTCCACCGCGACCTCTCCGACCAACAGCCCAAAAGCGGGCCCTGTTAAAATAACGGCCATTGCCAAAGGCAAGAACGCAAAACACCCGTATCACATCATCCACACGGACAAGCAGAGCACCGTGTATGGATGGGTGAACGCCAGTCAAATCGGATAGGAGGAGCCTATGGACCCGGAACAGGCAACGAGCCTCAAGCAGCTCTTTATGTCTATGTTCCCGAACGATGGTGGCATTGTGGTCGGCACGGTTACAAGCGAAAGTCCGCTTACCATCAAGATAGAGAACGACGAAAAGCTCGAAATTTCTGGTAGTGCGCTTCTCGTTCCTCGCAACCTTACCGACTACCAGACCCGCATTGATATATCTCTTGCTGGCGGAAAAATCGACAGCAATACTCATATCGGCGGAGCGCATGGGCACGACTTTGACCTGCTGGATTCCCGTTCTGGCAAAGTCTCTGGCATAATCGGATGCCCTTATGAAGGAGCAAAGGACCAGCCAGAGGGAGACTACCACAAGGTTGAGAGCTCCAAAGCGAGCGCCCACATCCATTCGCTGCAAACCTTTGTCATCGAAGGAGCACTTATGACGGTTTACAATGCACTCAAGGTTGGAGAGTCCGTGTATCTTCTCCGCTTCAACAACGGCAAAAGCTACATCGCGCTCGAAAGGGCTATCGTATGAGCAGAGTTTTTGTTCCAATCGCTATATCCGGCATTGAGGAGGAAAAAGAGCAGCCGTCGCTCACCTATAAGCTCGACCTCAAGGCCGGACGCATCGTTGGAAAAGTTGATGGCCTCGAGGCTGTCAACCAGTACATCGAGAAAGCGCTTCTTACGCCTCGGTTCCATTGCCTTGTGTATGACAACCAGTATGGCAGCGAAATCAAGGACACCATCAAGGACGAGAGTGCGACGGAGGAGCTTATCAAGTCGGAAATACCGAGGCTTGTAGAGGATGCACTCCTTTGTGACGGCCGCATTCTAAAAGTCTATGACTTCGAGTTCGAGTTCAACGAGGACTACTGCAACGTGCATTTCAAAGCTGACACCATTTATGGGACCACAGAGGTCGAGGAGGTGAAGCCCAGACCTATGACAAGGTTTTAGAGGACATCTTGAGCCGAGCACCGGATGGCATCGACCTGCGGCAGGGCAGCATCTTCTACGATGCTGTCGCGGGCATCGCTTTCAAAATCGCCAAATACTACGCAGACCTTGAACAGGTATTCAAGATGGTGTTCTTGGTGACAGCGACCGGAGACTACCTTACACTGAGAGCCGAGGAAAACGGCGTTTATAGACAGGTTGCCTCCGCTGCAAAGTACCGCATCAAATACGAGGGCGAGCTCCCGGAACTCGGGACGCGCTTTTTCTGCGATGGACAATATTTTGTGCTTGCGCAGGACGATGACCTCGGCTTCTACATTGAAGCAGAGGAAACCGGAACTGCGGCGAACGATATTTTGCCCGGAACTGCGGTCGTTCCGGTTGAAACATTGCGAGAGCTCACAGCCTGCTCTATCGTGGAGGAGCTTGAACCGGGTTCCGACGAGGAGGACGACGAGAGCCTTCGAAAACGAGTTCAGGAGAAAATTGCGGGCCCGGCCGAAAACGGAAACCGTCAGCACTATAAGACGTGGTGCGAAAGTATTTCCGGCGTCGGCCGCGCACGCATCATCCCTCTTTGGGCAGGAGAGAACACCGTCAAGGGGGTTCTCATTGACACGGAGGGAGGACCGGCATCGGACGCTGTCGTGCAGTGTGTGCAGGAGTACATCGACCCGGGCGGAACCGGATTGGGGGAAGGACAGGCCAATATTGGCGCGCACTTCACGGCCGTTGCAGCCACTGCTAAAAAGGTGGATATTTCGTTCTCCGTCACGTTGGCAAAGGGCGGAAACCTTACCACGGTCAAGGATGCGGCACAGGCCGCACTCAAGGCGCAAGTCAAGAGCATCAATCTTGCGGCGAACGACGGGGAAACGCCGACCCTGCGTATCAGCACGGTCGGAAATACTATTTACGGCCTCACAGGAGTGCTGGACTACGAAAACCTCCGCTTTAACGGTCAGACCTCAAACGTAGAGACCGGAACGGAGGAGGTTTTCGTCTTAGGGGAGGTGAGCGTCAGTGAAACCGACCCTGTATACTAATGGATTTCCAAGCGCATATGAGGAGCTAAAAACATTTTACCCGGTATTCTACCGGGATGTTTTTGAGATGGACGCCATCTGGCGCGCCGCAGGAGGAAAGCTCAATGAAATCGAGGTAGGCGTTGACGCAGCAGCGAACGATACCTTTATCTCGATGATGGATGCGGCCGCACTCTCTGATATGGAAACATTCCTCGACATCGTGCCGAACAAGAACAGAACTCTTGAGGTTCGGCGCAAGCTAGTAGCGTCGTATTTTGTTGGCGCGAACCATATTGGCGCGCCTGAAATAAAAGAGCTCGTCCGAGGTTATACCGGAGACACCCCAGAGGTCAAATTCAGCAAGGGCAGAATCTACGTTTGCATATCGCCACCGTATGAATCGGCTTTCTTTTCGAGCGACATCATCGAGTGTTTGCTGAGAAAAATACCGGCGCACCTTGCGCTGTCACTTTCTCTTAGATACAAACCGGATGTACAGCCAGCATACGCGGCAGCCGCTCCGCTCGGTACGACAATTTCTTGCACGGTGCGACTGCCGGGAACTATTAAGCCGCGAGCCGTCAGCGCGACGGCATATGCTGCAGGAGCACTCCGGGCAGCCCGGATGCAAGCCTCTGTTAAGCTGCCGGGAACCATCGGTCCGAAAACCATCAGCGCGCGGGCGTTTGCCACTGGCGGGCCTGCGAACGCGCGTGAAACCATCACAATCAAGATTGGAGGACAGACAACGTGAGTTGGGAAAAATCCAGTTACACGAAAGCCGGTGCCGCCCTGCTGTCGGAATCTCTCTCCGGCGGCGCACTGACCATTACCCGCGCCGCGAGCGGCACCGGCTCTGTTGACACCGACCTGTCGGCAGAAACCGCAGTCAGCGGCGACACACACGAACTGTCTTTGCTGGGCATTGAAACCGTCGCGGACGACGGCAAAACCGCCCGCAAGGTCAGTATTCAGGCCACCGGTGCAGCAGATACCTACGTTATGCACCAGATCGGAGTTTTCGGTGTCCTGAATGATGGCACTGAAACGCTCCTGTTCCTGATGCAGGACGAGCGCGGCATTGAAGTTCCTGCCGCAAGCACGAACTCCGAGTTTTCGTTTGAAATTGCCGTCCTGCTGGCTGTTTCGGCAGAAGCCAACATGTCCATCGCCGTTGACCCTCAGGTGCAGGCGTTGATGAAGCTGGTCAAGGCCGAGATCGAGAAGCACAATGCCAATGCCGACGCCCATGCGACTACCATCACGGCAGCGGTCAGCGCAGCCGTGAAGAACCTGTCTGAATCCGGGGAAATCCTGAACGAAGAACAGGTAAAGGCTCTTATCAAGGAACAGGTGGACGGCGGAACAGGCGGCTACTATGGCTCCTACGAACTCACCCTTGCGGCTGACGGGTGGAAGCCCGCCCGCAACGAGGATGATTACGAAAACGCTGGCGGTATGGATTACTACCAGTGCATTTATGATGCAGAACTGTCGGACAGCACCAGTGAGCTTGTACCCGTTGGCGTTGTATCTCCCGGCAGCTTCTATACTACGACCAAAGCGGGTGTCCTGAACGGGTGCGAAACGCATGATGGTTTCATCAGATTCTTTTCTCAGCGCATCCCGGAAGCAGACATTCAGGCGACCGTAACCCTGTTCGGGAAAGGAGGTGGTTCGGGTGAAACCGGTAGCGTAAGCATCGGTCAGGGCTTGAAGCGTGACGCGAGCGGCGCTATTGCCGTCCGCATTGGCGAAGGCCTTGACTTTGACAGTGCAAACGCGCTGACTGTCCGCAAAGAAACCGTTATGACGAGCGAAGACCTGCTGAACGAGGAAGAAACGCAGCAGGAAATCGTTGATATGCTGAAATAATTTTTAGGAGGACACTATTATGTCTAAGCAGATTTCTACCAAGACCACCATCCGCAACCTGACCGCTGAGATCAAGAAGACTTTCGTCAAGAAGGACGCCTTTACCCCTGTGCAGACCGCAGCCAACGCTGCTATCAAGTCTCTTGGCGTTGACGGCAACACCGTGAACTTCTACACCTCTACCGACAAGAGCGGCACTGCTGCTTTCTCCGTTGACTTCCCCTCTGAGCTGTTCCTCGACCAGACCAAGACCACCTTCGTGGCCAAGTTCAAGTTCGATGCTGCGACCTACCCCGGCGCCACCGACCCCAAGCTGGAAGGCAAGCCGGTCATGGTGCTGGCCGTCAAGGGCGAGAACCCGGACTCCTGCACTTACTCCTTCTTGAGCATGGCCGCTCTGGTCGATACCTATAAGGCCAAGGTCACTGGCAAGGACGCATCCACCACCGTTACCATCGCTGGTTATGAGGTGGATGTCAAGGTCAATGTTTCCGCTGCTGCCGGCAACGCCCTGGTTCTGAAGGACGATGGTCTGTATGTTCCCACCCCTGAGGAAGTGGACATCTCCGGCAAGGCCGATAAGGCCACCGGTGCCACCACCGGCAACTTTGCTGCGCTGGATGGCGAGGGCAATCTGACCGACAGCGGCAAGAAGCCCGCAGACTTCGTGGGCGCCGAGGCTGGCAAGCGCCTGATGAGCGATGCCGAGGGCGAAAAGCTGGCCGGTGTCTCTGCGGGCGCAACCAAGACTGCCGCCAGTTCCACCAACGGCAATGTGAACATCGACGGCAAGGAAGTCGTCGTGTACACCGAGCCGGAGAATGTTCTGCACGACGAGGACGTGGAGGACTTCTCCGCAGAGGAGATCGCCGCTCTGCTGGCTGACGCTGACTAAGACATGAGGAGGTAAGCTCTATGGCAAAAGCGAAGGTCAAAACGCTTTTGGGCACAGGGCTTGCCGCACTTTGCAGCCACATCAAGCAGTGCAACACCGCAATCGGAGACCTTTCCGAAGCAACGGCAAACGGATTCGAGGAAACCGATGACATCCTGCACGAAAAGCAGGATGTCACGGCTGCGGTGTCTTTTACGATTCCGGTCGATGGCTGGGGCGAGGATGATTCCTCCCCCGGCTATTTTTATTGCGACATCCCCATTGCGGGCCTGTTGGCTACCGACATTGTGGATGTTACGGTACTGCCGGGATTTTACGATGTGGCGGGTGCGGTGGGCTTTATTGCGACCGAAAGCCTCGAAGGAAAGCTGCGGCTGAGGGCCGCCAAAGCTCCGACCGAGAAAATTTCTGCACAGTATCACATTACAAGCACCGTGAAATACACGGATGCACAGGAAGGGGGAACCTAAATGGCATACGGTTCTTTTAACGCAGGCCCCGGCAAGGCGCCGGATGAAGATGTTGTCCGCACTAACCAGATCGGCGTGCCGGGCGGCATTGCCACGCTGGATGCAGACGGTCACCTGACCGAGAGCCAGCGCTGGGAAGTGGACGGCTACAAAAAGGCCGAGACCGACCAGCGCATCAGCGCAGCCGTGGACGCTCACAACGGTGCGGAGAACGCCCACAGCGACATCCGTGCCAGTGTGGCAGCTATGAACGCCAGCATCAAGGCCATTGAGCTGAAGTTCGGCACGAACGTCACGAAAAACCCGTTTTCTGCCACGTTCGGCAGTCTGGACGGCCTGACCGTGACCGGCGCGTGGAACGCCGAGCAGGCAAGGGTGGAGTTCTGACGATGGCTGAAATGTTCAAGGTCGGCGCGAATGCGCGGGAGCTGCTGCGGTACACCCAGAGGGCAACCCGCATTGTCACCGACGACATCAGCCGGAGCGATGCCCGGAAGATCATCCAGAAAGTCGCGGCGCTCGAAGATGTGCGCGACATCCAGAAGGTGTGCGGCACTGCCGTCCATGCACTCGACACACGGGACAGGGAGGGCTTTTCCAAAAGCACTTTCCGTCTGTACGGTGAGGGCATCCGGCTGACTGCTCGGCAAATCCTGCTGGATGCACACGCGGCAAACAACGTCAATTTCCAGACCGACTACGACAAGCGCGTTGAGAAGATCGGCGCAGTTGTGGACGGCTGCTCTCTGCTGCTGGAATACCTGACCATCTGCACGGAGGAAGGTATCATCAGTGCGAAGAAAGCCGGTATCTGGACAAAGAAGGTCACGGACGTAAAATACCCGGCGATGAAGTGGCTCACGTCGGAACGCGGACGTGCCGAAAAACTCCGGGCAGAAGCGGAACGGAAACGGCTGACCGAACAGGCTGCCGCCCTGAAAGCCGTCCTTTACCCGGAACCGTAAACGCACAGCGGGCAACCGCTTTGCATAAAGGGTGCGGTTTGTTTGTCTGACGCTGCCATTTGGTGGCTGCGCTCTCCGAACACCAACAATAACAACAACGTCTGGAACGTCAACACCGATGGCTCCAACAACAACAACTGGTACAACAACTCCTATGGTGTTCGCCCCGCTCTGATGGAACCGTGTGACGAGTAGGCATAAGCTGAAAGCAGTGCGCCCATCAAAGGAAACCGCATCCTGTCGCTTGCCGATGCAGGCAAGTGATAAATACATCCCGCTGAGGTGGGCCATCCCTGCCGGATGCAGCCCACTACCGTAACGCGAACCAGCGGAGGGTCATTTTGACATACGAAGAACTGTGCAGCTTTGAGGTACTTTACAAAGCCTACCTTGAAGCCCGGAAGGGAAAGCGCAGTAAAAGCAAAACAATCGAGTACGAGGCGCAGGCGCTGGCCTGCACGGAAAAGCTCTCCCGTAAGCTGGCTGTCTGCAATGTGCGGCAGCCAGACGGGAGCATTCGGCAGCAGATACGCTATGTGCCAAGTAAGTTTGAGGTCTTTGCCGTCTACGAGCCGAAGCGCCGCATGGTACACGCCCCCGCATTTGTGGACAAGGTGGTGCTGCACGCTCTGGTCGATAACATCCTGTATGATGCCCTGACAAAGAGCTTTATCCGGGACAGCCACGCCAGCCAGACCGGAAAAGGCACAGACGACGGCCTGATGCGCCTGAAAACCCACATGGTGGACTATTACCGCCGTGAGGGCCACGGCGCGGACGGCTGGGTGCTGAAAGGCGACGTGCGGCATTTCTTCGCCAGCATCGACCACCGGAAGCTAAAACGCAAGCTCAAAGCCGTGCTGGACAAGCGCGGCGTTGACCCGCGTGTCTATGAGCTGCTTTGCATCTACATCGACGTGATGGAGGACGGCTTGCCGCTGGGATACCAGACGAGCCGGCTTTTCGCCCTCATGTTTTTGGACGAGTTCGACCACATCATCAAAGAAAAGTACCGCATCAAATACTATGGCCGATACATGGATGATTTCTACATCATCTGTTCGGACAAGAAGAAATTGCAGTGCATTCTCCGGGATGTTCGGGCGCTCATGGACAGTTACGGCCTTGAGCTGAACCAGAAAACCGCCATTTTCCCGCTGCGGAACGGTATTGATTTTCTGGGATTCCATAGCTACCTGACCGACACCGGCGCGGTCATCCAAAAGCTGCGCCGGGATAGCTCCAAGCGGATGAAGAACAAGATCAAGTATTGGGAGACGGCATACCCCGCAGGCGAAGCGACCAAACAGGAAATCCTGCGGAGCTTTGATGCGTGGGATGCCCACGCCGCCCACGGCGATACTTATTCTTTGCGCAGGCAGTACGCGGACAGGCTCGAAAAATTGCTTGAGTGCAAAATCCCTATCCATCGAAAAATCAACTCGAACAAACTTGCACGTGACAGACGGCGGGCGAGGCAATGCCGCTGCATCTACAAGAAGCAGCACAAAGCCCTGTCCCTCTCTGTATCGCAGAACACGCGGCCTGCGGAGATCATGCCGTGGGCCTGAACGAAAACAAGGAGGTAACAATGGCAAACGTAAAACTGGGCACAAAAGCCGTTGGCAGCATTGTCAAAATCAAGGTCAACGGCGCGTCCAAAGATTTTATTGTCGTGCAGCAGGGCAATCCGAATACCAGCACCTATGATTCGAGTTGCGCCGGAACGTGGCTGCTGATGAAGGACATCTACACCACGTCCACGTTCGGCAACAATAACTCCTACAAGGATTCCAGCATCCACACATACCTGAACGGAACGTTCTACAACCTCATCGACAGCAACATCCGGGCGGCTATTAAGCAGGTGAAAATCCCGTACCAGAACGGCACTGGTTCCGGCGGCAGCCTTGCCACCGGCTCCAATGGCCTGAGCACGAAAGTATTCCTGCTGTCTGGTTATGAGGTTGGTTGGACGACCAGCGACAACGGCTATTTCCCCAAGGATGGTGTTCGGCTGGCGTACTTTGGCAACAGCTCTGGCGGCAACAGCAAGCGTGTCGCCTACAACGGCAGCAGCGCTGCCATTTGGTGGCTGCGCTCTCCGCGCACCGGCAATGGCAACGGCGTCTGGTACGTCGGCACCGATGGCTCCTACAACTACTACTGGTACAGCACCTCCTATGGTGTTCGCCCCGCTTTCATTCTTCCCTCTACACTCGTGGTCTCTGACGATGGCACGGTCAGTGTCAACACTGCACCTACCGTCAGCACGGACGGCGCAGCTCTGGGGCGGAAGAACGCGGCCTTTGCGTGGAAGTACACCGTCAGGGATGCCGACGGCGACACCTTGACCGTCACCGAAAAGCTGGACGGCAAGACCACCAAGACCCGCACCGGCGTTGCCAGCGGCGCGACCCTGACCTTTGAGCAGACGGCCAGCGCTGCCGGATTCCAGAAAATCCTGAACGGCAACCACACCATCACCGTTGAGGTGAGCGACGGCAAGGAAACCGTCAGCACGTCCGCGACCTTTACCAAGGCCGTCCACGCCGCAAGCGTGACGCTGGCTGAACCGTTGGCCGTTGAGGGCGACATTACCGTTGCCGTGCTTCAGGTGACCGGCTCCATCCCCGATGATGCGAAGTTCAAAGCCGAAGTGACCAACAACGCACTCGACAGCTCCCCGGTCTGGCAGGATGCCACGACCGAGGTAAAAAAAGGCGTGAACATCGTCTTTGAGAATAAGACCGCCACCAACGGCGCGGCGTTTAACTTCCGCGTCAGCGTGGAGCGCGGCGAATCCGGCACCGGCGGCTATATCGAGGCCGTTTCCGGCGCATTCCAGTAAGGAGGACAGTATGGCTATTGAATGGAAGAAAAACGACCTTCCCACTCTGGCACAGAAGGTGGCGGACGACGCTTCTGAAACCTGCCAGAACTTTATTTATGCTGGCATTGACGTGGAGTTGTCCGACGGTACGCAGCACTTTTCGCTGATGCCCAACGACCAGACGAACATCGACTCGATGTTTGCGGCCATTACGTTGGGCGCGTCCGAATACCCTTACCACCCGGATGGCGGCAAGTGCGTTATGTACAGCGCGGCAGACATTATTACTCTGTACAGCGAATACAAGAGCTTCGTCACCAAACAGACGACCTACTGCAATGCGCTGCGCCAGTGGGCGAAGCGCGAGACCGACCCGAATGTTATCGGCTCCATCTATTACGGATGCGCCCTTCCCGAGGACCTCGAAAAGAAAGTCGGGGACATTCTCAGCGCAGCGCAGGCGCAGATTACGGCCATCATCAACAAGCTCTCCGCCTAAGGAGGACCGAAATGGCAAGGAACTCTGTATGTAAAACTGCCATCCTCTTTGTGTTCGGAGGGCTTGTATACTTCGGACTCGAGGTGCTTTTCAGAGGACATAGCCATTGGACGATGTTCGTCCTCGGCGGATTCCTTTTCCTGATTCTGGGTGAGCTGAACGAGGGCTTGCTCGAATGGGACACCCCGCTCATTTTGCAGGGCATCATCGGTTCAGCCATCGTGACAGGAGCGGAGCTCGCAACCGGGATGATTCTCAACGTCTGGCTCGGCCTCGGCGTTTGGGATTACTCCGGGATGCCGCTCAACTACAAAGGGCAGATTTGCCTCCCGTTTAGCATCCTGTGGATTTTCGTGTCCATCGCGGCCGTCGTCCTCGATGACTGGCTGCGATACTGGCTGTTTGGGGAGGAGCGTCCGCACTACACACTGTTCCGGCGCGGCGAGAGCCGCTGAAAGGAGCCGCCAATGAACCGCGAGGAGAGGCTCGAACAGCTTTTGACGGCCGCCGTTAAGCTGCTCGACCGGTGGGAGGAATACTCCCTCGAAACGAACTGCGGGGAGCCGGAGGGCTACGGAGCAGCCCGCGCGGTGGTACACGCAGAATTTTCCGTACTCAAACAGACCGACAAAGGAGACGTCGAGAATGAGCGTAATTACCTTTAAGCCGAACGACCACACGAAAATCACCACAGACTTCGAGCGGTACGAGTTTGCCTGCCCGTGCGGATGCACGGCGCAGATGATTGACCCGGAGCTCGTCCAGAAGATGCAGACCATCCGCACCAAGCTCGGCAAGGCCATCAAGGTTACGTCGGGCTACCGGTGCGTGAAGCACAACGCAGACCCGAAAGTGGGCGGCAGCCGGACAAGCCGCCACCTCTACGGCATTGCGGCCGACTGGCGCACGAGGGACCGGAGCGTAAACCCCGTTGCCCTCGGTATCATCGCGGCCGCACAGGGCTTTGGCGCGGTCGGCATCTACTGGCACGACAAGGCCGCCATTGTCCACACCGACACGCGCGGAGGCAAGGCTACATGGCTTTGCGTCCAGCCCGGCGTGTATCCCAGCACCACCTACAACAAGTTTGTCCTGCCGACCATCGAGCAGGGTTGCGAGGGAGCCGCTAACCGCGCAGCTACGGTTATGCTGCAGCGGCTCCTCGGCATCCCGCACGACGGCAGTTTTGGCCCGGCTACCACAAAGGCACTGATGACGGCCCAGCGTAAGCACGGCCTTGTCCCGGATGGCATTTGCGGCCCCAAGAGCTGGACTGCCCTGTCAGGCGCAGACAAATATCTGTGAGGGAGGAGGTGATACC
>OLGJ01001352.1_pt1 | contig 11101 bp, 10 predicted proteins | sample 1605431 | NCBI WGS metagenome assembly OLGJ01 (sample SAMEA3888920, study PRJEB22519) | human gut metagenome | biome: human gut; feature: human-associated habitat; material: faeces | place: Denmark | collected 2009
TCATCGACACGGCGGGCCTACACGAGACGGACGATCTCGTCGAACAGCTCGGCGTCGAACGATCGAAAAAAGCGGTCGAGGACGCTGATCTGATCCTCGCGCTGTTGGACGGCAGCACGGGACTGCCGGCATCCGAGGCGCGGGCAGCAGAAATGCTTGCTCCGCTGGAACTTGCCGCGAAAAGCGGCAAGCCGTGGCTGCTGCTGCTGACAAAATCCGACCTCGGCGGCGGGGCAGGCATTGTCCCCGACAAGGACTGGCGCGCGCCCGAGGCGGTCATTTCGCTTTCAAGCGTGACGCACGAGGGCTTCGACGCGCTGGAAGCGGCGATCCGCACGCTTTACCCCGCGCCGAAAGGCGATACGTCCCTCGTGACAAACGCCCGTCAGGCCGACGCCATCCGCCGCGCGCTTGATAGCGTCCGTGCGGCGAAGGACGCGCTCCAAAGCGGCATGACGCCCGACGTTGTACTCACGGAAGTAGAGCAGGCGGAAAACGCCCTCGGCGAGCTCACGGGCCGCACCGCGCGCGAGGACATGGTCGCGCGCATCTTCGAGCGCTTCTGCGTCGGAAAATAAGAGCTTATTTCAATAAAAGTGCCCTGAACGGACCGTTCAGGGCACTTTTTTATCAGATGCCGCATTCATTCAGCCGCTTTTTTCTCATAGTTGCCAAAAAACGCGGCGTATGATATCTTGAAAGAAAAGCCCCCGGTCAAAACTGTCTTGGAGGTACGCCATGCCGAAGCGAAGCTGGAATTTGAACACCGTCTACATATCCGAGCGCCTGCAGGAGTGCCTGCGCCCGATCTCGCGCTGCGCGCTCACCACCGTGATCGCGCCGATGGGCTACGGCAAGACGACGGCGGTGAACTGGTATCTTTTAGAGCGCGCCAAGCTCGACGAAGCCGCCGTTGTGCGTATCAGCGTGTATTCGGACAATCTGGCCATCTTCTGGAAAAGCGTGCAGGAGGCCTTTTCCCACGCGGGGTTCGATTTTCTGCGCGCCTACCCCTGCCCCGACGACGCCGCGGGCGGAAGCCTCCTGACGGACGATCTCTGCCACGCGCTCGCGGGCAAGCGGCCCTGCTATATTTTCATCGACGACTTTCACCTCTTGACCGACAACCGCGTGCCCGCCTTTCTCTGCACGCTGACGAATCGCCTGCCCGAAAACGTTCACCTGATCGTCGCAAGCCGCGACCGCTTCCTGCCCGCGGAGGAGATCCTGCGCCTTGGCGGCAGGCTCTACACCGTGGGCGCCGAGCAGCTGCGCCTCAACCACACGGAGCTCTCGATCTACGCCCACCGCTGCGGCACGGAGCTCTCGGACGCGCAGATCGAATCGCTGCTCTATTCGAGCGAGGGGTGGTTCTCGGCCATTTACTTAAATCTCCGCACGCTGCACGAGCGCGGCGAGCTGCCGAGCCGCAGCTCGGATATCTACGCGATGTTCTCCGCCGCGATGATCGACCCGCTGCCGTCAAAGCGGCGCGAATTTTTGGCCGTCATGGGTCTTGCGGACGAATTCACCGTCGAGATGGCCGAAACCGTCACCGGCAGCAAAAACACCGCTGCGATCTTACAGACGTTGACCGAGCAGAACGCCTTTGTCAAGCGCCTGCCGGACGGCGTGACGTTCCGCTTCCACCACATGATGAAGGACTGCGCCGAGCGCACGTTCCACACGATGGAGCCGCGGCGGCAGGCAGTTTACCATAACAGATATGGCGAGTGGTACAAAACGCATGGGCAATATCTGCATGCGCTCAAATTCTACTGTCTTGCCAAAAACTACGACGCGGCGCTGCGCGTCATCCAGCGCGACGCGGGCATCCTGCTCACGTCGCTTGGCGCGCAGCAGGTGCTCGACTTCATCGCCCACTGCCCGGTCGAAACGCTCAAGGAGCACCCGCTTTCGCTCCTCGTTCTGATGCGCAGCATGTTCACCTGGCGGCAGATCCCAAAGATGCTCGAGCTCAAGGAGCTGCTGCTCGCCGCGATCACCGAACACCCCGACTGGCCGGAGAGTGAGCGCGGCGACCTTCTCGGCGAGTGCGACCTCATCATGAGCTTTTTGATGTACAACGACATCTCCGCGATGAGCCGCCTGCACCGCAGCGCGAGCGCGCAGATGTCGCGCCCCGCCATCAGCATCCAGAAAAGCGGGGGCTGGACGTTCGGCTCGCCGTCGGTGCTGATGATGTTTTACCGCGCGTCCGGCGAACTCCAGAGCGAGCTCACCGAGATGGACGAGTGCATGCCGCACTACTATAAGATCACAAACGGCCACGGGCAGGGCGCTGAGACCATCATGCGCGCGGAGGCCGACTTCATGCGCGCCTGCTTTGCCGACGCGCAGATCATGCTCGAGCGCGCCTATGCGCAGATTGACGGCAACGGGCAGGAAAACATGGCCTTGTGCTGCGACTTTCTCGCTTGGCGGCTCTCGCTCTGCACTTCTTTCACGCCGCGCGAGTCCTTTGAGCAGCGGCGCGAGGCGCTGCTGCAGCAGCACAACGTTGCATGGCTCAACATTCTGCAAAGCTCCTGCGCCTATTACTATGCGCTGCTGGGACTGCCCGAAAAAATTCCCGCGGTCTTCCGCGAGCATCAACTCGCCTCCATCCACTTCCTCGCGCCCGGAAAGCCGATGATGGAGCTTATCGAAAATCAGGTCTACCTCGCCCAGGGCGAATATGCCAAGGTCATTGGCCACAGCGAAGCGTTGCTCGGTATGTGCGAGGCGATGCACTATGCGCTCGTCGCGCTGCACATCCGCCTTCAGACCGCCGCGGCCTACGAAATGCTCGGCAAGCGCGAGACGGCAGACGAACTTTTGATCTCTGCCCTCGCCGCGGCGGAGCCGGACGCGCTCTATCTGCCGTTTGTCGAAAATTACCGCTATCTCAAGACGGCGCTCACGCGCGGCGCGGGTGCGAAATTTGCCGCGTTTGTCCGGACAGTCACACCGCTTGGCGAGGACTTTGTGCGCCGCTGCGGCGAAAAGCGTGCGGAAGGCTCCCGTCCCGCCGCCCTCGCGGGCCTCACCGAGCGTGAAAGCGCCATCGCCGCGCTCGTCGCCAAGCGCCTGAGCAACCGCGAGATCGCCGAGCAGCTCTTTTTGTCCGAGGGAAGCGTGAAGCAGTACATCAATCAGATCTATTCTAAGCTCCTCATCACAGGCGACGTGCGCACCAAGCGCAAGCGGCTCGCCGAGCTCGCCGCGCCGAAGAGCTAAGGCACAGCAAGGACGCAGCACGCCTATTTTGCATTGATATTCCTAGGAAATTATCTAACCTTTGGTTAATACCAACTTTTTTCGATCCACTGTACAATGGCTGTACGGTGGATCTTTTATTTTCCGGAGGGGAGGAATGCCTTTGTACCGAAAATACATCTCAGCCGTCACACCGCTCCCGGACTACATTCTCCGGGTGGACTTTGTCTCCGGCAGCCGCCTGCTGCTCGATATGAAGCCCTATCTCGACAAGCTCCGCTTCCGCCCGCTTGCCGATCCCGCGGTGTGGAACAGCGCCATGACGAACGGCATCTTTGTCCGCTTCGACAACGTGGAGCTGAGCCATGACGAAATTCTGTCCATGGCGGAACGGGCGCACTGAGCGCGCCGATTTTTCAAAATTGAGAGGAGAACAACATGAAAAACGCTTGTAAACACTTTGCCCTTTGCACCCTGACACTGATCCTTTGCCTCGCCCTCGCCGCCTGCGGCAGCGACGACTCCGGCGACTCCGCGGACTACGGCAACGACTCAACTGTGCCGTCGACGATCGACGGCTTTGTCAAGGAAAGCTACGACAGCTATGATTACAGCGCTTTCGAAGGTTACTATCTGCCCGACAGCGGCACGGACTTCGACTATCTCATCATCGACACCAACGGTTCGCGCTGGCGCATCGGCAGCAACGACGACCTCGCCGCCAGCGGCTATTTGCAGTACGACGCGGACTATGACTGCATCTACGCCTACAACGAGCACGACGGCATCGCCTATCAGTTCTCCGCCGACGGCAGCAGCGTGAACATCTATTCGCTCGGCTCGTTCACCTATGAAATGAGCCTCGACGAGTTCGACGCGCAGGCCGAAGACTACAACAGCAGCGACAGTTCGGTCGATCTCTCTTACCTTGCGGGCATCTGGTATCTGGACGGTGATCTCGACGCCGACAGCTACATCTACATCGATAGCAGCGGCGGTCTCTGGGGTCTCTACGAGCGCGCGCCCGGCGCGGAGGCGACCGAGGTCGACGGCGGCTTTATCTCGGCCCCGACCGATGTGGACGACGTGTACTATGCCGTTTCCACGACGTATCAGGACGTCACCTATGAATTCACGCTTTTTGACACCGATTCCATCGTGTGGGGCGGCGAGAACGACTACTACGAGCGTCTTGAGTAAGCCGTTTTGAAACGTGAAGAAGGGAGAAAAGAAGATGAAAACTTCCCATCATTTCCTTGCGGTGCTGCTTGCGATTCTGCTCTGCCTGAGCCTGACCGCCTGCGGCGACAGCAGCGATGACGTCACGGGCGACGACTGGCGCGTGAGCGGCGTGGTCGCCGCCGAGGGCACCATCACACACGAGGGCGAGGGCAGCGTCAAGGTGCTCGTCACCGTAGGACCTGAGAGCGCAGCCTTCTACCGCGACGAGCCAGAGCAGGAGCTCTTCGACAGCGTGTCCTTCCCCGTGACGGTCGAGGACGCGAACGACGACGGCACGGGCTTTGACATTTCGTTCGACGACATCACCGGCGATGGCGAGAGCGACGTCGTCGTGACGTTCCAGCACGCCGACATGAGCACGACGCAGATGGTCTGGTTCTGGGATGCCGACGAGCGCTATGTCTTCGAGCCGGATTACTCCTACTTCCACGAAAACGGCGTGCAGACCGACCTGACCGACACGCCCTATTTCTCTGACAACGGCTTACAGATCAACGCTGCGGTCAACACGGGCACTTATCTTCTGGAAAACGGTGTTGCCTGCTACTCTGGCCTTGGCGACGGCTATGAGAGAAACGACTGCTACTGGGAGGTCATCAAGCACAGCGACCAGTCGCACGACGGCATCCGCGAGATTCAGTTCGACGCCATCTGCTACATTCCCGAGAGCTCCATCCCGTACTTCACCGAGCAGTACATCACCAACACCGACAGCGAGCTCTACGACTACTACACCGGCATGTGGTTCACCGCCGCCACCGCCTACGGCAACAGCCAGCGCGGCGACAACTACTATGTTCATACCGTCAATTATAACGGCAACGAATACCTCATCGAATTCGCCTACTCGACCGACTGGCAGTACAACGTCAGCGATTGGGCGATGGTGCTGACCAAGAGCTACATGGTCTACCTGCCCGACGATTACGACGGGCTGGTCTTCGCCGCCATGCCACAGCTCGACAACTATAAGGACTGCGCCAGACGGATGCAGCTCGATAGCATCGCGCCCGAGGCGAGCATCATGGACATTGACCTTGTCGACCCCTACAACACGCTGTTTTTCAGCATTTGCTACTAAAAAGGCGGTGAACAGCATGACGCACCGAACGTATCTTCTGCCGCTCGTGCTCGCGCTGCTGCTCCTGCTGAGCCTGACCGCCTGCGGCGACAGCAGCTCTGATGATCCGCAAAGCGGCTATGAGACCGTCATGGACATGGAATTTCTCGACGGGATGTGGAGCATCGACGGCACCTCGAGGCTGTACTTTGACAGTGAGGAGGGCTTCTATGCCTACCGCACCGGCTGGGGTCTCGGCGGGCGCGGAGAATTTGAATTGTCCGAGGCGAGCGGTCGGCCGATGATCTTTTTCAACGGCTTTCTCTACAATTTTCTCCTGCGCGACGACGGCGTGCTGCTACCGAACCAGAACGGCGAGGGCAGCGGGCTCACCATCCACCGCCACACCTTCCTCCGCGACGACGAGGCGGAGATCGTCGAGTGGGATAAAAGCAACTGGGACGGCATGTGGCAGAACGCCCTGGGCGAGACCATCGTCATCGACTCGTCCCTCATGCAGTACATCGCCTGCTCACCGGACTATTCCATGAGCGGCACGATGAACGACGAGGGCGAGGGCATGGGCCTCTACCTCTACGACAACGGGACGCGCGCCTACCTCTGCCCCAGCGACGACGGCAATAGCTTCACCCTCTCCGCCGAACGCTTTGGCCGCTACGGGGACGATCAGCACTTTGACGGTGTCTTCTACCGCAACGCCGACTTCTACACCTACACGGACATGGAAAACGCGGAGTTTTACGAAGACGAATACTCCACCTTCTATATCTGGTACTACGACGGTGTGAACCGTTACCTTCTGGGCAACGATTATACCATCGGCGACGACGGCCTTGCCTACCACGACGAAGACGGTCTCGTCTATCCCGCGGGCTGGATCCCCGAAGCGCCGTATGATCCCGCTGACGACTGGGGCGAAAACTGGATGGACAACTGGGATATTTGAAAACGCCATGATAAAGGATGGATGTGAAATGACAGGAAGAGGAAAACTCAGCGACGCCGAGCTTTCGAAAAAGCTCGGGCACTATCAGAAAATGTCGCGCGTCTGGATCCTGGTGGGCCTTTTTGGCGCGTTGAGCGGCACGGTCTCGTACTTTGCCGTGCAGGACACCGCGCTCAAGGCCATCCTGACGGGGGTGCTGTTCTTCGGCGGCATCTGCTGCGCGGTCTTTTTGGGCGGCAGCGCGCAAAAGAAGCTCCAGGCCCTGATACAGGAGCAGTTTGGAGACTTTTTCGTGCGGAATGGGAAAAGGCCTTCGGCCCGGATATGCACACACCGGAAATGTGCGTTGACGAGCCGTTTCTCCGGACGTTCCACCTGCTGGACGGTCAGTGGGAGGAATGTACGGTTGAGAATTTCCATGAGGGCGATTATCGCGGCGTGCATTTTTCCGCTGCCAATGTGCGGCTGAACCATGTGTATGAGCGAGGGTGCGGTCACGAAGGCTATGAGACCTGCCACGAGATGGTCTTCAAAGGCCTCGTGCTGCGCTGCGAAACGCAGACGCCCGCCCCCTCCCCCGTCCTCGTCAACGCAAGGACGGAGGACAGTCCGCGCGGCGCAGCGACGGGCGATGCGCTGTTTGACCGATGCTTCTGCGTCACAGCAGAGCCGGAGCAGGATGCCCTCTCCCTTCTTGCCCCGCAGTTTATGGAGCTGATGAACGAGTTCAGGCAGCGCGTCGAAGGACAGCTTTTGGGCTTCCGCTGGGAAGGCCGGGTGCTCTCGCTGGCGGTGGAAACAGACTATGGCTTTGCCGCCGTTGCCAGTAATGTAGACCTGCGCGACCTTGATGCCCTGCGCCGCAGCTATTGCGCGTCGCTGCACGCAATGGAGGAAACGCTGGATCTTCTGCTGAAAAACACCGCTCTTTTTGCGGCGCGGGACTGAGAAAGGATGATACGATGGAAAAAAATCAAGCAATGACAGACGAACAGCTCGCGCGCGAGCTGCAAAACGGCAAGCGCGGCGGTGGCCGCGGCAAGCTCCTCACGGTGATTGGCTGCGCCGCGACGGCGATCGGTATTTTCACCTCGGTCACGGCGCTGACGGTCATCGGCATCGTCGTCGCGCTGCTGGGGCAGGGCGTTCTGAACAAGCACCAGAAGGCCACCGGAAAAGCGGTCTTTGAGTCCCTCGTGCCGGAGATCATGAACGCGAATTTTGAAGACGTGCAGCCCATCGGAAAGCAAAACCTTGTGGATATCAAGGGTTCAAACATTCCGCTGCCGTCATACGTCTACGACAGCGCCAGCGGCCGCATCGACTTCACCTACCGCGGCCTTACATCCGAGCTCTGCACCGTCACGCTGACGGACGTGACCGAATACCTCAATGAGAACAACGACATGATGGAGTCCGCCGAGCGCGTGGTCTACAAAGGTCAGTGGAGGGCCTGCGAGCTCGGCAAAACGTACCCCGCAGACCTCATGTTCTGGCCGCGCGGCAAGCTCGACAAGCTTTTCCGCGCCAAAACGATCAAGACGGACTATGAAGATTTCAACAAGCACTTCAACCTGAGCTGCGATGATGCCGACTGGGCGCTGCGCTTTTTGAGTCCCAGCCGCATGGAGCGCATTCTTGCGCTCACCAACACCGCCTTCGGCGATTTTTCCGTCAGCCTGCACGCCGATGGGACGCTATACATCGCCGTACACAGCGGCCGCGGCTTTTTCGATGTCGGCAAGGGCAAGGAGCCGCCCGACGCGCTGCGCCGCCGCTTCACCCGCGAGCTCAAGTGGTGCACCGACATGATCGACGTCTTCCGCCCCACGGCGGAGTGAAGAAAGGAGCAGTCGTATGCAGCTTTGGGTCGCGATACTGCTGTTCCTTCTGTCCGTTGCGGGCGCCGTGCTCTCAGCGCGAAAGCTGAGGCATAATAAGCCGCTTCGCGTCGTCTGCATTGCGCTCTGCGCCGTGATCGCCGCGGCCTGCGCGGTCTATATCGTGCTGACGGCGATCATGCTCTACGCGGCGAGCACGAAGTGATCTTCTGCACTTCATGCAAAGGAAAAAGCCCATCAGCTCGACGAGCTGATGGGCTTTTGTTCTGCAATTTTCTTGGCGGAAGTTACACCTTTTTACTTCTTCTCCACCGCGCGGCTGATCAGGTAGCACACCGCGGCGACCACCATGCCATTGATCGAGGCGATGCCCCAGTGCACCAGATTTGCTACCACCGCGCCGAGCACCACGCCGATCACCGCGAACCAGTTGACATTCTCGCTGACCTCCACGTCCTGATACTTTTCCTTGTTCAGGAAATAGCCCAGCACCAGAATGATACCCACCGGCGGCAGCGTGCAGTTCAGGATGTTCAGCCAGCCGCAGAAGTTCCAGTACAGCCAGACGGCGAGCACCGTGCCGATGATGCCGGAGACAAGCACCATGGGCTTCTTTTTCTGGCCGAAGATGTTGGCAAGGCCGAGGCCCGCGGAATAGAGCGCGTTGTCGTTCGTCGTCCAGATGTTCAGGCCCAGGACCAGAATGGCGAGATAGAACAGGCCGAGGTTGATCATCACCTCGAAGATGTCGTTGCCGCCCACATAGACCGACGAGACACCGCCGAAGAAGAACATCAGAGAGTTGCCGATGAAGAACGCGATCACCGTTGTGATGGCGCCCACCTTGCCGCTTTTGGCAAAGCGGGAGAAGTTCGGCGTCGCCGTGCCGCCGGAGACGAACGAGCCAACGACCAGTCCCGCGCCGCCGATCACCGTCAGCGTGCCGCTGGACTTGGCAAACTGATCGACGATCGTGCCGTCGCCGCGCATGACGGCAAGGATCATCGCGACCGTACCCAGTACCGCCACCATCGGGACGGCGATATAGCTGACGATCGTGAGCGACTTGATGCCGAAGTAGGCCGAGGCCGTCATGCAGATACCGGCAACGATCACCAGCGCCCACTCCGCCGTCTTGCTGCCGCCCAGCAGCTCATTGGCGACCGGGATGGCAAACATGGCGATGCCCACGCCGAACCATCCGATCTGCGTGAACGAGATCATGGCCGAGGGCAGATATGAACCCTTGACGCCAAAGGCCTTGCGGGCAAGAAGGTCGAGGCTCATGCCCGTCTCTGCGCCCACGTAGCCCAAAAGTCCCGTGTACAGGCTCAAGATCACGCCGCCGACGATCATCGACACGACGAAGCCCTGAAAATCCAGGCCGTCCGCCAACTGCTGGCCCACCCACATGCTCGCGGAGAAAAAGGTGAAGCCCAGCATGATCATAAACATGGTCACGATGCCGCGTCGGGCGCTTTTCGGCACGATCGCCTCTGCGTAGTCAATATCCACTACCGTCTTTTCATTCTTCATGCGTTCTGTCCTCTCTGATCTATAAATTTTTTAAAGGATATACTTTCTCAGGGTCGTGGTGAACTCGTCGATCCGCTGGCGCGCGATCTCCTTCAGCGAAACATCGCGCATGCCCTCCACAAAGCCGCGCTCCTGCTGATAGAGCCAGCGCGTCGTCTTTTTGTCCAGTTTTTCATAGTGACAGTCCTTCAGCCAGTCCTCGTAGGAGATCGGCAGCGGATGCCCGAGCTTTTCCTCGAGCAGCGCTTGCTTGTCGATGCTGTCGGCGCGCTCTAAGATGCCGTTCCAGAATTCGAGCACCTCTTCAATATGCTCGTGGATCTCGTAGCGGCGGGCGCCGCCGTCGTAGATCGTGCACTTTTCAAAAAGGGGATTCTGCATCGAGAGCGTCTCGCGACGGAAGGCAGGGGCAATGATGCCGCCTTTCCAGTAGAAGTCGATCAGCGCGCGGTTGATGCCGGAAACGCCCTTGTTTCCCTCTTCATAGCAGCTGAAAATGCCCTCGTAATACACCGTGACAAATCCCTCGAAGCCCGGCCAGTACACACGGATCTCCTGCGTCAGCTTTTCCAGGATCTCAACGCCCTGCGTGCCGCCGATCGTGAAGAGCACGATGTTGCGCAGCTTGGTCCCCTGCTTGCGGTAATAGTCGATCACATAGCGCAGGCAGTTCACAAGCGTCTCGCCGGAGGCGATGATGTCGCCGATCAGCAGCGTGCTGTTCGGCACGGTGGCAAGCTTGCAGTATTTGATCTCAAGGCCCGTCATCTCGCCGTTTTCAAAAACGCGCTCGCTCGACATAAAGCTGATGTCGTGGACGCGGATGTGCTCTTTGTAGCAGCTCTCCTCCAGCGGGTAGTTCAAGGCTCCCCGCAGGATCGAGAGGATATTCGCCGACGTGATCTTCTTTTTCTCCTTCAGGTAGTACATCATCTGCGAGGTCGCCGTCACGAGCGAGGCGTACACCTCGTAGCCCACCACCTCCGGATGGTTCATCAGCTTTCGCGTCTCGGCCTCCGAGACAATGTAATACTCGTTGAGGAAGTGCCCTCCCTCCAAACGGTAGCAGTCCACGCCCTGATCGCAGAACTCCGGCACGATCTGAACGTCCTTCCAATTTTCGATCATCGCTCTCTCCTCCCAAAAAAAGACCACCTGTCGAGGAATCGACAGATGGTCCATATTCTAAATATGAAAAACAAAAAGGAAAACGAAATGACATTTGTTGCGTTTTTT
>OLGJ01001388.1_pt1 | contig 10852 bp, 9 predicted proteins | sample 1605431 | NCBI WGS metagenome assembly OLGJ01 (sample SAMEA3888920, study PRJEB22519) | human gut metagenome | biome: human gut; feature: human-associated habitat; material: faeces | place: Denmark | collected 2009
GGCTTTTGCCTCAGTACGTTCCTTCGGTGTCCGAGACGACCGATCCGGCAAATGAGGTCTTTCGTTTGGATGTCGCTATATGCTCGCCGAGCTTGACACGGAACAGTTCCTCGTCTATCGGCAGCGAGACCTCTTTGCCGAGCCATGCGGAGAGGTGCATGGCGTTTGAGAGCATAAGTCCGTTTATACCCTCGCGCCCGTCCGCGACGAGCGGCGTGCCGTGCAGGACGGCGCCCGCAAAGGCGTTAAGCACTCCCACGTGCTGAGGATTCTTGCCGTCCGTTTCGGCTTCGTACTTTTCCGACTTCGGCGCGCCGAACGCAGCCGTGCGGTTTTGCTTGGTGAATACCGACTCGGGCACCTCGAGCTTTGTCACCCAAAGCTTTTTGGAGTCGGTCAGCAGCGTGCCGCCGTCGCAGACTATCTCAAAGCGGTTGGTGCCGGGGACGTCGCCCGTTGAGGTGATGAATGTTCCCGTTGCGCCGTTTTTGTATTCGCAGAACACGCTCACGTCGTCCTCGACCTCTATATCGTGCCACTTGCCGAAATACATTTTGGCTTCAAGCTTTGCGGGCATTCCGCATATCCACTGCCACAGGTCGAGCTGATGCGGACACTGATTGAGCAGAACTCCGCCGCCCTCGCCGCTCCATGCCCAGCCGATGAGGTCGATGGCCGTCTGGATGAGCACCTTGCACAGGGTGGTAAAGGCCTCGCCGATGGGTTCGGCGCTCTGGTTGATGGCACCGCAGATGAGTGTCACCACAGCCACCAGAGCAGCCTCGATGTCCGGCGCGGCGTTGATGATGGCCGTACACAGCGGGTCGGCAAACAGCGCCAGTGCGCCGAATATCGCTCCCGCACCGGCGAGGTAGAGCATTCCCTTGCCAAACTTCGTAAACGCGCCCGCCAGGGTCGAGAGTCCGAGGGCCAGCTCCGGGATACAGGTCAGCAGCATGCCGCCTGCAAACATCGCCATCATGGTATCAGCAAATATCCATAGCGATTGGCTCACTGCTTCCGGCTTTACCATGCCGATGAGCTGGATGGCCGGTGCCAGCACCAACAGAGCCGCGCTCATGGCCAGCATTCCGGTACTGACACCCATGAAGTTGACCGAACCGGCAAAGTGACTCAGAGTGCCTCCTATGACACTTAAGGCCAGCAATATAATGCCCGCTTTTGCCATATCAGGAAGCGTGACTTTGCTCAGCATCAGGCACGCCCCGGCCACCGCCATGAGTGCATCGGCCATCAGGAAAATGCCTGCGCCCTCGCTCCATCCTGCTGAGCCGAATTCGCCCAGTACAAACATCGCACCGGTCAGCCCAGCCAGCACAGCAGCCGCTTTTCCAAGCTGAGGCCACGGGATGAGACAGAGTGCCGCGGCCGCCACAGCCACCGCGTTCATCGCCCCTGCCATGGCCAGCGCCGCCGCACCCGAGCTGAACTTCGTCTTGCTGGAAAGTACGCTCATGGCTGTCATGAGGATCATCAGGGTCTTCATGGCCGTAGTGGCGTACTCGAGCTTTGTGGTGTTCAGAGTGCCGTCGTCCACGTTCTCGGTGATGAGCCCCGCCAGCGCACATACGCCCTGCACCAGCACCCAGAGGCCTCCGCCCATGGCCGCGATGGCTAGTCCATTTTGAAATACCAGCATCGTGTCAGATGCCGCCTGAAACAGCACGAGCGCTGCACCCATTGCAGTGAGGATGGAGGCCATTGCCGCAAGTGCCGCAGTCGCCTTGAAGAGGCTTGCGTACGGTATCTTGCTCAGCGGCTCCACAGCGCCTGCCACAATGCGCATGGCCACGCCCATTTCAATGATCGCCGCGCCGATGCCCAGCAGTGTCTTACCGCCTACCACGAGGTCACGGGCTTTCACGGTGGCAATGAGCATTCCCATGTTCCGTGTCAGCACGTACATACCGCCCACTGCCGCCGCAAAGGCCGCGAGGTTCTGGATAAAGTTCTCGCCCTTGATGGTGTCCGCGATAGCCACAAATCCCGAGCACAGAGCCTTCGTCGCCGCGGCCAAGCCCAGCAGAGCCGCCGCAGAACCCCACAGAGTCGAGGCTTTTAGCAGCTGAGACCCGAGTCCACTCACCGCAGAGTCAAAGGCCTTCACTTCCGGTTTCAGCAGCTTTGCCGCCGTCACCAGTTCTGCGATGAGCACCACCGTAGCGCTCAGCACCCAGACGAACCGCTCCGGGTCGATGCGACTCATGACGAACATGGCGCCGGCCAGCATCAGCAGGGCCGAGCCGATGCCCGTGAGGATCCTGGTGCTCTCCTGCTTCTGCCATGTTTTCAGAGCCCCCGTCAGCGCGTTGAAGCTTCCCGAAATGCTGTCCAGCATCTTCGACAGGGGAGTTGCCAGCATCTTCCGCAGGCTGTTCATGGCCTTGGCAAACTGTGCGATGGCGTAGGAGAGCAGTCCCACGTCCAGAAGGCTCAGGAACCGGTAAATATCTGTCCCGCTGATGGAGTCAAATCCGTCTTTCAGTGCCTTGAAAAAGGCCTTCGCCGGCTCGTAGACCCTGGACGCCGCGCTCTCCACGTTCCCCGCAGCGCCCTTGAACTCCTCGGCAAAGGCGCTCACTGCAGTCCCCACGATGGCAGGCAGGCTCGTCAGCACGTCCTTATACCCGTTCAGGTTCTTGCTCTGCCCGGTGATAAGGTCGGCCACAGTGCCGATTGCTTTGTTCGCACTTTTCTTCAGGTCGCTCAGCGCTCCACCCACGACACCGGCCACGGTCAGTGTACCGACACCCAGTCCTTCCAGAATGCCCAGCAGGGTGTAGACCCCCTCGCGCACTCCGTTCGGCAGGCTGTCGGCCCATTTTGAAATTTCCTTCCTCGCTTCGCTCAGTTTCTCGCCGATGCTCTTTTTCAGCACGTCGCCCAGTGTGGTCAGCGGGTCCAGCAGCTTCTTGGCGCTCTTCGCGATGGCTTCCAGCTTCTCGCTGAGCGTCCCACTTCCCAGCAGGGTGCTCTGCATCTCGGACACAAAGCTCCCCATGTTTCCTGCCACTTTCAGCAGCACTGCTCCCACCGGCCGCAGGATGTCCACCAGTACGCCAAAAGCCCTTGCTCCGGTCTTTGCCAGCGTCGTCATGGCGGTCAGAGGCACCTTCACCACTGCAAAGATGCCCTTGAAGGTCTGCTTCAGGTTCGCCGCACTCTCATCCGTGATGATGAGCTTTTTGGTCATCACATCCAGCCCTTCGGCGATGGAGTGTATCTGCTCTCCGCTGGTGGGCGGGAATATCTCGGTGAAGGCTTCGTGGATAGAGCCTGTGACCTTCCCGATGGCGTCCATGATGTTCCACAGGCTGTTGAAGAGATGCTCCCGGCCCGACACCTCCGTCAGCCCTTCCGCATACTGTTCAAGGTCGAGACTGCCGTCCGCCACCGCATCGTTGAGCTTCAGAAAGGCTTCGTAGTCCTTCTGGAGGTAAGGGTATCTCGGGTCGCCTTCATCCATCGTTTCCAGCAACTCTGCATAGGTCTTGATGGTGTCACTGAGACTGGTCGTCAGGAGTTCGGCGTTCACTTTGCCTTTCTGCAAAGCTTTCGCAAAGCTTCCCTCTTTCTCAATGGCCTCTTCGGTCACAGCGCCTTTTGCCAGCGCCAGCTTTTCCAGCACCGTCGTATAGGCGTCTGCCTGGTCTCCAAAAGCGTCCCGCATCTGCTGCCAGCCGCTGTCGAGGCCTTCTTTCATCCTGTCATTCAGGGCGTCAATGGAAGGCACAAAGATGTTGTATAGCCGGTTCGCCAGCTCCGTCCATGTGTCGGTGGCCTCTTCCTTGTTACCAAAGATAGTCTCGAACACGGACATCCATTTTGAACTGACAGCGTCTTTCGTCGAGTCGATGGCCTGCCCGAAGCTGGTTGCCTGCTGGGCGGCGAGAGCGGCGCGTTCTGCCAGCTCCCCGTACTGTCCTTTCAGCTGTTCCAGCGCCTCCGAGCTGGTCATGCCCGGGTTCTTCTGGGTCAGCTCATAGGCCGCCTCCATCATGGAGGCGTACTTTGCGAAGGTCTTTTCCATGACCTTTGTGTTGGCCCACTTCTTCTGCAAGCTCGACTCAAAACTGGCGATGGTCACTTCGCCTTCTTTGATGACGCCCAGCTCCACCGCAGTGTCGATAAGCTCCTGTTTCAGGGCTTTCGTCGCCGTACCCATCAGGTTCAGGCTCTTCCAGTCCTGTAACTGCAAATGCCCGGCGCTGTAGCTCTGGGTCAGGTTTCGGATGGTGCTCTGGAACGCAAAGCCCATCTTGCCCGCATCCGCCGTGGCGTTTGCGATGCCCATGATCATGGGTATCATCTTGTCGATCTTGCCGCCCGCCGCCGTCATCTGCGAAAGCGCGCTGGTCATCTCGTTGAAACTGTAGCTCGTCTCGTCCGAGTACCACATTAGCTTGTTCAGGTAGCCGTTCACCTGGTCGATGCTCTTGCCGGTGGCGTTCATGATGGTCTGGACGTTGGAAGTTTTCTCGTTATACTTATCCCATCCACTGGTGATCTGGTCCACCGACAGGTTTTTTACCATCTGCTCGCCGGTGCTTATCACCTTGTCCGTGATGCGCTGCAAGGCTGTAAAGGCGATGACGTCCAGTGCGCTGAACTTGGCCTGAACCGTGTCCAGTCCCTTCTCCATGCCGGAAAAGTCCACGTTCTCGCTGGCAGCCTGCACCTGTTCGAGACCCTTTGCCGCGCCTTTGAAGCTGAGCTTCTCTTTCAGCTTGTCCAGCGTCCGCATGGTGTCCCGGCTGTTTTTCTCAAACTGCGCGTTGTCAAACCGCATTTCGACCACACGCTGGTCTATCTCCTGGCTCACTCCCGCCTTACCTCCTCCCATGCTCTCTTGGCTATCTCGTCAAAAATAGGGCGCATGGCGGGGTTGATGTAGTCAACTCCTTCCACGTACCCTCCGTTTCTCGTGCCGTGTCCGTATTGCAGGATAACGGCGATGGGCGTTCCGTCCACGATGTTCGAGTTCGACCAGATGATGGCGATGCTGTCTTTGCCCTTTTCCACCCGGTAGCTCCAGCTGGCAGCCGTCTTTCCGGTCTTCCTGGGCGTTGCCGCCGCCAGCGCTTCCACGCCTTTCTGACCGTATCCCGCCAGCACAGCGTCCAGTCTCCCGGCGCTGACACCTTTCAGGAAGCGCTCCGTCTTCTTGAAGCTGCCTTTCTGCCGGAACAGAATAACTTTGGACACGAACCCACCTTCTCTCTGTAGCAGCGCCAGCTCATTTGCGCCCTATTGAACTCTGTTCGTCCAGCTCAGACAAAGAGCAGCTATCCTCTCGTCCCAAGCTCTTTCTTTCTCTTGGCGTTCAGCGCCTTTCTCCGGGCCGCCTGTTCGCTCTTCGATACCTTCTTGGGTGGCTTATGCTTTTCGTTGCAGACACGGATGAGGGTCAGCAGCCGGTTCAGGTGCCACTTTTCGCACTCGAACGGGATGCCCAGCTCCACCATGTCATAATACAGGACCTCGCTCGTCACGGCACTTGCGGTGCTTTTTCCTGAGCGGGGTCCGGCTTTGTTTGTATTCTCGTCTTCCCGGAACCATGTTGCGGTCATCGGGTCGTTCATATATGTATAAATAGCCGTGCAGTTCTCTTGCGTCAGATGGCGGTATGCTTCGTCTGAGACCCCTTTGTTCAGGGTCATGCAGCGCACATAGTCCTGCATCTGCTCCGGGGTCAGCCCGTTTTTTGCGTCGAGAAACGGCACGTGCCACTTGCTTTCCCATTTAGACAGAGAGAGCAGCGAGTGCTCCAGCGCCAGCGTTGTGGCCTTCCGGCAGATGAATTCCTCCCGGTCAGCATCCCAGTATTCTTCACCGGGTATCTGGATGGTCAGCATCTCGTCACTCTCCCTGTCATAGCCTCTCCGTCTGCTGCGCAGCCGCCTCTCCCAAAAGGAGAGGCTCTGGCGTGACGGTCAAGCTTGTTTTTTAGTTGATATGGGTTCTTCGTTTTGCAATCGGCAGTGCTCCACTTTCAAGATAAAGTTTCATAGAAACCTGCCCTCTGTAGCAGCGCACTGCCGTTTACGCCCTATTGGGCTTCTCTCATCCAGCTTAGAGTGGCCCGATATGCCAAAGGTGCTTCGCACCCGGGTTGCGGTTCCCAGCGTCTGCTCACATTCGTTCGCATCCTGCTGACCGCTGCCCCAACAATTTCTCCTTGCTTCCGCCGCTGGCGGCAGTCGAAATCGTTGCCCCTATTAGGGGAGCTGTCGAGCGAAGCGAGACTGAGAGGTTTTACTGCGGGTCCGCCACGGCCAGCGCCCGGGCGTTGTTTGCGGCCTTCGCCTTGGCCTCGTTCTCGGCCACCATCTTGCGGACGTCTGCGCCCATCGCACCGTTCATGAACTCTGCGGCCTTGTCCGGGTCGCTTGCCAGTTCCACGTAGAGGTCGGAGTAAGCCTGAGTCGCCACAAAGTCTGCGGTGATCTCAGGGCTCTTCTCGAACTTGCGGCCGTCGAGGCTCTTCTTGCCGTAAGCCAGCAGCAGGATCTTCTTGAACACCTCGATGGCCTCACCCACCTTGGTGCTGTGCATCAGCTGCTCCATGTACTTGTCGTAGCCGCCGTCCTTGCTCAGGCCAAGGTCCATCATCTCGGCTTTGGTCAGATTGAACCAGAACTCTTCGACGCGCGGATTGCCGTCAAAGTCGGTGTACGGAATTACTTTCTTGATCATTCCAATCGTCCTTTCCTATCAGGCTCCCATGTTAGAGGAAGCTGTCTCGGTAACGCCGCCCAGCAGCTTGATGACCTCGTCCGGAGTGGGCAGGGTGCTCTCGCTGTTCTCGGTGCCGTAGATCTTGTCCTCCAGCAGCTTGAGCTTTGCAGCCTCAATGAGGGTGGAGTTGATGGTCATGTGGGCAGTGGGCTTGTAGCCAGTCATCTGAGTCGGGGTGGTGTCGCACTCCCAGCTGAAGGTCTCGGCGTCCGGATTCTCGTTCACGGTCTCGTGGCTCTTGTCCGAGGGCGAAGCGGTGCTGTTCCATACCAGATGGATGATATAGCCCTTCTCGGGGTCGTCGTCTGCACCGATGCGGGTGCGGTAGCTCAGACCGAAGGGGCAGCGCTTCTGCTGGCCGATGTTCACGCCCTTTGCCACCTCGACAGAGCCATCACACTGCTCGAACTCAGGCGGATAGGTCAGTGCCTCGAGGGTGTACTTGAAGTTCTCTGCCGAGCGGATGGACGCGTACTTGATGTTGTCGGCGTAGACGTCGTTGGGGTCTGCGCCGTCGGGACTCTCGTTCACAGCGGTCAGGCCGTTCCAGGGTGCGCCGGTGGTATACTTGCCCTTCACCATCGGGAAAACGACGCCGTGGTCAACGCCCAGATGATACAGGCGCTCGCCGGTCTTATCCCATTCCAGTTTGCTCATAGGTCTTGCTCCTCCTTTTTGTTTTTCAGACGGTCATAGTGAACACGTCGTGGTATAAATTGTCCGCAATATAAGAGCGGTCGTGTCTGCACTGGTCGAGGCGTGACACGGCCGCTGTGAGGTCGCTGTCCGGGGTCTTGGTCATCACCGTCACCGTGTAGGAAGGGTGCTGGAGATAGACGTGGCCGTCAGCGTGTACATTGCGGATGCGGTTCAAATCGTATCGGATGCAGGGGTACTGCATTTTCAGGTTGGCGGGCGGCTGATAGTACAGATGTATTTCTCCGACAGTTTCTTGCAGCACCCTCCGGAGAATGCCGTCCAGCCTCAGTCTCTGCTCACTCATGGTATATCCCTCCGAATGTCAGGATGAGGCGCGGGTACTGTACTTTCACGTCCGTCACCTTCCATTTCACGCCGCCAAATTCGGCGTATCGTATGGAGCCGAAATTCTCGTGGGCAAAAGGGTCTGCCACGATGCTCAGCCGGTTCTGGAACGTGACATTGTCGTTCCCTCCAGCCCCTGCCTGCAGCTGTCGGCCCCACTCCAGCACATCGCCGTAGTATTCGCGCTCCACCGTTTCCTCGGTGAAGACACTGGGCGCTGTCTCCACAGTCTGCCCTTCAAAGCCGATTTTTCCAAACCATTTTGCCATAATAACCTCTCCGTCATTTCGCTTCGCTCAATGCCACCTCTCCTGGCGAGGAGAGGCTTTGGCAGGGCGGTAAAGTTTATTCATCCTTGGGCAAGGCGTATCTTACCATTTTGAAAAACCTCCCCCCTCTTCGCCAGTGGCTTCCCTCGGTAGGGAAGCTGGCGCGAAGCGCCGGAGGGGTTTACTCCTTGCTTGCCGTCCAGCTCTTGGCGGTAGTGCCGTCATAGGTCTTCACGCCGGTGGCCTCTGCGTATGCGATGGGCGCAAAGTAGTTCTTGCCGTCGCACACGATAAGGCGGCCCAGCATGAAGGCGCGGCCAAGGTCGGCGGCGCTCACCTTCACCTTGTGCTCGGCGTCAGCATACAGCTTGCCGTCGGTGTGACCGTAAGCGACATATGCGCCCACGTGTACGTCCTCGGTACGATCATAAAAAGGTTTCAAGGTCATTTTTGATCTCCTTTCTTTTGCAGTGTCTGCCCTCTCTAGCAGCGTACTGCCGTTTACGCCCAGACGAAATTTCATTCGTCCAGCAGTCTCAAAACCGTCCTGCCAAAGTCTTCCCTTTCAAGGGGAGGTGTCGGCGCAGCCGACAGAGAGGTCCTAACGGGCGAGCGCTCTAAAGTTAAAGCGCCTTAGAGGTTTATTCTGTGCCTGCCCTCTGAGGAAAAGTGTCAGCTTAGCTGACGGAGAGGGCATCCGGCGCTCTTTACGCCGCCCACTCGATGGCCATAGCACTGTAGGGAGTCGTCAGTGCGCCGGAGCAGCGGGTCTCGATGAGGTACTTCATGGCGTTGTAGTCGATGTCGAAGTCGTCGAACATGGAGACAGCGCCGCCCTTGTCTGCACCAACGGTGTAGTCGCTGAGGTTCACGATAACGGCGGCCAGATCACCGCCCTTGGCACCCTTGCGGCCGTCCATCTCAGGCACCGTAACGATCTTGCTCACGCGCAGCTTGCGGGCCAGAGCAGCCTCGTCGGCGTAGAGCGGGCGGCCCATGCCGTCCTCCAGCAGGAGCATCTCGGTCAGAGTGTCCTCGGTGGTGAACATGGCCGGGGTGCCGCTGCCGCGGTACTCCTTGCGGCTGCGGATGGCCTGCTTGATGAAGGCCTTGTACTTGTCCTCCACCTTGCTCAGGCCGGTCGTAGCCACCTGTACCTTGATGGTAAACAGGTCGGCATCGTTGAAGATAGGACGGATGCAGTTCTCGTCGATCTTGTCCTCGCTTGCCGCCTGACGGCCATCGCCCAGGATATAGGCCAGCGCCAGCTCACGGTTCAGCTTGTAGCGCATCTCGTTGCGCAGCCAGGACACCACATCGAAGCTGGTGATGTCGATGACGTCGTCGCGGTCGAGCTTCTGCTTCTTGTACACGGTGGTCGGGCCGGTGGAGCGGCGCAGCAGGCCAAAGACCTCTTCGATTTTATAATTGCCCTTCACATAACCCTTGGCACGGGCATCTTCGGGGGTCAGGTCTGCGAACATGCTCTTGAAGCGGCTGAACGGGATGTGCTTCACGCCGCCCATCACCACGCTCACCCAGTCGTCGGGCTTGTCAATGATGCGGGGCGTGGTATCCAGCAGGTGGTCTTCCGGGAACAGCCAGTCGATATTGTCGATGCCGTGGCTCAGCGCATCGATCTCGCCCTGCTCCACGCCGGCGTTCTCGAAGGCCGCCTTCAGGGTGCCGCTGGTCTTTGCGCCCTTGATGATGCTGTTGATGTCGTCGATGCTGTGCTTCAGCACGGTCTGCTTGCCCGCATCCTTGTCGAAAACATTGTGCTTCATGTCGCTTTCATCCTCCTCGTCGTCTTCGCCGCCGTCACCGTCCTGCTCTTCCAGAGCGAGACCCACCAGTGCATGGCAGCATTCCTTCTGCTCGTCGGTCATGCTGTTGTAGACTTCTTCGAGCGTCTTACCGTTGGTTTCCTCGGCCATCTTGCCGTCCTCCTTGTTGTCGTCGGAGTGGGCCAGTACGGCCTCCTCCAGCGGGTTGCCCTCCGGGTCCATGCCATGTTCGAGGCTCAGACTGCCCGGGTCGTTAAAGATAAAGACTTCGTAGCCCTCATCGTCCAGATTGTCAGCGCTGTGCTTCACCACTTCCTGAATGAGCGCGCCGGGGTTGCAGCCTGCCAGTACGAGGCTCAGTTCCCGGATGACACCGTGTTTCACCACCTGTCCGGCCTTCTGCAGACCGTTGGCCCAGATGGAAAAAGCGTTCAGGTCGCCGTTCTCCACGCACTTCTTGGCCGTCTGGCCGGTGGGCGTGTCGTTGAACTTGGCGTAGGCGTAGACCCCGCCCTTGCGGTTTTCCAGCAGTGCGTGACCAATGACATTGTCAAGGCTCGAGTGGTCGTGGTTGTACACCATCGGCACAGTCTGGCCGCTGCAGCCCTTGAATGCGTCCTCCGCAATGGTCAGCCCGTCGTAACACTTGGTGTTCGCCTTCGTCGCCCAGCCGCTGCAGTCGTAGTCAAAATTCACCATTTTGATTTCTCCTTTCTTTTAAGATTCATTTACCATCTGCTCCACAGCCTCTCGCCCTCTTGCGGCGGGGGTCACTGCCAATCTGTGCCGCCTGTCCCGCGTTGGGAGAAAGATTCTTGTTCAGCAGCTGGTCTGCCTTGGGGTCTTTCGAGGGTTTCATTCCGATGACCTGACGGAACTCATTCGACGTCATGATCTCGTTACGGGTGAACTTGTCGGCCATCTCTGCCACCATCGAGACGGGTGCCAGCTTGAACGGGTCGCGGAAGTACATGATGCTCTGCTTAGCCTTGA
>OLGJ01001391.1_pt1 | contig 10842 bp, 6 predicted proteins | sample 1605431 | NCBI WGS metagenome assembly OLGJ01 (sample SAMEA3888920, study PRJEB22519) | human gut metagenome | biome: human gut; feature: human-associated habitat; material: faeces | place: Denmark | collected 2009
CACGGCCAGCTCCTCCGCCGCCTCACGGGCGGTGTACATGCTGTTTTCCAGCACCCGGCCCTTGATGAGCTCACGGGCCTCCAGCGCATCGTTGGCCTGCTTCACCAGATTGTCGCCGATGCCGTCCTTGCCCACATGGAGGATGGTGTCCATGGTGGCGGCCATCCCCCGCAGCTGGGCACGCTGCTTACTTGTCAGTTCCATATCAATGCTTCTCCAAATACTCTTTCAATTCCGCGGCAAAAACGCGCAAAGCGTTGCCCCGGTGGGATATCTCGTTTTTCTCCTCCGCCGTCAGTTGAGCGAAGGTACGGCGCTTCTCCGGCACGAAGAACACCGGATCATAGCCGAAGCCCCGTTCCCCCATGGGGGCAAAGGCGATGGTGCCGTGGCAGTCGCCGTCGGCGGTCAGCACATCGCCGTTGGGGAAGGCGCAGGCAATGTCGCAGGTAAAATGCGCCGCCCGCGTGGTCTGCCCCCGGAGGTTTTGCAGCAGCAGGGTATACCGGCCTTGATCGTCCAGCCCCTCGCCGCCGTACCGGGCGGAATACACGCCGGGTGCGCCGTTGAGCGCGTCCACGCAGAGGCCGGAATCGTCGGCGATGGTGGGCAGGCCGCTGGCCTTGCAGATGGTCTCGGCCTTGATGAGGGCATTGGCCTCAAAGGTAGTGCCGGTCTCGTCCGGCTCGATGGTGATGCCAAGCTCCTTCTGGCTGACCACTTCGTGGCCCTGAGCCTCGAGGATGCGCCGCAGCTCGCGGAGCTTTCCGGCGTTGCCGGTGGCTGCACAAATTCTCATTGGGGTTACTCCCTTTCTATGTCTGCTGCTCCCTGCCCTTAGCAGCGGAGCACTACATTTTGCGCCATATCAGGCTTTGCTCATCCAGCGTGGGCCTGCCCGGCACGCCAGTGGTGCTTCGCACCCAGGTTGCGGCAGGAAGCGCCTGAGAGGTTAATGCTTCCATCCCGTGCGGGGGATGAGCTCTTCCACAAAGCCCTCCGGGGTGAAGGGGATGAGGTCGTCGATGCCCTCGCCCACGCCGATGAACCGCACCGGCAGACCGAGGCGCTGCTTGACGGCCACCACGCAGCCGCCCTTGGCCGTGCCGTCGAGCTTGGTCAGGATGATGCCGGTGGCGTCAGCAGCCTTGCAGAATTCCTTCGCCTGGCTGATGGCGTTCTGGCCCGTGATGGCATCCAGCACCAGCAGGGTCTCGAGGCTGGCTTCGGGAGCGGCCTTCCTGACGCTGCGGCTGATCTTGGACAGCTCGCTCATCAGGTTCGACTTGTTGTGGAGACGTCCGGCCGTATCGGCGATGACCATGTCATAGCCCCGGGCGGTGGCAGACTTCACGGTGTCGAAGATGACGGCGGCGGGGTCTGCGCCCTCGCCGGCCTTGACGATCGGCACACCGGCGCGGCCCGCCCAGATCTCCAGCTGCTCGCTGGCAGCGGCGCGGAAGGTGTCGCCTGCGGCCAGCATGACCTTTTTGCCCTGACGGGTGTAGTAGTCGGCCAGCTTTGCGATGCTGGTGGTCTTGCCCACGCCGTTGACGCCGATGACGAGGATGACGGCGGGATGGCCGTCCAGCGCCATTTCGGTCTCCGGGCGCATCTCGTCGGCGATGATGTCGCGCAGAGCGTCAGCCGCCTGTTCGCCGGTCTTGAGGCCCTTTTCCTGCACGCGGTCGCGGAGGGCGTCCACCAGCTTCATGGCGACGTCGCCGCCCACGTCGGCGAGGATGAGCTGTTCTTCCAGCTCATCGTAGAGGTCGTCGTCGATCTTACTGCCGGTGAGGGTGTTCAGGATGTTGCCCCAAAAGCCTGTGCGGGTCTTTTCGAGGCCGTCTTTCATTTTGTCCTTTTCTTTTTTGCCAAATCCAAAGAGTCCCATGGGTTCTCTCCTTAATATGTTTTGTTGGGGGATAACCTCTCCGTCACGGCTAACGCCGTGCCATTGTCCGGGTTGCGGTACCCAGCATCCGCTTCGCTTTGCTTGCGTATTGCTGACCGCGGCCCCAACAACTCCTCCCTGTTTCCGCCACTGGCGGCGGTCGTCGTCGTTGCCCTACCGAGGGGAGCTGTCTGCGAAGCAGACTGAGAGGTTGGACGAAGGGAAGCCTGTCCGTGAAGCATTGACGGAGAGGTTCAATTCCATCTTATTATACCTACGAAACCAGTTCCGCGTCAACCTGTTCCAAATCGAGTTTGAGCAGTTTGGAGACGCCGTCCTCCTGCATGGTGACGCCGTAGAGGACATTGGCGGCCTCCATGGTGCCGCGGCGGTGGGTGATGACGATGAACTGGGTCTTGTCGCTCACCCGGCGCAGGTACTGCGCGAAGCGGACGACGTTGGCGTCATCCAGCGCGGCCTCGATCTCGTCGAGGATGCAGAAGGGCGCGGGGTTGACGGCGAGGATGGCGAAATAGATGCTGATGGCCACCAGCGCCTGCTCGCCGCCGGACAGGGCTTCCAGATTCTTGATGACCTTGCCCGGCGGGGCCACCCGGATGCCGATGCCACAGGAGAGCACGTCACTCTCATCTTCCAGCACAAGGCTGGCCTCGCCGCCGCCGAACAGTTCGGTGAAGACACGGCCAAAGTTCTCGTTGATGGCCCGGAAGCTGTCGGTGAAGATGTCTTTCATCTGGCCCGACAGGCTGGTGATCATTCTGGTCAGCTCGTTCCTGCTGCCCTCGATGTCCTCCACCTGAGCGCGGAGGGTGTCGTAGCGGGCCTTGACCTCCTGATACTCCTCGATGGCGCTGACGTTGACGTTGCCCAGAGCGCGTATCTTGCCCCGCAGGTCGGCCACCTGCGCCCGGAGGACGTTCACGTTCTCGAACTCCACGCAGAGCTCTTCGGCCTGAGAGAGGGTCAGCTGATACTCGTCCCAGAGTTTCGCGGCCATCTGGTCGTATTCGCCCTCGGCGGCGGCTTTCCGCTCCGCCAGACGGGCCATCTCGCGGCCCATCTCTTCCCGCTCATCGGCGGCGGCGCGGCCTTTTGCAAGAGCCTCCGTCTCGTCCTTCTGGCAGAGCAGGCGCTTCTCGGTGGCCTCGCGTATCTCGGCCTCTTTTGCCGCGATGAGCGCGGTGCTGTCGGTCTTGGCCCGGCGGATGGCCTCTATCTCTTCCTGACAGGCCCCGCTGCGAGCGGCGAGGGCCGTGAGGCTCTCTTCCAGCGCGGCGCGGCGGCTCTCAGCGTCTCTGGCCTGTTTTTCCAGCGCTTCGATCTGGCTGCGGGCCAGCTCGGCGTCCTTCTGACGGGCCAGCTGCTCCATCCGCTTGGCGCTCAGGCGCTCGGCGAGGCTCCGCTGCTGTGCAAGGAAGGCGTCGTCGCCCTCGGCAATGCGTTCCAGCTCGGCCGTCCGCGTCTCGATGTCGGCGGCAAGGGCTTCTTCCTGCTTTGCGGCGTCTTCGGCACGGGCGCGGGCGGCGTCCAGCTGGGCTTTCCGCCGCTCCATCTCATCCTGACGCCCGGCGAGCGCTGCTTCCGACTGCTCCACAGCCGCCTCGAGGCGTTTCTGTTCGGCCTCGGCGCGGATGCGGTCATTGGCCGCCGTAATGATCTCGCTCTCGGTGGCGGTCAGCTCTGCGGCCAGCGCATCCACCTGTGTTTTCAGCTCGTCGGTGCGGTCCTGCGCCGCGAGGCAGTCCTTCTGGAGTTTGGCGGCCCTGACGCGCAGCTCTTCCATCTCCTGCTTGCGGGTAAACAGGCCCGCCGACCGCTGGACGCTGCCGCCGGTGAAGCTGCCGCCCGCGTTGATGACCTGACCGTCCAGCGTGACCACCTTGTTGTGGTAGCCCAGCTCCCGGGCCACACGGGAGGCTTCGTTGATGTCGTCCACCACCACGATGCGGCCCAGCAGATTCGACACGATGTTCGCATAGCGGGGGTCGGCCTTGACGAGGCTGGACGCCAGCCGGGCCGAACCGGAGAGACTCCCCCGGAAAAAGCCGGGCTGAACGGTGTCCAGCGGCAGAAAGGTGGCGCGGCCCGCGTTCTCGCTGCGGAGCAGGGCGATGCCGGCCTTGGCAGCGGCTTCGTTCTCCGTCACGATGTTCTGCAGTGCGCCGCCCAATGCCGTTTCAATGGCGACTTCCCGCCCCGGCTCGACGCTCAGGATGGACGACACCGGCCCGATGATGCCCCGCAGACGGCGGGCCGACGCGGCCCGCATGACCGTCTTGACCGAGTTCTGGTAGCCGTCCATGTTCTTTTCCAGCTCTTTCAGCACGCCGAGGCGCTGACGGGCGGCGTCCAGTTCACGGCCAAGCTTCTGCTCGGCGGCATCGGCCTCATTGAGGGCGGTGCGACGGCCTTTCAGCTTGAGCTCCACGCCGGCCTTCACATTTGCCAGCTGCTTTTCGTTCTCGGCCAGCATCTTCCGGTACTCAATGGTATCGGCAAGGTCCTGCTTTGCCTCGTCCCGCTGGGCCTCAAGGGCCTCGGTGTTCTCGGCGAGGGCGGGCAGCTGCTCCTGCGCGGCCTGAGCGGCGGCTTCGGCGGCAGCTTTCGCCACCTGTGCCTCGGTACGCTTCGCCGTCAGGTCGGCCACCTCAGCCCGCAGGATGTCCCGGCGGGCGCCGCTGGCGTTGTTCTCGCTGGTCAGACGCAGCAGTTCCGCGTCCAGCTCGGCCAGCTCTGCGGCCAGCTTCTCCCCTGCCGCTGCCATGGACCGGGCCACGGCGCGGTGGCGTTCCAGCGCGGCGGCAGCCTCGGTGCTGTCCTGCTCGCCTGCGGCGATGTCCTCCCGCAGTGCGGCAGCGCTCTCCTCGTTGCGGGCGATGTCGTTTTCCAGCACGGCGATTCGGCTGTCGCTGCCGGAAAGCTCTTCTGTGATGCTGCGAATATCCCCATTCAGGCGCTCGACGGCAATGGTCAGCTGCTGTGCCTGCATACGGATCTTCTCAGCCTCGGCCTCGGCGGCTCTGGCCTCCCGGTCAAACCTCTCATACTCGGCCTGAGCGGTCTCATAGTCCCGCACCTGACGGCGGACGGCCTCCCGGGCGCGGTGGACGCCGTCGGTCCAGAGAGTGACTTCCAGCGTCTTCCGCCGGGCGCTGAGCTCGAGAAAGCGCTGGGCCTTCTCGCTCTCTTTTTCCAGCGGGCCGACCCGGGCTTCCAGTTCGTCGAGGATGTCCCGCAGACGCTCGAGGTTCTCTGCCGCCGCGGCCAGACGCCGCTCCGCCTCGTTTTTGCGGTAACGGTACTTGGCGATGCCGCAGGCTTCCTCGAAAATTTCGCGGCGCTCGCTGCTTTTTGCGGCGACGATCTCCGCGATGCGGCCCTGTCCGATGACGGAGTAGCCGTCCCGGCCGATGCCGGTGTCCAGCAGCAGCTCGTAGATGTCCTTGAGGCGGCAGAGCTGGCCGTTGATGGTGTACTCGCTCTCGCCGGAGCGGTAGTATTTGCGGCCGATGACGGCTTCGTCGGCGTCGATGTCCAGCGTGTGGGCGCTGTTGTCCAGCGTCAGGCGCACCATGGCAAAGCCCATGGCTCCCCGGCGGCGGGTGCCGCCGAAGATGACGTCCTCCATCTTTCCGGCAGCGCGAAGCTGGCGGGAGCTGGTCTCGCCCAGCACCCACCGCACCGCGTCTGAGAGGTTCGATTTGCCCGAGCCGTTGGGGCCGACGACGCCGGTGACGCCCTCGTCGAAGCGTATCCTGACCTTATCGGGGAAACTCTTGAAACCTTGAATTTCCAGTTCCTTGAACACCATATTACTTTTCCTTGATGACGCCCAACAGCTTCAGGGCCTCGCGGGCGGCATGCTGCTCCGCCATTTTCTTGCTGCGGCCCTCGCCCCGGGCCACGCAGTCCGAGTTGAACCGGACGGCCACCACAAAGTGCTTGTTGTGGTCGGGGCCGGTCTCCTGCTCCACCACATAGCTCAGCTTCTCTTCGGGGTTCTGCTGGACGATCTCCTGCAGGCGGGTCTTGTAGTCAGCCTCGGCGTGCTTGCCCTCGGTGATAAAGGGCAGGATGAAGTTCTTTGCCACCTCCATGCCGCCGTCGAGGTAGAGGGCGGCGATGAGGGCTTCAAAGGCGTCCGACACGACGCTGGGGCGGGTGCGACCACCGCAGTGCTCTTCGCCCCGGCCCAGACGCAGGTAATCACCGAGATTGATCTCCTGAGCGAACTGGAACAGTGCGCCCTCGCTGACGAGGCTGGAGCGGATGCGGGTCAGATCGCCCTCAGGGCGGTCGGCATAGGCGTGGAACAGGTAGTCTGCCGAGACGATCTGCAGCACGCTGTCGCCCAGAAACTCAAGCCGCTCGTTGTGCTTGACGGGCGGGCGGGTCTCGTTGGCGTAGCTGGTGTGGGTGAGCGCCGTTTCCAGCAGCTCCGGGTGCTTGAACTTGTAACCAATAATTGTTTCCAACTGATGGCTCATGTTTTTTTACTCCCTTTTGCGATGTTATTCCTTGGTGGTGTTCAGTTCGTCCAGCGCAGCCTGCATGGTGCCGCACAGATCGTTCTCCACGCAAATTTTAGCCTGACGGATGGCGTTCTTTATGCCCTTGGCCTTGGAGGAGCCGTGAGCTTTGATGACCGGCTGCTTTGCTCCCAGGAAGGGTGCGCCGCCGTACTCCTCGCTGTCCATCTGGTGCTTGAGGTCAGACACGCTGTCCTTCAGCAGCAGATAGGCCAGCTTGCCGCCCAGATTCTTGAGGAACATTCCCTTCAGCATCCCCAGCAGCATCTTGGCGACGCCCTCGGTCAGCTTGAGAATGACGTTGCCGGTGAAGCCGTCGCAGACGACCACGTCCACGTCGCCGTTCGGCACATCACGGGGCTCGATGTTGCCCACGAAGCGGATGCCCGGAATGGTCTTGAGCAGCTGATGGGCTTCTTTGAGCATCGGGGTACCCTTGCTCTCCTCTGCGCCGTTGTTGGCCAGCGCCACGCTGGGGGAGGTGCGGCCCTCCACCTTGTTCACGTAGCAGCTGCCCATGACAGCGAAAGCGGCCAGCATCTCGGGGCGGCACTCGACATTGGCGCCGCAGTCCAGCAGCAGATACGCCTTGTTCTTGGCCGGCACCATGGTGGCCAGCGCCGGGCGCTTGATTCCCCGCAGGGTGCGGACGATGAGGCTTGCGCCCACATGGAGCGCGCCGGTGCTGCCGGCGGAGACGAAGGCGTCGCCTTTGCCCTCTTTGAGCATATTCAGACCCACGACGATGGAGGAATCCTTCTTCGTGCGGATGGCCCTGGCCGGCTCGTCGCACATCTCAATGACCTCAGTGCAGTTCACCAGTTCGATGCCGTCCAGAGAGATGTTGTTGTCGGCGGCGGTCTTGCGGACAAGGGCCTCGTCGCCCACGCCGATGAGCTGGACGCCGTATTCCTTCACGGCAGCAGCCGCGCCTTCCAGCACGGCCAGGGGGGCGTTGTCGCCACCCATCATATCTACGATGATCTTCATAGGTTTTTCTCCCTTCTTGGGGGACAACCTCTCAGTCTCGCTCCGCTCGACAGCTCCCCTACCGAGGGGAGCCTCTGGCGAAGAGATTAGGCTTTACGAAATGCCAAAGCCTCCCCTCGTTAGGGGAGGTGGCACGCCGCAGGCGTGACGGAGAGGTTATCCATCTTACAGAGAATTTTCATCCAGCCACTGCTGGAAGCTGGCCACGGCCCGTTCGGCCACGGCCATGTAACGCAGGCGCTTGTCGCGGGGACGCTGGTCCTCCGGCAGCGGGGGCAGGATGCCCATGTTCGCGCCCATGGGCTGGAAGTGTTTGTTCTCGGTGGTGAGATACTGGATGAGCGCACCGCACATGGTGTCGATGGGCGGTGCGGGCAGCTCTTTGCCCTCGAGACGGGCGTAAATGTTCCGCGCCGCCAGCAGGCCGCAGGCCGCGCTCTCCATATAGCCCTCGAAGCCGGTGATCTGGCCTGCAAAGAAGACGTTGGGGTGCTCCTTGAGGCAGAACCCTGCGCTCAGCACCCGGGGTGCGTCGAGGAAGGTGTTGCGGTGCATGACGCCGTACCGGACAAACTCGGCGTTCTCGAGGCCGGGTATCATGCTGAACACCCGCTTCTGCTCGCCCCATTTCAGGTTTGTCTGGAAACCCACGATGTTATACAGGGTCCGCTCCTTATTTTCGGCCCGGAGCTGGACGTTGGCCCAGGGGCGGTGGCCGGTGCGGGGGTCGATGAGGCCCACCGGGCGCAGGGGGCCGAACCGCATGGTGTCGGCACCCCGGGCGGCCATGATCTCGATGGGCATACAGCCCTCGTAGACCGTAACGGTATCAGCTTTTTTGCCGTGGGCATCGGGGTCGGGCTGTGCGCCCTGCTCTGCGCCCGTGTCGAACTCATGGAGCGGGGCTCGCTCCGCCGAGGCCAGCGCGGCGTGGAATGCCTCGTACTCGGCCTTGTTGAAGGGACAGTTGAGATAGTCGGCCTCGCCCCGGTCGTAACGGGAGGCGGCAAACACCTTCTCATAGTCGAGGCTCTCTGCCGTCACGATGGGGGCCACGGCGTCGTAGAAGTGGAGGCGCTCATCGCCGGTCAGGCGGCCAATTTCGTCCGCCAGCGCACCGTCCGTCAGAGGGCCGGTAGCCACGAGGATGGGGGTGCTCTCGTCGATGTGCTCCACCCGCTCCCGGTGAACGGTGATGTTCGGCGCAGCCTCCACCATCCGGGTGACTTCGGCGCTGAAGGTGTCGCGGTCCACGGCCAGCGCACCGCCCGCGGCCACGCGGGCCACCTCGGCGGCGTTCAGGAGCTGACTGCCCATCCGGCGCATCTCCTCTTTCAGCAGACCGGAGGCGGAGTCCAGACGCTCGGCTTTCAGGCTGTTGGAGCAGATGAGCTCCGCGAAGCCCTCGCTCTTGTGGGCCGGGGAGAAGTGGGCTGGCTTCTGCTCGTAGAGCTCCACCTGTACGCCTTTGCCCGCCAGCCAGAGGGCGGCTTCGCAGCCCGCCAGACCGGCGCCTAAAACAGTAACTTTATAGTTGCTCATTTAATATCCCTTTCATCTTACTTCAAGCCCGAGGCAGTCAGCGGAGACTTTACCGCTCTGCCAAGGGCTCCCCTATCAGGGGAGCTGTCTGCGAAGCAGACTGAGAGGTTTACTCCTTATTTAGTCTTTCTTCGGCACCGGCATCTCAAAGTCGCAGCCCTCTTTTGCGCAGTAGAGCTTGGAGCCCTTGCGGAACAGAGTGGAGCCGCACTTCTCGCACTTGACGGCCACCGGCATATCCCAGGTCATGAAGTCGCAGTCGGGGTAGCGCTCACAGCCGTAGTAGATGCGGCCCTTGGCGCTCTTGCGCTCCAGCATACGGCCCTTGCCGCACTTGGGGCAGATGCCGCCGGTGTCCTTCACGAGGCGCTTGGTGCCGCGGCACTCGGGGAAGCCGCTGCAGGCCAGGAACTTGCCGTACTTGCCCACCTTGATGACCATGGGACGGCCGCAGAGGTCGCAGACCTCGCTGGACGGCTCGTCCGGCACCTTGACCTTCTTGCCTTCCATGTTCTTCTCGGCCTGCTCGAGGCTGGCGGCGAAGCCCTTGTAGAAGTCGTCCACGGTCTTGTGCCAGTCCGTCTTGCCGCTCTCGACCTTATCGAGGTTCTTCTCCATCTCTGCCGAGAAATCCACGTCCACGATGTGGGGGAACTGCTCCAGCATCAGGCCGTCCACGGCCCGGCCCAGCAGGGTGGGCTTGAGCTTTTTCTGGTCGCGCTCCACATAGCCGCGGTCGATGATGGTGGTGATGATGGGCGCATAGGTGGAGGGGCGGCCGATGCCGTTTTCTTCCAGCGCCTTGATGAGGGTGGCTTCGGTGTAGCGGGCGGGCGGCTGGGTGAACTTCTGCTCGCTCTTCAGGTCGCGCAGCTTCAGCACCTGACCCTGCTCCAGCGGAGGCAGGGCGGTCTCCTTCTTTTCCTTTTCGTCGGTGGCTTCCTCGTACAGGACGGTGAAGCCGTCAAAGGTAACGGTATAGCCGCTGGCCTTGAAACGGTAGTTCGCCGCGCTGACCGTGACAGACACGGTGTCCTGCTGGCAGTCTGCCATCTGGCTGGCCATGAAGCGGCTCCAGATCATGCGGTAGAGCTTTGCTGTGTCGCCGCTGATGCTCTTGTCCACCTCGTCCGGTGTCAGGGACGGCACCGAGGGACGGATGGCCTCGTGGGCATCCTGTGCGGCAGTGGCGCTCTTGGTCTTCCATGTGCGCTTGTAGGGGCAGATATAGGCTTCACCGTAGGCCCCTGCGATATATTCCTTTGCGGCGGCAACGGCTTCATCCGAGATGCGCAGGCTGTCGGTACGCATGTAGGTGATCAGACCCATGGTGCCGTGCCCGGCAATGTCCACGCCTTCGTACAGGGTCTGGGCAGCCCGCATGGTGCGGGTAGCCGTGAAGCCCAGCCGACGGGAGGCCTCCTGCTGCAGGGTACTGGTGATAAAGGCCGGGGTGGGCTGCTTGGCCCGCTTGCCTTTTTTCAGTTCGCCCACGGTGTACTCGGCACCCTCCAGACCCTTTTCGATGGCACGGGCCTATGCCTCGTTTTTGGGCAGCAGCTTTTTGCCGGTGCTGTCAGAGGCCAGGCGGGCGGTAAAGCTCTTGTGGCCGGTGCCCAGCGTGGCATCCACGTTCCAGTATTCCTCGGGCTTGAAGTTCTCGATCTCCTTCTCGCGGTCATCGATCAGCCGCACCGCCACGCTCTGGACACGGCCCGCCGACAGGCCCCGGCGCACCTTCCGCCACAGGAAGGGGCTGAGCTTATAGCCCACCAGACGGTCGAGGATGCGGCGGGCCTGCTGGGCATTGAACAGATCTTCATCGATGGCACGGGGATTGGCCATGCCCCTCTGCACGCCCTTTTT
>OLGJ01001394.1_pt1 | contig 10829 bp, 9 predicted proteins | sample 1605431 | NCBI WGS metagenome assembly OLGJ01 (sample SAMEA3888920, study PRJEB22519) | human gut metagenome | biome: human gut; feature: human-associated habitat; material: faeces | place: Denmark | collected 2009
TCCAGCTGAGCTACCAACGCATACGTTCCGTTCGGAACATGATGTATTTTATCACCGAACCGGGGTTTTGTCAACACTTTTTCAGAAATATTTTTGAGATTCCTGAAAAAGAACGTCTTTTCATCCACTTTTCTTTTATTTTCTATGCATCAGCCCTGCTCTGCGAGAGTCTGGGCGATACGGACGCCGGTGGGCGTGGCGGCAAGACCGCCCTGACCGGTCTCGCGGAGGTCGGGGGAGAGCAGGCTGCCCACGCGGCCCATGGCGTCGATGACCTCATCACAGGGGATGGCGTAGTCCACCCCGGCAAGGGCCATATTCGCACAGGAGACGGCATTCACTGCGCCAACGACATTCCGCTTGACGCAGGGAACTTCCACGAGGCCGGCCACGGGGTCGCAGACGAGGCCCAGCAGGTTGCCCAGAGCCATTGCGGCGGCAGCGGCGCACTGCTCAGGCGCGCCGCCCTTGAGGTGGCAGAGAGCGGCGGCTGCCATCGCGCTGGCAGCGCCCACCTCGGCCTGACAGCCGCCCTCCGCGCCCGCGAGAGTGGCGCGGGCCGCGATGACCTGACCGAACCCGGCGGCGACATAGAGGGCGTCGCAAATGGACTCTTCGTCGGCCTCGCCGCTGCGGGCCAGCGGCAGCAGAACAGCGGGCAGGACGCCGCAGCTGCCCGCCGTGGGGGCAGCGACGATGCGCTTCATGCAGGCGTTGCACTCGGCGGTCTTGAGAGCTTCGGCAGTCACTGCGGCGAGGTAATCACCGCCAAGGCTCTTTCCTTCTTGATGGGCCTGCTCCACCTTGGCCGCATCGCCGCCCGAAAGGCCGCTTCGGCTGCGCTGGGCCGGGTCATAGTCCCGGCTGGTGGCCTGCATCACCTGCCAGAGGTGGTGCATCATCTCCCGGCTGTGGGCCTCGGTGAGGCGGCTCTCGGCTAAATCGCTGCGGAGGATGGCCTCCGAAAGGGAAATATTCTGGCTGCGGGCAGCGGCCAGCATCTCTTCACAGGATAAAAACGACACTTCTCAGCCCTCCTCGCATTCTTCCGGCTCGTCGATGTTCAGGCAGGTAACTTTGCGGATGCCCGGCATCACGGCCATCTGCTGTTCCAGCACGTGGGGGATGTGGGAGTCGCATTCCAGCACCATAACGGCGTAGCCGCCCGTCGCGGCGCGGAACACCTGCATGGACGCGATATTGATGCGGCGCTGGGCCAGCGACATAGTGACCTCGGCGATGCAGCCGGGGGTGTCCTCGTTATGGATGATAAGGGTGTTGCTGTCACCGCCAAAGTCGGCAGGCACACCGTCGATCTCAGTCACGCGGATGCGTCCGCCGCCCACAGAGGCCGCCTTCAGAACGAGGATCCGGCCCGCCTTACTCTTTAAGGTAAGCACCGCCGTATTCGGGTGGGCGGCACGGAGCTCCACCGGATGGATGGTGAACTTCATGCCGGCCTCCTCGGCCAGCGCGAAGCTGTCGGGCAGGCGGGGGTCGTCTGGGCGGAGACCCAGCAGACCCGCCACCAGCGCACGGTCGGTGCCGTGGCCCCGGCCTGTGGTGGCAAAGCTGCCGTAGAGCCCAATGTCCGCCTCGGCGGGGATGTCACCCAGCAGCTTCTGAGCCGTATATCCAATGCGGGCTGCACCCGCCGTATGGCTGGAGGAGGGGCCGATCATCACCGGCCCGAGAACGTCAAACAAACGCATGAGGTGTACACTTCCTTCCGTTTTGCAGCGCACGGGACTCCATTCGCTGACAAAAGAACAGATTTTCTTTCTTTTTATTATACCGCTTTTGAGCTTATTGTGCTATAATAACTTCATAATGTTTTGAATCTTGCCCTTTCAGGGGGCAGCACGGAGGGTAGAACCTATGAAACTGGTAAGCGTGGAAACTCCCGAAAAGAGTGTCTGCAAAATGACTTTCAGCGCTTCGGCTGAGGAGCTGGAAGCTGCGTCCAACGCCGTGTACGAGCGCACCCGCGCAACGTACACCATCAAGGGCTTTGCCAAGGGCGAGGCTGACCGCGCCCAGATCGAGGCCGACCGCGGCGAGCACACCTTCTGGTACGACGCCATCAACGATTTGATGGACAAGGATGTCCCGGCCCTGTACGACGCAGCGATGGCAGAACATAGCTTCCACGCTGTGGACGAGCCGGTCTACGACCTGGTCAGCGTGAAAAAGGACGAGGGCTTTGTGGCCACTGCCACCACCGCCCTGCAGCCCGAGCTGAACTTGACCCAGACCACCGGCTTCAAGACCGAGTGCGTCACCCCGGAAGTCACCGACAAGGAGATCGACGCTGTGCTGGAGCGCCGCCGCGCCATGGCCGCTGAGCTGGTGCCTCACAAGGGTCCGGCCGTCAAGGGCAACATCGTCCACATCGACTACGAGGGCCTGCTGGAAGGCAAGCCTTTCAACGGCGGCACCGCCCAGAACCAGACCCTGCAGCTGGGCAGCGGCCGGATGATCCCCGGCTTCGAGGAAGGCATCCTCGGCCACAAGGGCGGCGAGGAGTTCGACATCTTCGTCACCTTCCCGGCACGCTACCACGTCAAGGACCTGGCCGGCAAGCCCGTGGTCTTCAAAATCAAGCTGCACGACGTCTGTGTCCGCCAGCTGCCCGCTCTGAACAGCGATTTTGCCAAGAAGGCTGCCAATGTGGACACCATGGACGAATTCCGCGCCCAGATCCGTCAGCAGCTCCACGACAACAAACACGCCGCCGCGCTCAACCGCGCCAAGGACGCCATCCTCACCCAGCTGGCCGCAGCCGCTGAGGGCGAGCTGCCCAGCGTTCTCGTCGAGAGCGCCTATCAGCAGGAGATGGAGCAGATCCAGCAGCAGCTGCAGATGCAGCGCCTGAGCCTCGACCGCTACCTGAGCCAGATCCATCAGACCCGCGAGAGCTTCACTGCCGCTGTCCACACTGCTGCGGAGAAGAACACCCGCGCCCGGATGGCCCTGCTGCAGATCGCTCAGAATGAGGACCTCGTCCCCACTGAGGAGGACATCGACAAGACCCTGTCCGAGCGCGCTGAGCGCACCAAGAAGACCCTCGAGGAAGTCAAGGCTGCATCCAACGTGGAGGCCATGCGCCGCAACGAGGGCATCCGCCGCGCTGCCGACTATGTCATCGAGCACTCCACCATCGAAGAAAAATAATTTATCCTGCTTTTGCGCCTGCACCACTGTGCAGGCGTTTTTTATTGTTCATTTTTTCTCTCTTGACTTTTTTTCTCTGCTGCGGTATTTTTAGGGTGAGAAATTCTATCCGGCCGCAGCTACGGCCCGGACGGATATAGTAAAATCTTCTGCGGGACATTCCGCTCATCTATTTTATTGCGACAGGAGGTTTTCCTTATGAAAAAGTTTCTTCTCGCTCTTCTGACAGCTGTCACGGCAGCTGCGTTCTTCTGCGGCGCGGCAGCACCTGTGGCCACTTACAGCGCCAGCTATGACGCACCGGTCGGCATCAACGCCATCGTGGTGCAGGACAACAGCGCTGCGGTCATTCTGCAGGCCGCCGACATCGACCACATCCGCGCCGATTACACCTACACCTCGAGCTACGCCTTTGAAAGCTCCAAGCTCTACGACTTCACGGTGGCGGGCAGCACCCTCACCGTGACCAAGACCCGGGAGCCCAACTCTTCCCTTACCATCCAGAGCCAGGACACCCGCAGCTGCACCCTGACGCTGCAGGTACCCCGCCAGACGCTGGCAAACATCACCGTCAGCACCACCAACGACAGCATCACGCTGGACGGCGTTTCGGCACAGACCGCCAGCCTCACCACTGACAATGGCCGCATCGAGGTATCGAACTTCAACGGTTCCACCCTGAGCGGCACCACCCGCAACGGCAAGATCACCATGAGCGGCGTCACCTCCCAGAATGTGGCTGCCACCATCCAGAACAGCGGCACCCTCAAGCTGGAAAACATCTCTGCCAACGTCTGCAACGCTAAGGTGCAGAACGGCAGCATCACCGGCTCTGTGATCGGCAGCGGCAGCTCTTACGGCTTTGAGCTGGCCGCAGGCGGCGGCAAGATCCGCGTCTCCGACGCCAGCGACAAGAACTTCGTCTTCTTCGGCAAGGACACCCTGCAGCAGAATGCAGATGCCCCCAACAAGCTGAACCTCGCCACCAAGAACGGCGACGTTGAGGTCGAGTTCGTCCGTTAAAAGAACATTAAAAATGCCTGTGCAGCATCTGCCGCACAGGCATTTCTTTTTGTCCGGATACGGTCAGCTGAGCCAGTTGAAGCCCATGACCACCACGCCGAGGATGACGAGGATGATGCCGGTGGCGCGGTTGAGGGTCTTGGCATCGGCCTTATTGGCAAAGACCGCCGCGATGCGCGCCCACAGCAGGGTGAAGACGACGCAGAGCACCCAGACGTGCCAGACCGGCGCACCACCGATGGCAAAGTGGCTGACAGCTCCGGTCAGGGCCGTGAAGGTCATGATGAACACGCTGGTACCCACAGCCGTTTTCAGCTCGTAGCCGAGGACGCTGGTGAGGATGAGGAGCATCATCATGCCGCCGCCTGCGCCGATAAAGCCGCAGATGAAGCCGATGAGGATGCCGCAGACGATGGACTGGATGGCCCGCTTCTTTGCGCTGACGCCCTGCATGGCCTCTTTGGTGGTCATGACGGGCCGGACGATGAACTTGATGCCCAGCAGGAAGGTCATGAACACCGAGAAGCTGCCCATCGTGGCCGAGGGGAGCAGACTGGCCACCCAGCTGCCCACCACCGTGAACACCAGCACGCTCACCATCATGATGAGGCCGTTTTTGATGTCGAGGTTCTTGTTTTTATGGTAGGTGTAGGCCGAGACGGCGCTGGCCAGCACATCCGACGAGAGGGCGATGCCCACGGCCATATAGGGGTCCATATGCAGAAAGGTGATGAGCATGGGGCTGATGACAGCCGCCGCGCTCATGCCCGCAAAGCCGGTGCCGAGGCCCGCGCCCATGCCGGCGAAAAAGGCGACTAAGATCGTAAATAAAATGTTCATGCTTCTCCTTCCAGAATGGCGTCCAGATTCTTATTTATGATGTCCATCGTCTCGAAGAACGCCTTTCGCTGTGCTTCATTGGTGTGTTCCAGCAGACGCGCACCAAATTCCTCCTGCAAGGCCCGGCCCTGCTCAATGATGGGGCAGGCTTTTTCGGTGCAGCGCAGCAGGGTGCGGCGGCGGTCGCCGGGGTCAGCCTCGCGGACGAGGTAGCCCTCCTGCACCAGACGGTCTATGTTCACCGAGACAAGGTTTGCTTTCAGTTTGCGCACCTCCACCACGTCGCTGGCGGTCTGGTAGCCAGGGTTGTTGGCGAGGAACATCAGGATGTCAAAAGCCGTCTGGGGCAGATGGAGCTTCTGGCACAGGGGCTTGCAGAGGGCGGCGTAAGCCGCCGAGGTCTTCCGCCCGAATTCGATGCCCGGGGTATTCATGGGACGCCTCCTTGTGATTCAAAATTGTATCATTCAAATTTGAAGTAATAATAGCACAAAAACGCAGCGATTGTCAAGAGAAAAGGAGCGGCCCGCATCTTGCAGGCCGCTCCCTGTTTCCGTTTTCTTTACAGCATCATGATGAGCCGCGTGCCGAAGGCCGCCAGCCATGCTACGATGCACTGATTTGCCACCATGATAAACGCCCACTTGCCGCCCAGCTCCCGCTTGACCGAGGCCACCGCCGCGATGCAGGGCGTATAGAGCAGGCAGAACACCAGCAGGGGTGCAGCCGCCGCCGGGGACAGCGCGGCGGCAAAGGCCGCAGAGGAGCCATAGAGGATGGTGAGGGTCGAAACGACGCTCTCCTTGGCCATAAAGCCGGTGATCAGGGCCGTAGACACCCGCCAGTCGGCAAAGCCCAGTGGCGCAAACAGCGGCGCGATACCGCTGGCCAGCCATGCAAGGATGCTCTGCTGCGGGTCAGCGGTGAGGCTGAGCCGCAGGTCGAAGCTCTGCAGGAACCAGATGATGATGGTCGCCACAAAGATGACCGTAAAGGCGCGCTGGAGGAAATCGCGGGCCTTTTCCCAGAGCAGCTGGACCACATTCTTGAGGCCGGGCAGGCGGTAGTTGGGCAGCTCCATCACAAAGGGGACGGCCTCGCCCTTAAAGACACTGCTCTTCAGCAGGATGGCCATCAGAATGCCCACCGCAATGCCGAGGAAATAGAGGCTGACCATCACCAGAGCCGCGTGCTCCGGGAAGAAGGCCGCCGCAAACAGGCTGTAGATGGGCAGCTTGGCCGAGCAGCTCATAAAGGGGGTGAGCAGGATGGTCATTTTGCGGTCGCGCTCCGAGGGCAGGGTGCGGCTGGCCATGACGCCGGGGACGGTGCAGCCGAAGCCGATGAGCATTGGCACGATGCTGCGCCCCGAGAGGCCGATGCGGCGGAGAAGCTTATCCATCACGAATGCCACGCGGGCCATGTATCCGGTATCCTCCAGCAGAGAGAGGAAGAAGAACAGGGTCACGATGATGGGCAGGAAGCTCAACACACTGCCCACACCGGTGAAGATGCCGTCGATGACCAGCGAGTGGACGGCTGCGTTGACGTTCCACGCCGTGAGGGTGGAGTCCACCGCGGCGGTCAGGGCATCAATGCCCACTTCCAGCAGGTTCTGGAGCGCCAGACCGATGACGCCGAAGGTGAGGTAGAACACCAGCGCCATGATGCCCACAAAGGCCGGGATGGCGGTATAGCGGCCCGTGAGGAACCGGTCGATCTGGGCCGAGCGGAGCTGCTCCTTGCTCTGGCGGGGCTTCACGACGGTCTGCTCCACCAGCTGGTGGATGAAGTGGAACCGCATATCCGCGATGGCGGCGGCGCGGTCCAGACCCCGCTCCTGCTCCATCTGGACGATGATGTGCTCGATCATCTCTTTTTCGTTCTGGTCGAGCTTCAGGGCCGCCTCGATGCGCTGGTCGCCCTCCACGAGCTTTGTGGCCGCAAAGCGCACCGGGATGCCTGCGGCCTCGGCATGATCCTCGATCAGGTGGATGATGCCGTGGATGCAGCGGTGGACTGCGCCGCCGTGATCCTCCTCGCTGCAGAAATCCATCCGGCCCGGCCGCTCCTGATACTTTGCGACATGGAGCGCATGATCCACCAGCTCGTCCACGCCCTCGTTCTTTGCCGCAGAGATAGGCACGACCGGGATGCCCAGCATGGCCTCCATCTTATTGATGCGGACAGTGCCGCCGTTGCCGCGCATCTCGTCCATCATGTTCAGCGCCAGCACCATCGGCGTATCCAGCTCCATGAGCTGCATGGTGAGGTACAGATTCCTCTCGATGTTGGTGGCGTCCACGATATTGATGATGCCCGTGGGCTTCTCGCCGATGATGAACTGCCGGGTCACGATCTCCTCGCTGGTATAGGGCGACATGGAGTAGATGCCGGGCAGGTCTGTGACCTCCGTATTCGGGTTATTCCGGATCGCACCGCTCTTGCGGTCCACCGTCACACCCGGGAAATTGCCGACGTGCTGGTTGGAGCCGGTGAGCTGGTTGAAGAGGGTCGTCTTGCCGCAGTTCTGGTTGCCCGCCAGCGCAAAGGTAAGGGTCGTGTCGTCGGGCAGAGGGTTCTCGCCCTTTTTGGTGTGGTAGCGTCCGCCTTCGCCGAGGCCCGGGTGCTCCACCGGCTTTTCACTTTCTGCCGCCGCCTTTTTCGCCGCCGGGGCTTTGGCCAGAGTGACCCCGATGCGGGCGGCATCGTCCAGCCGGAGGGTCAGCTCGTAGCCGTGGATGCTCAGCTCCATCGGGTCGCCCATCGGGGCAAATTTGACCAGCGTGACCTCCTCACCGGGGATCAGCCCCATATCCAGAAAATGCTGCCGCAGAGCGCCTTCGCCGCCCACGGTCCCGACCACGGCAGTCTCGCCGATGTTTAAATCTTTCAACGTCATATGGAATGTTCCTCTCGAGCACGTTTGTTAGTTTGCATTAACAACAGTAATATAGGCTAACTTTCCGGCGTTGTCAAGAGAAATGGAGCTGTTCTGAACTGCTCTCTGAAAAAAAAATCATGTCGCCTTCCTCGAATATCAGAAAAAGTGCAAAAAATAAGAGCCTGTACCCGGGAAGTCCCCGCCGTACAGGCTCTTATCGTTTTTTATTCAGTTCGCGGTGTGGTAGCCGTCAGGGTTCTTCTTCTGCCAGTTCCAGCTGTCGGCGCACATTTCCTCGATGCCGTACTCAGCCACCCAGCCAAGCTCATTCCTGGCCTTGGTGGGGTCAGCATAGCACTCGGCGATGTCGCCGGGGCGGCGGGCCTCGATGACGTAGGGGATGGGCTTGCCGCAGGCCTTCTCGAAGGCATGGATGACATCCAGCACGCTGTAACCCTTGCCGGTGCCGAGGTTGCAGATGAAGAGGCCGCAGTTCGTTTCCAGCTTCTTGATGGCGCAGACATGGCCGCGGGCCAAGTCCACGACATGGATGTAGTCGCGGACGCCGGTGCCGTCGGGAGTGGGGTAGTCATTGCCGAAGACATGGACCTTTTCCAGCTTGCCCACAGCCACCTTGGCGATGTAGGGCATGAGGTTGTTGGGAATGCCATTTGGGTCCTCGCCGATGAGGCCGGACTTGTGGGCGCCGATGGGGTTGAAGTAGCGCAGCAGAGCCACGTTCAGGGTGGGGTCAGCCTTGCAGACATCGGTGAGGATGCGCTCGGTCATGGCCTTGGTGGTGCCGTAGGGGTTGGTGGTGGCACCCACGGGGAAGTCCTCGGTGATGGGCACACTGGCGGGGTCGCCGTAGACGGTGGCGGAAGAGCTGAACACGAAGTTGTGGCAGTTGTGCTTGCGCATCACATCCAGGATGACCAGCGTGCAGTTGAGGTTATTGTAGTAGTATTCGATGGGCTTGGACACGCTCTCGCCAACGGCCTTATAGGCTGCGAACTGGATGACCGCCGTGATGTCGGGACACTCGGCGAAGATCTTCTCCACATCCTCGTGTTTGGTCATATCGGCCTGATAGAAGCGGAAGTCCTTGCCGGTGATCTGCTTGACGCGGTCGAGGACCACAGGGGATGCATTATAGTAATTGTCCGCCACGACGACGTCGTAGCCGGCATTCAGGAGCTCGATGCAGGTGTGGCTGCCGATGTAGCCTGCGCCGCCGGAAACCAAAATAGCCATGTCCAGTACCTCTCTTGTTCCAAATGTTGCTTCGCACAGAGCCCTTGTGCTCTGCCTGCCTAAAGGATACCGCTTTTTGCACAGAGAATCAAGTACCGGCTTTTTTATGAAAATGTATTTTTGTTGCATTTTTTCAGCCAGTCTGATGAACTGCAAAGATTTTTAGTCCGCAAGGCATGGAGAGGACACGCAAAAAACAGCAAAGGACAGCTCCCGCAAGAGAGCTGCCCTTTGCTGCGGCTGATATTTGCTTAGAAAACGGATTCTCTTTTATAATCGGCCGCACTGACGGCCGGTGAAGAAGCGGAGCGTAGTGTTGGCTCGGAAGACTTTGCCTGCCCGCAGCACCGTCGTCGGGAACTCCGGGTGAGAGGGGCTGCAGGGGAAGTGCTGGGTCTCAAGGGCAAAGCCGCCGTACTTTTCCAGCGGGACGCCGCCCTTGCCGGGGGAGGGGCAGTTCTGCAGGAAGTTGCCGGTGTAGAGCTGGATGCCCGGCTGGGTGGTGTACATCTTCATGCTGATGCCGGTCTTGTCGCTGGACGCCCAGGCGCAGAGGCTCTGGCTGGCACCCCGGGGCCGGTCGAGGACATAGCAGTGGTCGAAGCCGCCGCCCGCCATGGTGGTCTGGTAGAAGCCGGTGTCGAGGTCGCGTCCCAGAGGCTTTCCGGTGCGGAAGTCCATCGGCGTACCGTCCACAGGCAGGATCTTACCCGTGGGGCAGGTCTCGTTGTTGCCCTCGAGGTAGTTGGAAGCGTAAATACGGAGCTTCTGGCCCAGCACATTGCCGCCGCCGTCGAGGTTGAAGTAGGTGTGGTTGGTCAGGTTGATGATGGTGTCCTCGTCGGTGGACACACGGTAGTCCATCCGCAGGGTGTTGTCCGGCGTGAGGATATACCGCACACTGACCTTCAGATTTCCGGGGAAACCGTCTTCGCCCGCCGGGCTTTCGGTCTCCATCAAAAGGGTGTCGCCGAACATCTTCACATCGTAAATTTTGCGGGGGAAGGTGCCGTGCAGGTGATTTTTGCCATTGTTGGCTTCCAGCTTGTAGGTCTTGCCGCTGAGAGAAAATTCCGCATTTTCAATGCGGTTGGCGTACCGGCCCACGAACGCACCGCAGCAGGTGCTGCCGGATGAGTTGAAATCCGCCTCATAGTCGGCGAGGGTGTCGTGTCCGACGACCACATCCACCGGACCCGTTTTTGTAGGGACGAAGAGATTTTTGATTACACAGCCATAGTTCAGCACGCTGATCTCAAGTCCACCGGGATTGGAGATGATGTATTCATCCACCTTATCGCCGTTTTTGGTCACACCAAAGGGCTTGGAGCGGAACTGTGCCATAAGGCTCGCCTCCTTCTTCATTATTTTCGGTCAGGGCAGCGCAGCCCCGACCTCGTCCATAATTATGATTATAGCACAGTTTTCCAGACTTGTGTGAGAATGCTTTTAGATTTATCTTCCAAAATTTCGAGAGATTTTTTGGACATATTGCGAAACAGAAAAGGGAGCTGCTGCAAAATGCAACAGCTCCCTTTTGAATCTGTATAAAATTATGCTTCCGGCTGAGCCTCGGCGGCGTTCGACTGCGCGATATACTCGGCGGCGTCATCGGGGATGTCGTCCATTCCGTCGTCACCCACATCGACCACCA
>OLGJ01001395.1_pt1 | contig 10822 bp, 8 predicted proteins | sample 1605431 | NCBI WGS metagenome assembly OLGJ01 (sample SAMEA3888920, study PRJEB22519) | human gut metagenome | biome: human gut; feature: human-associated habitat; material: faeces | place: Denmark | collected 2009
GGGGTTGGCTTTCTTTTTGCCTTCCCCCTATCGGAATAGCATCCCCATACGCACAATAAAGCCGCCCTGCGGCGCTACTTGCATAGCGCCGCAGGGCGGCTTATATATTTCAACAGGGGCAATTCCATGTCATCCGGCAGGAGGTAAAGGGAACCCCTGTTGACAACGATATAGATGCAGGGCTCTGCCCTTCTGCGGAAGGTTCATAGTGAGAGGGTACTCCGGCCGGCTGCATCAGCCGGAGCTCGTGATCTCACTTGACCTTCTGTACCTGTTTCCGCTTGCCTTAGCCTTCTGCTCTTTCTGCTGTGGCTTTTTCAGAAGCAGCCATCGCCTGCAGTTCCGGCTTGAATTCTTCTACCAGTTCTTTTTCAGCTTCTGCGCCGCGAGAGAGTGCATTGTAGATGATCTCTGCCATTTCATAGCGGGTCATGGTGCGTTCGCCGTGGAATTCGCCGTCTGGATAACCCTGGACGATGTCATTGCCCGCGAGGCGGGAAACAGCTTCATACGCCCAGTGGTTTTCCGGTACATCCGGGAAATCCTTCGACATATTCGGATTCAGGACGGAGAGGAGAGCGTCCATGCGGGCGGTGAGGTCATTCACCTGATCCTTCAGCGCATTGTTTTCCTCACGGGAGAGCTTATTGCCGCCCTTGCCAAGGCGAACGGATACGCCGCCGCCTACCATGTTCTCACCGGTGCCGAATGTAGTGGAGAGGTTCACCATCACATCATCGTTCGGGCGGTAGAAGGCGCCGAGCGCTGCCGCGCTCTCGCTACCGTAGTTGCCGATCGCAGCGGCGATGTTCCACTTGGAGTCTGGATCGAATTCCATCGGATGCAGGTTTGCCATAGCGGCTGCATTCGCACCGACCTTATTGACCTTGCCTTCGAGATCATTCTTCACGGTGTAGAGCTGTCCGCCATTCACTGCATCTTTGCTGCCCTCGGAAATGCTACCATCAGCCACATTCGTGATCTTCTGGTCATTCGCATTGATGCCAGCTGCACTGATGTAGGTCTTGTCTCCCACTTTGTAGGATTTCGCCGTCACATCGCCTTTGATGGTCGCATTGCCGTCGACGGAGAGGTCTTTCGCGATGCTGACAGAGTCACCGAAGGTTGCTTTCTGCGTAACATCGAGTGTTCCATCAACCTTGGTATTCTTCAGGTTTGTGTTGCCTTCGACGGTGAGATCTTTCTTCACAGTCGCATTGCTTTCCATGGTCACATTGCCTTTGAGGGTCGAGGTTCCGGTGACTTCGAGCGAGCCCGTGGTGGTCTTGCCGGTGATATTCGCATTGCCGCGGACGCCGAGGTCTTTCATCACTTCCGCATAGTCCATGGTGACCTTACCAGTGGTGATGGTATTGCCCTTGATGGTGGTTTTCACCTCCGTGCCATCGCCGACAGGCGCCGCTGCTTCGCTATTGATGAAGCTGGTGCCGTCTGCTGTAGAAATCACGGTATTTGCTTTGGAACCACTCTTGATGGTATTCGCCGAGGTGGTAGCATTTGCAACAGAAGCATTTTCATTACCTGCCCCATCCTTTACAGCAGCTGCGATCGCAGATGCTGTCTGGTTCTGTACGCTGGTATTTGTCCCGTCAGTCACTACATCCGCAAGTCCATCTGCATTCTGGATCGTTACTGTCGATTTACCACCATCGACAGTAGACTGCGTGGTGCCCGCCGCATCCGACTGGGTCAGATTCTGCTTTGCCCCGTCCTTGATGGATGTAGTGATCTTCCCATTTTCCATATTCTCCCAAGTGTTCTCGCCGACTTTATTGGAGATCAGCTTGTCTGCCTGGTTCTTGATCTCAGATGCCTTGGAAGTGATGATGCCCGTTGCCGTGTTGTTGATGTTAATCGCTTCATTGTTGATGACTTCCGAAGCCTTATTCGTGATCACCTTTGCCTCATTGGTCAGCGTTTCTTCCGCCTTGATCGAGACATCCTTCGATTCCATCATGATCTTGTCAATACGCTGTTTGAAGGTCGAGCCTTTTCCAGAAGCATCTTTCACAGAGGAGCTGACCTCATCAGCCTTCACATCCAGAGAGCCTGTGGTGGTTCCATTGCCCGCAGAAGCCTTCACGCCTTTTCCTGCTTCGACAGAGAGATCCGCGGTGTTACCATGCTCATCCTTATCAGATACGCCGAGCTCATTCGCATCGACGCGGCCCGTGTTAATGTGGTTCCCATTGATCTTCGTCGTGGTCGTACCACCATCAGAGACTGCCGCTGTCTTATTTTCAAAGGTGGTTCCATCAACATCGGTCGTCACTTTAGAGTCTTTTACCTGATTGGTAATGCTGGTACCTGCCGTATTGGTGATGGTATCCTGTGCCTTGTTTACGATATCCTTGGCATCGTTTGTGATGGTACCAGCTGTTGCAGTATTGGTGATATCCTTTGTACCCTGCTCCGTTTTCGTAATAGTAGTACCATCAGTGACCTGTGAAGTGATGCTATCCTTCTTCTGATTGATAGTAGAAATGCTACTTCCACCAGCGACCGCAGAATCAATAGATACACTGCCATCATCATTCGCATGGATACCACTGACGCCAGTTTCCGTACCATTGGTCACGGAGCCAGCCAAGTTCTTTGCATTCTGAATGGTAGCCGAGATGTTTCCATTGCCATCAGTGATTGTTGTAGCAGTACCAGTCGATGTCTTATTGGTCACATTGCTACCATCAGCATCTTTCACCGTCTCATCCAGTTTGGCCTTATTTCCATCCATGTAATGGTCGGTACGAGAACCCACAAAACCATCCTCTGTCGGTTTCTTGCCATTATCCACACCACTCTTCAGGGTATTAGCCAAGATATAGCTTTTCGACGTGTATTTACCAAACTTGTAAGACCCTTTGACACCATCTTTAGCATCTACAGTCAGCCGTCCACCGTCTGCGTCAGCAGCTGCACCAGCCGTCAGTTTACCGGTGGTCGTATCTTCTGCGTTGATTGTACCTGTCCTGATAGAATCTCCGTAAATGTTCGTTGTGCCTGTGCTTCTTTCTTTACCAAATGTAGTCCCTTTGCCATTTTCAGTGGTAACGGTAGAATCAGCAGCTTTGTCTGTGATCTTGTCATTTTCCACAACACGAGAAGCAGTACCTACAGATTCTGTGATTTTTTTACCAGCCTCTGCCGTGATATCTACACCGTTTGTGGAAACCTTCACTTCATTAGCACCCACCTTATTGGTCACCGATTCGGTACCTTCATTGGTCACATTTTTCGCAGTATTGGTGATGATGCCGTATTTCGCGGTATTGGTGATATCCGTAGAGGTCATTTCAGACTTCGTTTGCTTACCGTCCTGACCAATTACCGATTCAGCAATACGATTCCCTTCCTGCTTGGTATAGCTCTTGTTACCGTCTTTGTCCTTCGCATAGCCATAGATGCCTTTGCTATCCTGGCGAGTGGTAGAGGTATTCCCCTCTTTATCAGTCAGTGTATTCTTCGTATCCGTAGAGGTCTGGGTAAATGTATTGTTATTGCCCTTGGAGTCCTTTGCAATATTTTCCACTCCATCAGCAGTGACATTGGAAGTGGCTTCTTTCCAGTCAGCATCATTGCCTTTGTAGGCATAGGTAGTAGAACCTTCTTTATCATGAGTGAATTTGCTTTCTGTTGTGACACCATTCCTATCGGTTACTTTAGCATTATTCGAGATCCCATCCGCTGTGATGGAGGTAGCACTGTCATACTCTTCACCGGTTGATTCCTGCTTTTTATGTTCCATGTAGATCTCGCCTACATTGAGCTTGCCATTGACCGTCAGGTCTCCACCAATCTTCGCATTGCCCGTCGTTTCCAGTGTACCAGTGGAAACATCGCCTGCACTGACTTTTCCAGTGGTCTTGATTTCGCCAGCTCTAGCATCCAGCCCATTGCTAGTTATAGTACCTTCTGCCTTGATATTGCCATTGGTATCCACTGTTACCTTGCCTTCGATGCTAGTCTCTTTTCTGGTATCATCACGAGTAATGCCAGCAGTGCGCTGATTGGTTTCTGTAATAGCTTCAGCATTTGCTTTGGCCTGCTTATCAAGTTCTACCAGATTGTCGGATACATTCTTGTCTTTCTTGATATAGTTGCCATTTACCGCCAGTTCACCGATCGCCACTTTTCGATCCGCGGTTTCTTTTGCAATGGCTTCCTCATTAGTCTTCGCTTGGGTATCAAGCACTATCAGGTTTTCAGAAACATTTTTCGTATCGCTCTTCTTGATATAGTTTCCATTTTCAGTTACCGTACCGATGCGAGCAGAAAGTTTGCTATCTTCCGCAGTACGATCACCGACTTCTTTCTCTAATCCCGCATTTAAGCGCCCCAGGTTTTCGCCGACCGTCTCGTGCGGATTCAAATAGGTGCCAGTGCCGACTGTCCCCACTTTGGACTCTAATGCTGTGATAGCAGTCGTATTGGTCCCCACCTGGGTATCAACCTTTTTCATATTGCCCCAGATCGAGCCATCCTGCGAAATATAGTTTCCGCCTTCCTTCTCACCAAGGTTAATGCCATTGATGGTTCCCACATTGGTAAGATTCTTTCCACCCATATCAACTTGCTGTCCAACCTGGATGCCATTGATAGAAGTGGTATCATTGGCTACATTATAGTCAATCTTTGTGGTTTTCTTCTTCAAGTCATCAATCGCCGTCTGCTGACCATTCGTTGTCGTCTTCAGAGTGTCAATATCATCTTTGTTTGTCACCGTCTGCTTCATGGACGCATCGATAGCCGCCAGTGTGGTGGTCACGTCCGCGCCATCGCTGATTTGCCCCTTCACCGTCAGCGCATCTGTTTCGACACTGTTCATGCCGTTCAAAGACTTGCCGTCAGTAGAGAGTCCTACGGTCTTGCCCTTCAAGGTAGTGATATTGTCTCTGTTCGTAGTGACATCGCCTGTTGAGAGGTCATTAATCAATTTCTTAACTTGACCTTGAGTATAGGTCTGCGATTTGGTAAAGGTGTCGGAAGCTTTAGCGTAATTGCTCAGCTCACTTTGTACATATGACTCAGTGCCGCCTTTGGTATACACCTCAGTGGTGCTAGTCTCAGACACATCCACCTTCACGACATCTGCCGCACTCGCCACGCCCAATCCTCCGCAGAGGAGAGAAAGTGCCATAAGAGACGCGAGAAGGGAACGTCTAGTCACCCCCCCCCAATTTTTTCCGAGCCTGTAGCCGACTTCGTGTGAGAGCGAGCGATTTCAGATGCTACCACATAGCAATTTTTTGCCTTGGACCAGATGACTTTGTAGATGTTGTTCATGATGATTTCCCCCTTTGCGAAAAACAATGAACATTTTCTCCGTGCCGGATGTCGGAGTTTTCTATGCCCTCAGAATACAGGAAATCTGTCCCCTGCGGTGCCTTTCGCTGCAAAAGTGGTCGAAATTCTGCAAAAGTGGTCATTTTAGTGGCTGGGGACTAGTGACTAGTGACTGGTGACTAGGGACTAGGGACTGGTAGCTAGGGACTAGGGACTGGTAGCTAGGGACTAGAGACTAGGGATTAGGGATTAGGGATTAGGGATTAGGGATCACAGCATGGGATAGCGGTATCCCCATCCAACCTCCGCCCCTTCGGGGCACCTCCTTCCATAGGAAGGAGGGAGTATCCACGCGAGCCCCTTCCCTTGGAAGGGGCTGCCGAGCGCAGCGAGGCGGGGTTGGCTTGCTTCCTTTTTTGCGGCGAAGCCGCCGCTAAAAGTTTGAAAGCAGGGATCAGGGATTAGGAAATGCGAGTGACTAGTCAACAACCACCAATCTCCTGATCTCCCTGGCATACTTGAAAAGCTGCCTTTGGATCCGTTGTTTCTTTCTTGTGATGGACGGGAGGCTGTCGCCGGTGCGGTTGGAGATCTCCATGGGCGTCAGCCCCCGCATCCAAAGGAAAAAGACGGGCTTCTGCTTCTCGGTGAGACGCGCGAGACGGGCGACTTCTTCGAGCGTGGCCTTCGCCTCGCCGTAGTCGTCAAGAGAAGTGCCCTCGGCCTGGTCTTCTAGGGTGAGCTCTTCGTGGTCTTCGCGTGTCATTTCCTTGCGGATGCGGTTCATCCGATACCATCTGAGACGGGGCGTAATGTAGCCGGCAAAGCTCGGATTCTTCTTCGGGTCGTAGCGGGCGGTCTGTTCTAAAAAATGAAGGATGAGCTCCTGCTCGAGGTCTTCGTAGGAAAGGCCTTGGCAGAAGTTCCGCCGGATGCTTCGGATGAGGGGCTGGTACTGCTTCAGCAGGGCTACGGCGGCATCTTTGTCCCCGTGCTGCCAGGCGAGTGCCCGGCAGATGTCTTTCTGATTCTGTTTTTCGTCGAACATGTGCGTTCTCTTTATGCGGATGAAGCCAAAATACATGTTCGGGCATGTGGAGCTGTTTTTTTGCACAGGGATAATGCTATAATATAATACATATAAAGGAGGTCTTTATCATGAACCATCCATTTCCGCTGAATGAAAAAGAGACAGCGCTGCTCCGCCGGGAAGAGGAACGGCGTGGTATCACGCTCGTCGAATGGCCGAGAAATCCGACGTATAATATGTGCTTTGCCTGCGGGACGGAGAATCCCATCGGTCTGCACCTGCATTTCTTCCCGCTGCCGCAGGGATGCCTCTCCCTCTTCACGCCTTCGCGCGAGCATCAGAGCTACAATGACCGCATGCATGGCGGCCTCATCATGACACTGATGGATGAGGTGATGGGTAATTATCTCTTCCTGAAGGGCGGTATTCCCGCCTATACAGGCAAGATGGAGAGCCGCTTCCGACAGCCGATCCTGATCGGAGAGACGGTCCTCATCACCTGCGAGGAGGTCCGCCGGAAAGGGCATCTCATCGTCATGAGCGCGAAGATCACAAAAGAAGACGGAACGATCGCTGCCGAGGCGACGTCACATATGATGCTGGGGATGAAGGAGTGACGGGTCACTCATCACTGAAAGGAGGAGGCCATGAACAGACGAATGCTTGTCGATACCTCGATGCTCTTTGTTTTTCTTCTGCTGCTGGACTACCGCTACGTCCACAATTTCGGTCACGAGATGTTAGCCCTTGTCTTTACCGCGCTCTTTCTTCTCCACACGATCTGGAATGCGAGGTGGTACCGTACCCTCTTTCGTGGACGCTGGCCAAAGCAGCGCATCGTCATGACCGGTATCGATCTGCTTCTGCTCTTCCTTTTCCTGGGCGTCATGCTGACGGGGCTCTCCTTCTCGCACACGATGCCGATTTTCAATATCCACCCGCCGCTCTGGGTGCATCGACTGCACCGCATCTTCGGTTTCCTGATGCTCTTTGTGATGGGTCTCCATCTCGGCATCCACTGGCAGGGGATCTGGGCGAAGATGAAACGGGCTATGCACATGCCAGATACGGCGCTGGCCTCCTTGATGAGCCACGCCGCAACACTTATCCTTGCGGCAGCGGGTGTGTACAGTTCCTTCCTGTATGCGCTGGGCAGCCGCCTCTTGCTCCTTCCCGTCCGCTCGCTGGCGCGTCCGCCTACGACGCTCTTTCTCTTCCTTGCCTGCCATCTCTCGATCGTGATCCTCTATACGGTCATCGGGTACTACGGATGGAAATGGGCGAGCAGAAGGTAGAAAGCCCTGCTATCATCACTGATCAAAAAACTCACGAGCCTTTCCCGGCTCGTGAGTTTTTTTGCCCCTCCTCATTCTTAATCTGGCGTTCTCTAGTCCGCGAACAGATTATCGCGTATCCTTATAGCAGGAAGGAGGACGAAATGAATCAAAGCTACCTCTGCATCGACCTCAAGAGCTATTACGCCTCTGTCGAGTGCGTGGCCCGGGGGCTGGATCCCTTCACGGCAAATCTGGTCGTGGCCGATCGGGCGCGGGGAATGGGCGCACTCTGCCTCGCTGTCAGCCCCGCGCTGAAAGCACTCGGCGTCCGAAATCGCTGCCGTCTCTTCGAGATCCCGCGCGGTATCCCCTACCTCATCGCACCGCCGCGGATGCAGCACTACATGAACGTTTCTACCGAGATTTACAAGATCTACCTGAAATTTCTCGCACCGGAGGACATCTTCCCCTACTCCATCGATGAGTGCTTCATGGATGTCACGCCCTACCTTGCCATGTATGCCAAGACGCCTGTGGAAATGGCGGTCTCCCTCATGAATCAGGTCTACCAAAGGACCGGCATCTGCGCGACCGCCGGCGTGGGGACGAATCTCTTCCTCGCCAAGGTCGCAATGGATATCCTTGCTAAGCATGTCCCCTCACACATCGGCGTCTTGGACGAGACAGCCTTTCGGGAAATCATGTGGCATCACCGTCCCATCACCGACATCTGGCAGATCGCAGGCGGCACCGCGCGCCGTCTTGCCAAGATCGGCGTCTACGACCTATATGGCATCACGCGCATCCCTGAGACGACGCTCTATCGCCTCTTTGGCAAAAATGCCGCTGCGCTCATCGACCATGCCTGGGGCCGTGAGCCCTGCACGCTGTCCGATATCCGTACCTATTCACCGAGATCCCGCTCGATCTCTGCCGGACAGATCCTCTTTACGAACTATACCAGCGAAGACGCCCGCATCCTTCTCCATGAAATGGCAGAGACACTGATCCAGGAGCTTCTGGAAAAAGGGCTGGTCGCAAGGGAGATCAGTCTTCGCATCGGCTACGCAGGAGAAGAGCGCGCCTCCTCTGGCGGAATCCGCCGCCTGCCCAGCTGGACCGACATCCCCAGCCGCCTCCAGCATGCGTTCTCTGCGCTCTATGAGGCGAAAGTACGCCGGGAGATCCCCATCCGCTCACTAAACCTCAGTCTGGGCCGTCTCGCGCCCGCCGGCGAAGGCTATGAGGAGACGAGCCTTTTCAGCGATGCCAAAGCCGAGGCGAAGGAGCGCGCCATCGAGAAGGTCATGATCGAGATCAAAAAAAAGCATGGCAAAAATGCCATGCTTCGCGGGATCGACTATATGCCCAAGGCTACGCTGCGCCTCAGAAATACACTGATAGGAGGTCACCATGCCTGATAGAAAAAGAGCCGCACAGTTTATGCCGTTCAATGGCCTGCGCGGCTACGCCGAACAAGTGACGGCCGCCCAGATCCGGCGAGCCGCCCGAAGAGAGATCACCGAAGACCGCGCCCGCGCCCTGAACGACGCCCTGCTCGAGCTTGAGAAGGGCGACTCCGTCTCCATCACCTATTTTACAGGAAATGGCTACGCCTGCACCCATACCACCGTCGTCGAAGTCGATCCCATCTATCGGAGACTTCGCACAGAAGACGGTATCATCCGCTTCAAGGATCTGTGGGATGTGGTGTGCGAGTGAACGGAACAGTTCAAGCTGTACGAGGCTCTGTCAAGAATGGCGGCAGAGCCTCCCCGCCATTTCCCGATCAGGCAAGACCTTCCCATACAAGCTACGGGCGAGCGCCCATAGATCTCTCCGCCAAGCAGTCTGTCTCCATCAAACAGATGCCCTCCGATATCCAGCTGATCGGTATACTGCCAGAGGAAGGCTTCGGGAAAGTCGCAGGCCCTTCCCCACTGCGCGCACCAAACGGGCCAGCTGGAAGCTCTCTCCGGAAAGATCATCTGCGTCAGCCAGTCATAGCTCGCATAGACCCCGGCAAGATAGCCCGCACTCTTCAGAGAATCCACATACGCACCGCACATCGCTGTGATGCGCGAAGGCTCCACGAGCCCCCGCGCCGCCTTCCAGCCGTCCGCATCTTCCATGTCATACCAGACACCAAGCGGCAGCTTTTCCGGGGAAAGTCCGCAGTCTGCAAGGACATGCACGGTGAACCACGCCTCATCCTCCGCCGCCTTTGGCGTATCCGCGTAGCTGTAGTAGTAGACTCCGACCGGCAGCCCGGCGGCGAGTGCGCCATTGATATGCTCATAAAAGAGACGGTCCAGATGCCCTCGTCCCCAGCCGAGACGGATGATGGCGAAGGCGATCCCCGCCCGGCGAATCTCCTCCCAGTCGATCTCCCCATTGTGTTCCGATACATCGATGCCTGTATTGTACATATTTTCTCCTTTTTGATACTAATAGTGACTAGGGATTAGGGATTAGGGATTAGGGACTCGGAACGCCGAGTCCCTGATGACTGAATGCCAGGGAAATGCAATACCAGTCCACAATCACCAGCCACCAGCCACTAGTCACTAGTCACTAGTCACCAGTCACCAGTCACTAGTCACTATCTTCCCCTCAGCTTTTTCAAAAGTTCTGTCATGGATGAGACGCCGGCATCCGACAGGTTCTCAATGACGGAAAGTGCTTCCGTCGCGGCAAGGTAACTGACTACGATCCCTGCCATACCGTCCGTGGAAGCCCCCGCTTCCTGAAGGAGCGCATCACTCACGATCCCCGCTGCCACGCAGAGGTTGTAAAGGATGAGCTTCTCCGTCCCCCGCTTCTTCATGATCTCACTGGAGATCAAGCGCTGCCTGCGCGCCTCCCGGATGCCGCAGACCGCCTCCAGGAAGGTCGGCTGTCTGCCGCAGGATACCAGATGCGCATGACTGATCGCGATCCAGCGCGTGAAACAGTCGAGGAAGATCAGGATGCCAAAAAGCAGGAGCATCGCCAGCTGTTTCTCAAGGGTCAGGAAAAGGATCCCGCCCATCAGCTTCATGGGAAATCCATCCGTCAGCCGTTCAAGCATGTCATTCACCTCCTTCTGTCTATATAGTGTTTTCGAGGACAAAAAAATTGTCATTTCTGCCAAATAAAAACGCACGACACAGATACTGATATGATCCCCCTAAAGCAGACAAGGTAAATAACCAAACTGCTTTAGGGGGAT
>OLGJ01001402.1_pt1 | contig 10776 bp, 9 predicted proteins | sample 1605431 | NCBI WGS metagenome assembly OLGJ01 (sample SAMEA3888920, study PRJEB22519) | human gut metagenome | biome: human gut; feature: human-associated habitat; material: faeces | place: Denmark | collected 2009
GTTTTCATCTAATACTTTCATACACACTCCATATCATAACAAGTGGTTCTCTTATAGTATAGCGGAACTTTTGGTTATTGTCAAGATATTTTTCTAAAAATCAATATAAAAATTCGCAAAATTCGCAAAATTCGCTTTGTTCGCTTGACAGGGACGAATTTTTGGAATATAATATATTCAGTGATTACTGAATCGGAGGATAATTCATGATTTTTGAAACCGAAAATGTCGAATTCAAAGCACAGATTACTGATGAGTTGAGCAAAGAAGTGATAGCATTTGCAAACACCGATGGGGGTGTGATTTATGTTGGCATTGACAATGAAGGTAATGCCATTGGCGTTGACAATGTGGATGAGTCCTATATGCGCATTACGAACGGAATCAGAGATGCAATCATGCCAGATGTTACGATGTTTGTAAAATATACTGTTCAAGAAAACAGAGTAATAAAAATTGTAGTTGGCGAAGGTGCGTACAAACCGTACTATTTGAAATCAAAGGGATTGAAGCCGAGTGGCGTTTATGTTAGGCAGGGAACTTCCTCTGTTCCCGCTTCTGCCCCCTTTAAAACTGCTCATTAGACATTGTCCTGAATAGGAATAGCACAGAGCTCCATGAACAAATATCTCTATTTCTAAATCTGTGTTATTTTTTATTTCTTTTATTTTACCTGTTGCTACCATATTACGAAATCTTTCAACAGTAAGACCTGTACCATACTTGCTGATATAAAAACCAATATCTCTAAGTTGTTGCCTTATATTTTTCTGCTTATGAGAAGGAGCAAACCTTAAAAGAGTTAGCAATCTCTCAATTTTAGTAATTTCTTGCTCTGTAAATTCTGTTTTTCCTTGATTCCCAATTCTATATTTTTCATTAACCATAATATACAATTGAATAAGATTGAATTTTATGCCATACTTATAAAAATATAAATCTAAACAAATACTATACTATTCCATTTCTTTCAATTTTTTAATAAAATCACAATTATTGCTGATCGTAAATAACTCAATAAATTTATTTGTAGTTCCTTGTGGTATATATATTACCTCTAATTCATCAGATCTCACTGAACCGTTATAAATATAACATTTAGGGAAAACTTCTTTCCCTAAAAATTCAATAACTCCATGCATTTCTATTTTTGTTAAAGAGCCACAAGATAAAAATGCATAATTTTTTATTTTTGATATGCCATTAGGTATACATATACTTTCCATTTGTTCACAACCAGCAAATGCAGCTTCAGAAATTTCTTGGACAGTAGAAGGTACACAAAAATTATTTTCTCTAGTAAATGATGATATTAATCTTCTCTTAGCACTATCATATAAAACATTGTTGTCAATAATAAAATATTCAGAGTTACAATAAACCTTATCAATTTGGGTAAAACCAAAAGGATTATAATATATACTGCGAACTGATCTTGGAATATTTATTTCCTTAATATAACAGTTGGAGAAAGCCATTGCTCCTATAGAAAATACTGATTCTGGTAATTTAATTGAGGACAAACACATACAATAACCAAAAGCACAATTACCAATATATTGAATTGTGTTAGGAAATTTTATATTGCTTAAATTCTCACAATGCCAAAAAGCGCCAACACAAATAACTTTTGTTCCTTCTCTTATAACATATTCTTTTAACTCTTTTGGCGCTTTTAGAAGACGTAAACCATCTTTACTATATTTCACTCCATATTCATCTATAAACGCATCTTGTATATTATCGTCTGTTGCTATAACTGAAAGATATTCTGGCTTTTTCAATTTTAATAGATGATATGATACTTTGCTTAACTCTTTTTTTGAATAAACTAAGTAAAACAACCCAAGAAGTTGTAAAAGTTCAGTATCATCTATCATTTTTTGAATTGACTTCAAAGCTAAACTATGTTTTAAATCAATATAATCCTTTGCACATAAAAGTAGTCTGTCTCCTTCACTAAATTCATCAAACAACTCTGATTTCAAAGAAATAGCTTTCAAAGATAAAGCAATAGAAGCAATAGAAAAATCATCAATACTGCCATTGAATACATCTTCAGAACGGAGAGGATGACGATAATCCACACTGCCCAATTCACGAGATTTCTGTCCTCGCATTACAGGAACAAACATTCCGTCATAATCCACTAGCACCAACTGACCATCTTCACGGACTATGATATTGTCAGGCTTCAAATCGCCATGAGCAAACTCCTGACTGAGCAACCAAGAACCCATTTGGCAGAACTGATAGGTAATCAAAGCAAGTTTATATGGGTCGTGAATATTGTTTCGGATATACTTGTCGAGTGTGAGACCATCCACCCAGTCCATCAACAATACAGGAAATTCAGTATCATTCCCTTGTGTAGTATCTACAAAAAGTTCCTTTTCAAAATATTGTATAGGAGTTAAGTATGTAGATGATACATATTCTAACTCTGAAGCTATAAGTCTGTAACTTTCATCTCTACCTTCCTGTTCACGAAGAAAACATTTTATGGCATACACCTTCCTACTTTGCCTGTCTTCCATCTTAAAAACTACTGCAAAGTTTCCACTGGACATAATCGGATTACTGTCCGCATCAAGAACAGGGCGAAGATTACTCAATTTATCAAAATTTTCTTCAGAGAACTTTATAGATTGTACGTATTCTGATATTAATGGGTAGTTCATGTCCTATAATATTTTATACTAAATCATTATTATTCTACTATATAAATTGTTACGAACTTACACAAAAATAGCTAATTATTAAAAAAACAGCAACAAATTGCAGTAAGAAGCGTACTAATGTAACTTTTATAGTCTAAATAACTATAAAATCCAGATTTCATATATCTGAGTATTCTGGTTTATCTAACTATAATTACAATTGTGTTGTATATTTTTTATCGATAAACTTTGGTTCATACATTTGTCACAAAATCAATCAATACTTGAAATGATACAGACTCCGGTTATAGTGACATTTGCTAATCAGAAGGGAGGCGTTGGAAAGACTACTCTCTGTGTAACCTTTGCCAACTATCTGGTAACAAAAGGTGCAAGGATCCAGACCAAATATTCCTTTCGGAGCCACCTTACGCCATGAATTGCCAAATTTCATATCCAGATAATCAAAAACCACCCGATTATAAGCTGTCAGTATATGATTGGGAACACCCAGATAACAGTCCAGTGTTCCATCTTTCTTCAATGGATAAAAAGCGTCATAGCTCACACCGTACATCTTCCAGAAAAAGTGTGTACGGATTTTCTGTTCCTGTCCTTCCGGTATTACCAGGCGCAATTGGGGACGTCCTTTGACGATGTTTTCTTTCGACAGCTCCGGTGAACAGTCATATTTCAAAATATGATCATACCATAAAGGAAGCACCATCCGCAAGGTGTCATTATGTGGTAAAGGAAGGGTTATTACCGTATCACAAGGGGCCAGTCCTACATATTCAGCTTTCAGATGATAAGTTCCAGCCTCCAGTCCCCTTATCCGGAAGCAGCCGGTGGAATCTGTCAGCCATCCCAGAAACGGCTGTCCTGCCATGCTCAGATTGGAACCAACCAGTACATCATGTACCACATCATAAGGAGGGCGTTGACGGACAGATTCACCATACACCCGACCGACAATTGTATATCTTGCAGAATCACCCTCATTATGGGTTATATCTTCTTTCAGCGGCATAGTAAAATACTGAAATTCTATAGTGTGCTTCCCGTTGATAAAAAGTACCTCCCATGGATAAATGGATCTAAGCGTTTCTTTAAGAGCAAGAGCCAGCGGATGAGTTCCGTCGTCTGTCTTTTCCCGTAAAGAACGTATAAAGACAGAATGCACGTCACAATCTACGAAGCGCCCGTCTTCCGTCGTCTGGAAATCACTTATCGTAAAAACAATCCGTTCTCCCCGGTATTCAGGAAACCGCTTCCAGGGAAACCTACGCTCGATTTCTCCCTGTGCTTTCATCAGATTCAGTCCGGTTCTCCGGTAATTATGATAAGTCTGCGTTTTCAGCACTTTGCCGTTCCGGAGAGTCAGCACCCGTTCCGTTTCCATGTTACGGTTGAACCCATCATGCACGTATCTCACCAGATCTCCTTTTCCGGCCCGAAGCTCCCCACTGAACCAGCGGGCTTGAATCATTCCCGCCTGAAAATAGGCTGCAAAGAGCGGCTGCAACTCCTTCACTTCATACACCCGTGTAGATTCCTTTTTACTGACTTCATCGTAGATATCCGCTTCTACCCGTTGCAGGCAAAGATATCCGTCACGTATCTCCCAGAAAGCAGTATAGCCGCTATAATTGCCCGTAGACCAATTAATATTTTCCGGAAGAAAATCTTTCATCCGCATATATAGCAGAGAGTCGTATCCTATGGGCTTTGCCATCAAATCCCATTCTTCTCCTTCCAGGCGGATTATGTCGCCTGATTGTCCCGTAGCTTTCACAGGTAAACCGACAAGCGAAAGTAAAATGGCGATCACTAAAATTCTCATACACATGGCCTGTTTACTTTAAGAACAAGATAATGCTCCTTAAAAATACGAAAAGTATTTTATTTTACAAAACCTTTTCGTATTTTAGTAGAAACTAAATCACTTGACTATGGGAACTTTAGGTTGTATCAATGATATGCAAAGGCGGGATAAAGAAAACCGTGAACTCAGGAAATTGGGCAGAGAACGCATAAAAGAGACCCGTACCAGACTCTCGAAAATTGGTAAGGGTACAAAACTGCCTGAAATTTCGGCAGAAGAAGTGGAAGAAATCCAAAGAAAGACAAAAGAAAAAACCGACATGGACAATGACAATCTGTTCAAAACCAAAATAATCATTGCAGTGTGTGTCTTATTCGTCTTTCTTCTGGGTTGTATTCTCTATTTATTATAGATTCTTTAATCAGTTTTTTATTTACAGATTCATTTTTATGACTTAAATGGGGAAAGTATCACATCATGAAAACCGGAAAGATGTATAAAATTATGAATATGATGTATAAACTTACTATTCTTGAACAACAGTTTGTTGAGAAAGTATGGATTAATATCTGTTTTTCCAAATAAATCATTACTTTTGCGGCATCTTTTGATGTCTGTCTCCAAAGAATAAATATTTAGGCATTATTTAAATTACTTCATATGGATCCACTTGTTGGAAGGGAAAGAAGCCGGCCCGCCAACAAGAGCAGTAAATATAATCAGATTTATAAGTAAAATAAAGAAACACTTCAACGGCTAACGAGAAAAAGAACGGAATAATAAGAATGACGGAGACAAGAAGTACACTTGACTCCGGACAGAAAGGTTGGGAATATGTACTGAAAAACGAATAAACCTGGAATTCAATACGGTTGCATAATCTGCTTGAATTCAGTATTGACATAACTCTAATAATATGAAATGTATATTTTATTGTGCATCTTTGTTTCTTCTTGCTTCAGGCTCTGTTTTTGCCCAGAAATCAAGAATGAATGTCTTCCTGCAACAGAACGAATTAATGTTTAATGTTTCCTATAACAATCGTCCCGTTATAGAAAACTCATCTTTGGGAATCATCATGGACAACTGTCCGTATGGTAAAAATATTAAATCTTTTTCTGAGACGGAATCCTCTGATGAATCAATCAGAAGTTACCTGGCCAATGGCATTCATAACTCATTCTATGTAGATATCAGAGAATTTGATGATGGTATCGCATTCAGATACCGGATACCGGCCAATGGGCCTAAATGTGTCTATGGAGAAAGCACTTCTTTTGTTTTCCCGTCAAATACAACTGCATGGTATGCAAGTGGACCGTTTCAGTATGGATGGCACCAGATTTATCAGGAACGTAAAACTGACAGCATCGAAGGAGAACTCCTTGCTCCTCCCGCTACGTTCCTGACGCAAGAGGGGATATATGCGGCGATCACGGAAGCTAACCTGTTTAATTTTCATGGGGCAGTCATGTATTGTACAGCCCCCAACAAAATACAATTTGGTTATGCCGACAATAAAGGCCATATCGAAACAGGTATTGAAACCGGTTTGCCTCCTGCCAAATATTGGCATGAAGCTGTAAGAAATAATCCCTGGATAGCTTACCCTGACAAGAATGAGATCAAGACTCCCTGGAGAGTTCTGATGTTGGCTGACGACCTGAATGGCCTGGTAAACAACAAAATCATTTCGCAGGTCTGTGACAAGCCTGATAACGCTCTTTTTTCAGACAGCAACGAATGGATAAAACCGGGAAGAGCTGTATTTACATGGCTGACCGAAGGAGGGGTTGAACGTCTGAGTGTTGCCAATCACAAAAAATATATAGACGGATGTGCTGAGCTTGGAATAGAGTCTGTCGTAGTAGATGACGGATGGGAAAACTGGGCTCAGACAGAAAAAGAAGCTAACGGAGGTGACAAATGGGCCATGCTGAAGGAACTTGTTGAGTATGCAGACAGTAAAAATGTCAATATCTGGGTATGGCGCCCGTCTTCACCGCGCTATGGGAATAGAAGTGATATAGGTCTGGTTGATCCGGAAGAAAGAGCAAGCTTTATGGCGAAGTGTGCCGAAATAGGTGTTAAAGGCTTGAAGATAGACTTTTTCCACACGGAAAATCTTTTTACAGTCAGATTGATGGAAGAAATCCTGAAAGATGCAGCCAAAGAAAAACTGATGGTAATATTTCATGGCGTAAACAAACCGGCCGGTGAGTCATTCAAATATCCTAACTTATTGGCTAAAGAGGCGGTAAGAGGACTGGAATGTGTAGGCGGTGAAAGCAGTTGGGCGCCCGGACCTGCGTGGCCATTCCATAATACGGTTCTGCCTTTTACACGCTGGCTGGCCGGTCCTGCTGATTATACTCCGCTTAACTTCAGAGCTTTCTGTCCGGAAGCCGTAACATTTACCCATCAGCTGGCTTCAATTTACATGTTTACTTCTCCGATGCTTATATTGGCTGCAGATATGGAGGATATGCTGAAATGCCCCGGACGAAGATTTATAGAAGAAGTTCCTGTAGTATGGGATGAGAACTATGTCTTGCCTGAGAGCAAGATTGGAAATCTTGCAGCAATCGCCAGAAGAAAAGGTGATATATGGTATTTGTCGGTATTAAATGGCGAACAGGAAAAATCCGTATCGTTAAATCTGAATTTTTTGCCTGAGGGTAAATATAGAATGGTCATAGCTTATGACAAAGGTAGAAAAGAAATCTTGATGGACACTAAAACAATAAAAAGTAAAAAGTCTTTAAATATCAAGTTGCTGTCCGGAGGCGGGTATTTAGCCAGATTTGAACGGATCTGAAACAGAATCAACAGAGAAATACATGAATTCCTATTCAATCATTGATCATAGTATATGAAAAAAATTTATTCTTTTCTTTTTGTTATATGCACCTTCTGCGCTTCAGCCGGTGCACAGATTACAGAACGCCCGCGCCCGCCAGAATGGGATCAGCTTGTTGAGGGAGCCCGCTTTATAGACCGGTTTCTTCCAATGCCGGACGGAATAAAATCAAACCATCTTTGGGGAACCCAGTGCGTTCAGAACCGATATGTCAATAATGGGATAGAGGTTGACGGCATGTCGTTTTGGGGAGGAAACATCCTGCAATCAGCAGATGGAAAGTTTCATCTTTATGTCTGCGGATGGCCGGAAAGTTCACCCAAGGGACATATGTTTTGGCCGAATTCAACTGTATTCCATGCAGTAGGAGAGACTTTGTCGGGCCCGTATGTCATACAGAATTCTGTTGGAAAAGGACATAATCCCGAAGCTTTCCGCTTAGCTGACGGCAGAATCGTAATTTACGTGACGGGCGGGTATTATATTGCAGAAAATGAGAACAGCCCAATCTGGACCTACCAGCAATTTGAATTCGACCAGCGTGGCAGAAATATTATTGAAGGGTTATCGAACCTGACCTTCGCACGCCGTCCAGACAATTCATATTTAATGGTATGCCGGGGAGGTGGGGTCTGGATCAGTAAAGACGGACTTTCGGCTTACCGGCAGATAACAGGGAAAAGGGTATATCCTGATATAGACGGACGTTTTGAGGATCCTGTGGTATGGAAAGACAGCCTTCAATATCATCTCATTGTAAATGACTGGCTGGGACGTATTGCATATTACCAGCGTTCCAAGGATGGCTTGCACTGGGTGACAGAACAAGGGGAGGCCTATATGCCCGGAATTTCTTACCATAAGGATGGGGAAGTAGAAAAATGGTTCAAGTATGAGCGCGCAAAAGTATTCCAGGACAGTCTGGGAAGAGCTGTACAGATGAACTTTGCCGTAATTGACACAATCAAATGGGAAGATTTGCCCGGAGACAAACATTCTTCAAAAAATATTTGCATCCCTTTGAATAAAGGCTTGTTATTGTCTGTATTGAATAAGGAACCGATCACCCCTTCTACCAGACGCATCGAACTTCGGATAAAGGCGGAACCGGGATTCAATCCGCACACCGATGTTGATGTAAGATCTCTTCGTTTTGGCTCATTTACGGAGGTTAATTTTGGCAGAGGATGTAAAGCCGTAAAGACACGGAAAGACGGAAAAGATCTGATTGTTGTGTTCAACGGAAAGGGGAGTGGCATTACTGCTGATGAATTTGCACCGAAGCTGATTGGCCGTAAGACCAACGGTGAACTGTTATACGGATATGCAGATCTTCCTTATGTGAATTATTCTCCTTCCATATTGTCAGCTGGTTGTCCGGTATATGATGCCGAACAGAATACATTGAAAGTGAAAGTTACAAACTTCGGACTTTCAGCATCCCAGCCTGCAGAAATCGAAATCATCTGCTCCGGAAAGACAATAGCTAAGGGAAATGTCAGTTCTTTACAGCCTTATGAGGAAAAGGAACTCTCACTGAAAAACTTACAGCAACAGAAGCCCCAGACTGCTTATGAAGTCGTTTTATCTGGTAATAAAAAAGAAATAGAACGTACGTCATTCCAGATCTCCAGCAAACAGGAGAATTAAGCAGAACTTAAAAAGCCCTCGTTTCACTGAAATAATAACCGATGAAACGAGGGCTTTTCAAATTCTAGCCGATAATCCATTTGCTTCCGGGAATCAGACTGATTAGCTTGGTAGTTACCACACAACAGACAAAACACAATACTGCCATGCAGGGAATAGTGACCGCAACCGGAAGAACAGGCTGTGCCGGTCCTTCTGGCATAAATAAAGGCGCAATGTTGGAAAGAAACAGAATATGCATCAGATACATGCCAAAGGTCAGTTTTGAAATACCTGTGATCCAAGGATGTGCTTCTTGTCTTTTAATGCAGGTGAACATCAGGAAGGCTCCAAAAGTAGCAAGCAAAACATTCGGTGTACAGAATTCCCATGACCATTCATAGCTGGGTGTCTGCATGACAATGCCTGGAACTCCTGCGTGCCAGGCTGACCACGCTGTAAATGCTGCACCGGCAACAAACGAGCCTATACCGACTTTCAGGCGTTTGGCCCGGTCCCATTTCAGATGCACGCGTATATAATGGGCCATAACCAAATAGCCCAGATAACCTGAACAATAATAGAACATTCCAAAATAAGGATTCCAGAAACAGGTTCCCCATAAATTAGAACTGACAAACCGGGTCAGCCAGGGAACAAGAGTAGACAGCATAAAGAAGATGAGAAAAAGACGTTCTTCTTTGGCCGAAGCGCGTTCCAGCCACGGTGAAACTACCGGAATGATGAGATACAGTGAAATGAGCGGATACATAAACCACAAATGGCCGGCCATGGAAGGAAACGTAAATGGCAAAAGTCTGAAATCCTGCCAGGACTGTTCCCAGGTCATCTGTCCCCAGGCCAAAGGCAGGAAACAGTAAATTAACATGAAAAATACAAGAGGCGGAATGATGCGCTTGAATCTATGCTTGTAAAAATCGCTCATGGATACATTGGGTTTGACCGGTACCAGCAGGAATGCACTGACCACCATGAACAATGGCACGCTCATTCGCCCCAATGCGCCATCATAAAAGGCCACCCAGAAACGGTTGCTTTCATTAGCCAGCATAGTTGTATCTGCCGATATACAATAAAAATTCTCACTGGCATGTACCAGCATCACAAGAAAACAGGCAATAACACGAACATAATCGATGAATACGATTCTATTAGAGTTTTTCATTGGTGTAAGATTTAATCTGATATCAAATATTCAATTTTAATTTCCCCAAGTAAAGTTTATAAAGTGATGTGTTTCATCTTTACTTTGCAAAACTAGGAAAAAGATAACTAACCTGCAAAAGTTATTGGTATGACTTATGGCTTTTAAGATTATCATTCATCTGCCTTTGGCTTTTTTTGTTCTCCTCATCTTCCGGATCTGATCATTATTATACACTGTAAACCAGCATCTTGAAGTTTTTCCCTATTACAGATAGGAATATTCCCCCGGAAACATAGGAAAAATCATTCGGGAGTCTCGGATTCCTTGTCTATCTTTGCTTCATCGAAAACCAGAGGACACAAAGTTCTCACAATACAGGAAACCATGAAACGAGGAAAAAGTTATAGAATGATATGCGGGATGTTGATGCTGATCACTTTCGCGTTTGCTTTTCAGGCATGTGATTATGTAGGAGTAGAGATAGGTGTCGGTACAGATGCATATCGTGAAAATACAGACTACCTGTGCAGCCGTCCCTGGTCTGACGAATGGTATGATGATTATGGAACTTATTACTATCTAAAGTTTCCCACCCCCAATAAGGAGGGTGGGAAGTAACAGTAATTCAAATTTT
>OLGJ01001421.1_pt1 | contig 10685 bp, 9 predicted proteins | sample 1605431 | NCBI WGS metagenome assembly OLGJ01 (sample SAMEA3888920, study PRJEB22519) | human gut metagenome | biome: human gut; feature: human-associated habitat; material: faeces | place: Denmark | collected 2009
ATCAAGGTGCACTGCTCGGTTCTGGCAGAGCAGGCGGTCAAGGCCGCTCTGTCTGACTACTACCGCCGTCAGGGCATCGATCCGGAACCCATTGTGGGCAAGCTGGAAGAAGACTGTGACCATTGCAGCGGTGAGAGCTGCAAGGTCTGAGCAGGATCCGCAGAATCATAAAAAGGGGTGGTTCCCGGTCGGGAACCACCCCTTTTTTGGTATCATACGGAACTGCGGTGAAAGTTCAGCGCAGATTTGCCTTCTGGATCAGGCTGCGGATGTGGTGGGCCAGCATCTCGATGGCGGGGCCGTTTTCACCGCCATTGGGGATGATGATATCGGCGTTGCGCTTGCTGGGCTCCACAAAGGCCTCGTGCATGGGCTTGACGGTGGCGCGGTACTGGGCGATGACGCTGTCCAGAGAGCGGCCCCGCTCCTTGACATCCCGCAGGATGCGGCGGAGGATCCGCTCGTCCGCGTCGGTGTCTACATAGATCTTGTAATCGAACAGGCTGCACAGCTCCGGCTCAGCCAGGGGCAGAATGCCCTCTACGATGAGGACGGGGGCAGGCTCGATGTGCTGCACCTCGCTGCTGCGGTTGTGGTTGGCGTAATCGTACACGGGGCAGTCGATGGCGCGGCCCGCTTTCAGCTCCTTCAGGTGCTGGATGAGCAGGTCGTTGTCGAACGCGTCCGGGTGGTCATAGTTCAGCTTGCAGCGCTCTGCAAAAGGCAGTTCATCGTGGCGCTTGTAGTAGCTGTCGTGGGAGATCAGCCGCACCTCGTCCTCCCCGAACCGCTCCTTGAGCCGGTAAGCCAGCGTGGTCTTACCGCTGCCCGAGCCGCCTGCGATGCCGATGATCAGATTGTTCATGTTCCAAAAACCTCCGCGTGCCGATTGTTGTAGAAAAAATCCCCAGAGTAGGGTATAATATCCTTATCCTACATAATAACACACTTCGCTCTGTTTTGACAGGGCCGAATCTCTGCTGGGAGGCATTTTGATGAAAAAAATCGTTCCTGCCCCGTACATCGACCAGACTGAGCGCTGGGTCAACGGCTGCGAGAGCATCAGCAGCGTCATGCTGCTCCAGGCCGTGGGCATCGACATCGACCCGGATACCTTCATCGCCCGCGACCTGCCCCACGCTCCTTACTGGGAGCAGGGCGGAAAACTCTACGGCCCTGACCCGTGGCAGGTCTACCCCGGCGACCCCCACGACCACACCGGCTACGGCTGCTATTCGCCCTGCATCGTCAAGGCCCTGAACAGCGCTCTGGAACACGAGGGCGCAGCCGACAAGTTCGAAGTCGTGGACGAGAGCGGCAAGACGGCGGCAGAGCTTTGCTCTTATATCGACGCCGGGATGCCGGTGGTGTTCTGGGCGACGCTGGATTTCCAGCCCGTGCCGGAAAAGCGTGACCACTGGCTGCTGGCCGATGGCACTGACTTTGCATGGAAGTGCAACGAACACTGCCTGCTGCTGGTGGGCTACGATGACGAAAACTACTGGTTCAACGACCCGTGGCATGACCACGGCGTCTGCCCGCAACCGAAACAGCTGGTGGAGGACTGCCATGCGGCCCAGGGGCTGTTCGCCGTCACCCTCCGCCCGAAAGGAGAAGCATGAAAAAAGAAGAACTTCAGCAGAACATGAAAGACAGGATGCAGCAGTTCGAGGACGGCGGCCTCCGGCTCCTGAAAAAGGGTCAGAAAGGCATCGTCCACGCGATTTTCAGCCGCTTCGGGCTGGTGCTGCTGCTCATGCTGTTGCAGGTCGGTGTACTGTGGAGCGTGTTCCAGTGGTTCGGCGGACTGCTGCCTCATTACTTCGGCGGCAGTGTGGCCATGTCGGCCTTCATGGTGGTCTACATCCTCAACAGCGAGATGGACAACAGTGCCAAAATCACATGGATGGTCACTATCGCCATCCTGCCGGTCGTGGGTGTGCCGCTGTTTTTCTACGTCAAGAGCAACATCGGCCACAACGCCCTGAAAAAGCGGGTGACCCACCTCACTGAGGAGGCCCGGGGCTTACAGCCCCAGCCGCTGGCTGCGGCCCAGGAGCTGGCCGAAGCCGACCCCGGCGCGGCCTCGCTGGCGCGGTATCTCCACGGAAAGGGCGGCGGCTTCTCGGTCTACAGGAACACAGAAGTTACCTACTTCCCCGGCGGCGAGGCCAAGTTCGAAGAGCTGCTGCGCCAACTGGAAAAGGCCGAGAAGTACATCTTCCTCGAGTACTTTATCATCGACGAGGGCCTCATGTGGGGCAAGATCCTCGAAGTGCTGGCCCGCAAGGCCGCTGAGGGCGTGGACGTCCGGGTGATGTACGATGGCACCTGTGAGTTCACCACCCTGCCCCGGGATTACCCCAGCCGCCTCGAAAAGCTGGGCATCCAGTGCCGGGTGTTCTCGCCGGTGCAGCCCTTTGTCTCGACCCATTATAATTACCGCGACCACCGGAAAATTCTCGTCATTGACGGCAAGGTGGGTTTTACCGGCGGCGTGAACCTCGCCGACGAGTACATCAACCACATCGAGAAGTATGGCCGCTGGAAGGACGCCGCCGTCATGCTGGAAGGCGAGGCTGTCCGACCGCTGACCATCCTCTTCCTCGAGATGTGGAGCATCCTCCGGGAGCCGGAGTTTGAGAAGTTCCTCTCCGTGCCGCCCCACTCCGTCCCGGCGAAGGGGTTCGCGGCCCCTTACGGCGACTGCCCGCTGGACGGTGAGCGGGTGGGAGAGATGGTCTATATCGACCTGCTCAACCGCGCCAAGCGCTACATCCACATCATGACGCCCTACCTCATCCTCGACGGCGAGCTGGAAACGGCCCTTAAGTTCGCGGCAGAGCGGGGCGTGGACGTCCACCTCATCCTGCCCCATGTGCCGGATAAGAAGTTCGCCTATGCGCTGGCGAAGACGCACTACAAGTCTCTGCTGGACTCGGGCGTGAAGATCAGCGAGTGGCTGCCCGGCTTTGTCCACGCGAAGGTCTTTGTGGTAGACGACAGCGAGGCCGTGGTGGGTACCATAAACCTCGACTACCGCAGCCTCTACCACCACTTCGAGAATGCGGTCTGGATGAAGGATACCGCCTGCATCCCCGCCATCGAGAAGGATTTCCAGAAGACGCTGGAATTCTGCCGCGACGTCGAGCCCACCCGGGAGAGCATCTGGGAGGGCAAAGTGCTGCTCCATCTGGCAGGAATTTTACTGAAAGTTATTGCACCATTGCTGTAAAACAAAGGGGAATGCCGTTCGGCATTCCCCTTTGTTTTACAAATAATCCTTATCCATCGAGAAGCCCCGGCCGCTGACCTCGGTGACATGACTCACGATGAGGAAGCAGGTGGGGTCGATGCTGTGAGCCAGCTTTTCCAGCCGGGGCAGTTCCCGGTTGGACACGATGCTCAGAAGCACGGCGCTGGACTCGTGGGTGTAGCCGCCCTCGCCGTGGAGGATGGTCACGCCCCGGTCCAGCTGCTCGAGGATGGCGGCACAGATGGCGTCGGACTGGCTGCTGATGATCTTTACCTCGGTGCGGCTGGCACCCATCATCAGCATCTTATCCATGACGATGGTGTGGATGAGCACCATCACAATGCCGTACAGCACCTGCGGCATCGGGCTGAACACAGCCTGCATCAGCAGGACCATGATGTCGAAGGCCAGCATGGTGGCCGACACCGGCAGCTTGAACCATTTGTTGAGCACCAGCGGCGGGATGTCGAGGCCGCCGGTGGATGCACCGGAGCGGATGACGATGCCCAGCGAGACGCCGATGCCGAGGCCCGCAAAGACGGTGCAGAGGAAGATGTCCTCCGTCAGCACCCGGCCATTCGCCATCCCCTCGAACAGGGCGAGGAAGGCGGGGCTGAGAACACTGCTGGCCAGCGTATTGAGGGCGAAGGCCCGGCCCAGGACCACCCAGCCCCAGACCAGCATGGCGAGGTTGATGAAGAACAGCAGCCCCGAGACGGGCAGGCCCGTCAATCGTCCGATGGCCAGTGCGATGCCGGTCGCGCCGCCGGTGATGAGGCCCGCCGGCTCGAGGAACAGGGCAACGGCCAGCGAGTAGAGCGCGTTGCCGAAGATGATGGAAGCCCAGTTCCAGATAAGCTGCTTCCAGTGCGGATTCTGATTCATAGCGTTTCCTCCCGTATATCTCTTCTATCATACCGGAAAACGGCAAAAAAATCCACGCCCGGCGGCCTGCCGGAGCGTGGATTTTTGTTCATTTGACAGATGAAAGTTTGATTTTTTACTCTTCGTCCAGCAGGCGCAGGCCGGCGGTGTCGGTGACGGGCAGCGAGAAGACGATGGAGCCGGCCTTTTTGTCGGCGTTGTCCATGATGGCTTTCATGATGGCGTTCTTCTCGGAAGTGCGGCTGACGATGAGCACCAGCTCTTTTTCGTTCACGAGGTCGATGCCCATGAACTTGGCTGCACCCTCCATGCCGGTGCCTTTGGCGTGGATGACGGTGCCGCCGCCGGCTCCTGCGGCCCGGGCCGCGTCCATGATAGAGCCGGTGTAGCCCTGATTGGCGATGACCAGCAGCAGGTCGTAACGGGTATCTTTCAAGGTGCTTTCCTCCTTCAGCTCAAGGGTCTGGTGTTCGGTGAGGAACAGCAGGGCGCGCTTGCCGCCGATGCTGCTTACCGGGACGATGAATGCAATGCCGGTACCCGGCACATCAATGCGCATCTGGCGGCGCAGGGCTTTCTGGATGCGGGGCCAGCTGTCCGCTGTGATGATAGCAAAGAGCACGGCTTTTTCGGTCTTTTCCAGCCCGAGGGTGGAAAGCGTCTCCTGAACGGCGGTGCCGGCACCCACAGTGCGGAGGCTGACATCGACGCCGAAGCTTTTATACAGCTTCAGAAAGGCGTCTGTCGTGGGGCGGTCGGTGATGGTGACCAGCCAGTAAAGCGTATTCACGGCAAAGCCTCCTTACAGTTCGATGATGGCGTCGTCCGGCAGTTCAGCCAGCAGGGCGGCAGTATCCAGCAGGGGCTGGGCGCTGCGGGCCTTGCGAGTCTTGAGCTGGGCCACAAGGCCCATGAGCTGGACGGTGATGAGGGGCGTCATGGCGACCATGGCCACCACGCCGAAGGCGTCGGTGACGATGTTGCCGCCTACGGCGATGCAGGCACCCTGCGCCAGCGGCAGCAGGAAGGTGGCCGTCATGGGACCGGAGGCCACGCCGCCGGCGTCAAAGGCGATGGCGGTGTAGAGCTTCGGCACCACAAAGGAGATGCTGATGGCGAAGAGGTAGCCCGGGATGAGGAACCACAGAATCGAGATGCCGGTGAGGACGCGCACCATCGCAAGGCCCACCGAGAGGGCAACGCCGGCCGAGAGGGCCGCGCCCATCGTCCCGGCGGAGATGGCACCGTCGGTGACTTCTTCGACCTGTTTGTTGAGGACATAGACCGCCGGCTCGGCCCGGACGATAAAGTAGCCGATGAGCATCCCGATGGGGATGAGCAGCCACCGGCTGCTCTGGCCGCCCAGGACCTGACCGAGGTAGTTGCCGGCGGGCATGAAGCCGATGTTCGCCCCGGTGAGGAAGAGCACGAGGCCGATGTAAGTATAGACGAGGCCTACGCCGATGCGGCCCAGCGTCCGCCGGTCGATGTGAAGGGCGGCGAGCTGGAAGATGCCGAACATCACGACGATGGGCAGCAGGGAAGTGGCAATCTCGTGCAGATAGGTGGGCAGGCCCTCGCTGAACAGCTGCCACAGCTCCACCGAGTCGCCCACTTCGGGGATGACCGGCGGCACGTAGCTGCTCTCGCTGGCATTGAAGACGATGCCGAGGATGAGGACGGCGAGGATGGGACCTACGGAGCAGAGGGCTACGAGGCCGAAGCTGTCGTCCGCTGCATGGCGGTCGGAGCGGATGGCCGACACACCGACGCCCAGCGCCATGATGAAGGGGACGGTCATGGGGCCGGTGGTGACGCCGCCGGAGTCGAAGGCCACGGCCAGAAACTCTTTCGGCACAAATGCAGCCAGAAGGAAGATGGCAGCGTAAAAGATGACCAGCAGCCGGGGCAGCGGGATGCCCAGCAGCATACGCAGGAAGGCCATGACGAGGAAGATGCCCACGCCCGCAGCCACCGAGAGGATGAGGGTCATGTTGGGGATGGAGGGTACCTGATTGGCAAGCACCTGTAAGTCAGGCTCTGAGATGGTGATAAGGAAGCCCAGCAGGAAACCCACGCCGATGATGAGAAAAAGGTTCTGGCTTCGGGTGAGCATGGAGCCGACCCGCTCGCCCATGGGGGTCATGCTCATCTCGGCACCCAGAGTGAAGAACATGATGCCGACGATGATTATGGCAGCGCCCAGCAGAAAGCAGAGCAGGATGCTCGGAGAAACAGGGGCGATGCTGAAACAGAGCACCAGCACGATGGCCGCGATGGGCAGGACGGCCTGCAGTGCCTCCAGCAGCTTCTCCCGAAGTTTGGGGATGGATGATTTGATAATGATGTCCACCAGCCTTTCCCGCCCAGAAGCAGTGCCGCCGGGCGTTGGAATTGAGAGATATTTCCTTATCAAGTATACAAAAACAGACAAAAGTCCGTCAACAAAAGAGCGGCTAAGATTGGCAAAGAAACAGAAATGTTACAAAAAGAAAAGGCTGCCGCGCTTTTGCACAGCAGCCTTGGAGATCAGGATTTAGATGCCCTGCTTTGCCAGAACGTCAGAAGTCGGGGTGGAGAACACCGGAATATCGGCGTAGGGGTCGGGAGTGTTGTCGGCGGGCAGAGCCTTCATGTAGGCGTCCATGGACTCGGCCACCTTCTTGGCGATGGCCACGGCCTCCACGACGGTGCGCGCGCCCATGACGGCGTCGCCGCCGGCGAACACGCCCTCGCGGGTGGTGCTGCCGTCCTCGTTGACAGTGAGCAGGCCGCGCTGGTTGGTCTCGATGCCGGTGGTGGTCTTGACGAGGGAGTTCTCAGAACCCTGGCTCACCGAGACGATGACGCCGGTGTGGGGATAGAAGGTCTCGCTGCCCTCTACCTGGGTGAACTTGCCGTCCTCGCCCTTCACGGTGTCGCGGCAGATGATGCCGTTCTCACGGATCTCCACCGGAGCCTTGCAGAAGCGGAAGCCCACGCCCTCGAGCTTGGCGTACCGCACTTCATGCTCGGAAGCGCTGATGCACTCCTCGTCGCGGCGGGCGTAGCAGGTGACGTGGCGTGCGCCGTTGCGGATGGCAGTGCGGGCGCAGTCCATGGCGGAGTTGCCCACGCCGATGACGGCGATGTCGTCGCCCAGCTGGAAGGCCTTGGAGTTGGCCAGATAGTCGATGCCGAAGGCCGCGTTGCCCAGCGTCTCGCCCTTGATGTGCATGGCGTTGGCCTTCCACAGACCAGCGCCGATAAAGACGCTCTTGTAGCCGTCCCGGAAGAGGTCGTCGATGGTGATGGTCTTGCCGATGGCGGTATTGGGGCGGACGTGGATGCCCTTCAGCTCGAGGTGGCGGTACTGGAAGTCGTCCAGCACGCTGTCGGGCAGGCGGTAGTTGGGGATGCCGTACCGCATGACGCCGCCGATCTTGTCGCGGGCGTCGAAGATGGTGACATCGTAACCCCAGCGTGCCAGCAGGACGGCGACGGTCAGGCCCGCAGGGCCGGAGCCGACGACAGCGGCCTTCATGCCGTTCCTGGGGGCGGGGCCGGAAGTCATCTTGTTGGCGTAGGTGGTGGAGATGTAGTCCTCGATGATGGAGAAGTGGACGGGGTCGTGGCTGGGCATCCGGTTGCGGATGCAGTGGCCCTCGCACTGGTTCTCGTGGTTGCACACGAGGCTGCACACAGTGGTCAGGGGGTTGTTTTCAAACAGCATCCGGCCGGCGTCGTCGAGGTGATTGTCCTTGAGCAGGCGGATGACCTCGGGAATGTTGGTGTGGATGGGGCAGCCCTGCTGGCACATCGGCTTTTTGCAGCCGAGGCAGCGGTTGGCTTCGTCCAGAACGTGAAGTGCCATGGTTCCTCCTTGTGCCTGTCGAACAGGCAGCGTTGTATCCAAGTATCTTTACTATAATACACCGAAACTGCCTCGGCATACAAGTGCCGAAATGACAAAATTTGCAGAAAAATTTCTGTCATTACGTCAAAAAGATATTTTTTTGACGAAGTAGACCGCCCATTGCCTCGGGTGAAACGCGGCAGAGCGTACCAAAATCGGCGGCGGCAAGCTGCGCCTCAGCCATCCGAGCGGAGGCACCGCCTGATCCCCGCAGACGGGCCAGCGAGTGGGAGACAGGGAGGGTGCAATTTTTTAATAAAGGAAGGGCGTCCTTCTTCCCTCCCAGCAGGTGGAGATAGGGCGGAAGGGCGGGGAGACTGTCGGCGGTGCAGCCCAGCGCGGCGTCCATGGCGAGGCGGCGCATCCGCGCCCGGGGGTAGCGGACGGTGGTGAGAGCGTCCAGCAGTTCGTCGTAGGTGGTGCTGGTACGGACGGCGGCTTCCAGACGGTGCTCCAGCCCTTCGGAGACGCCGCGGATGTCTGCAAAGGGCGCTTTGCCCCGGCAGGCAGACCGGAGAAGGGCCAGCTCGCACCGCCCGGCGGCGGAAAAATCGGTGTACTGCCCGGCGGCGTAAGCCTCCTGATAAAGCGGGAAGACCGCCTCGGGAACGTAAGGCGCGACGGCGTCCGCTCCGCCCTCGGCCCAGAGCTTGCGAAGTGCGCTGGCGCTGGCGAACTGCCCGTGGGCAGAGTGGAGCGCCTCACCGTGGTTCGCGCCTTGCCGGGGCAGGGGATAAGCCTCCATCCGAGGCGCAAGGCTGCGGATGGCCCGGCAGTATTCGACAGCGAGGTTGTTGTTGGGCTTGTCCAGCAGGGCGGCGACCCGCTCGTCAGATGCAAGCTCCGCCGCGGCGGCCTGCCGCGCGGCGGCGAAGCTCCGTGCGCCGCCCGCAAGCTGGGCTTTCAGGGCGGCGCGGTAGGAGTCGCTGTCAAGAAGCTCGGCGGCCTCCATCAGAAGGGCCGCGTCGGGCGTCTCGGCACCGAACACCAGACCGTCACACCCAGCGGCGGCAAGCAGCGCCACGCCCGCCCGGGCGAACGCCTCTGCCCCCGCGCAGGCACAGGGAGCAGGCAGGGCAAACACAAGGTCAGCCCCGCAGGTGAGGGCGGACCGGGTGCGGACAGCTTCAGGCAGGAGGGGCAGCGCCCCTCGCTGCACCAGCGAACAGCTCATGGCGACGGCAACGTGCTCTGCACCCAGCGCTTTTGCCTGCGCCAGCTGCCATGCGTGGCCGTTGTGGAAGGGGTCGTATTCGGCGATGATACCGGCAAATTTCATGGCGTGACCTCAAAAGTTTGTGAAATATCTGTCATACTGCATGGAGAACTGGGGCAGAATGACAGGATTCTGGGCAGGATGTACAAAAAGCCCGGGGACTTCGTGGCAGGCTTTGCCGCCATTGCGGCTTGAAAACCGGCCGACCCTATTATATAATAATTCTAGGAATCTGTAAAATTCTGCCCTTTCGGGGGTGGACAAAAACATATCTGGAGGAAACAAGAAGATGAAAATTCTGGTTATCAACTGTGGTTCTTCTTCCCTGAAATATCAGCTCATCGATATGGACGGTGAGAAGGTGCTGTGCAAGGGTCTGTGCGAGCGCATCGGCATGGAGAGCAGCATGATCACCCATGAAGCTAACGGCCACAAGGCTACCACTCCCGCGATCTTCCCCACCCACACCGAGGCTTTTGCTGAGGTCGTGAAGAAGATGACCACCGGCGAGGGCAAGTGCATCGACGATGTCAGCGAGATCAACGCCATCGGCCACCGCGTCGTCCACGGCGGCGAAAAGTTTGCCAAGGCCGTCGTCATCACCGACGAGGGCATCCATGAGCGGGGAAATCACGCCGAGCTGCTGGAAAAAGACGGTATCTACGCGGCGCTTTACCGGTCGCAGTTCGCGTCCGTGTAACGGAGAGGGAAAGCATATGGAGATCAAAAGATTTGAGGTGGGCGATATCCTTGAGATGAAAAAGAAGCACCCGTGCGGGTCCGACCGGATGCGTGTGCTCCGTGTCGGTTCGGATATCCGGATTCTTTGCCTTGGCTGCGGCCGCGACGTTACGGTCCCGCGGGAAAAGCTCGAAAAGAATATCCGAAGGGTTCTTCCGCCTGATGTGAATTGACGGCAAAAATTACAATTTTAAAGATGTCCTTTTGGCAAATTTTTATAAAATTTATAATAGAGTGTAAATAATCCCCGAAAACGCTTGAAAATCTCAAAAAAACAGTGTATCATATAATCAGAAACGGCACGTGATGACGAGTAGCGTCGCCGGTCAAAATCATTCCGTCAAGAAAGAGGTTTTATTGTGGTTAAACTTATTATCGGCCTGAAAGGCACAGGAAAAACGAAAACTCTTATCGGGATGGTCAACTCTGCGATTGATTCTTCTGACGGCGCGGTTGTATGCCTTGAAAAAGGAGATAAGCTCCGCTTTGATATCAAATATCAGGCGAGACTCATCGACGTGGACGAATACGGCGTGGATGATGGGCAGGCTCTATACGGTTTTATCGCCGGAATTTATTCTTCCAACAGCGATATTACACATATATTTATCGATTCTGCAATCAAAATGTGCAAAAAGGATATCGACGCGTTTTCCATATTTGTCAGAGAGACCGCGGCGTTTGCCGAGAAA
>OLGJ01001441.1_pt1 | contig 10551 bp, 10 predicted proteins | sample 1605431 | NCBI WGS metagenome assembly OLGJ01 (sample SAMEA3888920, study PRJEB22519) | human gut metagenome | biome: human gut; feature: human-associated habitat; material: faeces | place: Denmark | collected 2009
TTCGTTCTTCCTGTAAAACAGCGGACTATGGACATGGAAATCAACAAGGGGATCGGCAGGAACGTGGAGTTCAAAGGGCTGGAGAGCCAGTACCTCTTCATCTTCTGCGGCGGTCTGCTCGCCGTGTTCGTGGTGTTCGTCATCCTGTACATGGCGGGCGTGAACCAGTGGGTGTGCATCGGCTTCGGCGTGGCTGCGGCTACGCTGCTGGTATGGCTGACCTTCCGGCTGAACGCCCGGTACGGCACGCACGGGCTGATGAAAGCTGCCGCACGCAAAAGACACCCACGCTTCATTATCAGCCGAAAGGCGATACCCCGGCTGTTCAACTACAAAAGAAGAAAGGAAGAAAGAACATGAGGAATATGTTAAAGGCTACCACGCTGGAAAGGAAATTTCCACTTTTGGCGGTGGAGAACGGCTGCATCATATCAAAGGATGCGGACATAACGGTGGCTTTCAGGGTGGAACTGCCCGAACTGTTCACCGTCACCAGTGCCGAGTACGAAGCCATACATTCGGCGTGGTACAAGGCGGTCAAGGTGCTGCCCGACTACTCCATAGTACACAAGCAGGACTTCTTTATCAAGGAGAACTACCAGCCCGACACCGAAAGGGACGAGCTTAGTTTTTTAAGCCGCTCCTTTGAACGGCACTTCAATGAACGCCCGTTCCTGAACCATTACTGCTACCTGTTCCTGACAAAGACGACAAGGGAGAGAAGCCGCCGACAGAGCGACTTCTCCACCCTATGCCGGGGCAGGATTGTTCCGCAGGAGATAGCCGACAAGGAAGCGGCGGCAAAGTTCATCGAAGCGGTCGGGCAGTTTGAAAGGATTATGAACGACAGCGGTTTTGTCACCCTTACCCGGCTGGCGGCATCGGAAATCACCGGGCAGGACGGAAAGGCGGGCATCATCGAGAAATACTTCTCGCTCTCGCAAACTGACACTACTTGCCTGAAAGACATCGGGCTGTACCCGGAAGAAATGCGGGTCGGGGACGATATACTGTGCCTGCACACGCTTTCGGACGTGGAAGATTTGCCCGGAAAGGTCGGGACGGACTGCCGATTTGAGAAGCTGTCCACAGACAGAAGCGATTGCAGGTTAAGTTTTGCCGCCCCGGTGGGCGTGCTGTTGTCGTGTAACCACGTCTATAACCAGTTCATCTTCATAGACGACCACGCCGAAAACCTGAAGAACTTCGAGCAGACCGCCCGGAATATGCAATCGCTCTCCCGCTACTCCCGTGCCAACCAAGTGAACAAGGAGTGGATAGACGAGTACCTGAACGAAGCGCATAGCAAGGGGCTTATCTCGGTGCGCTGCCACTGCAACGTGATGGCATGGAGCGACGACAGGGAGGAACTCAGGCGCATCAAGAACGAGGTGGGCAGCCAGCTCGCCCTGATGGAGTGCAAGCCGAGGCACAACACGGTGGACGTGCCCACGCTCTTTTGGGCGGCGATACCGGGCAACGAGGGGGACTTCCCCTTCGAGGAGAGCTTCTACACGTTCATCCCGCAAGCCCTGTGCTTCTTCACCGAAGAGACGAACTACAAGGACTCGCTCTCACCCTTCGGCATCAAGATGGCGGACAGGATGACGGGCAGACCGCTGCATCTGGACATCAGCGACCTGCCGATGAAGAAAGGGGTGATCTCGAACCGCAACAAGTTTGTCCTCGGTCCGAGCGGAAGCGGCAAGTCGTTCTTCATGAACCACCTCGTGCGCCAGTATTACGAGCAGAACAGCCACATCGTGCTGATCGACACGGGCAACTCGTACCAAGGGCTGTGCGAGCTGATCCACCGCAAGACCAAGGGCGAGGACGGGATTTATTACACGTACACGGAGGAGAAGCCCATCAGCTTCAACCCCTTCTTCACGGACGGTGCGCCCATAATGGAAGCGTAGTAAATATCTCTTTAGCAAGAGATTAGGTTAGAGTTCAAATTTCATAAATGTAACAAAATGAAAAGGAAACCTACTCCCAGCCAACTTATCCTAAAGGGAAACCCGAGGGGGAGTGCAGCATGTTGGAAAAGCGATAAGTCAACAAATTGTCATGTTGCGACTGAATTGCGAGGGGGAACGATAGACACGAGGATGAAGCCTGATTGGTTGAACGATAGCTCAGTGGCAAATGAAGAAGCGATGGCGAAAGACAATTATATACGCCATACTGTGATACCTTTTCTCAGTCGTTCGGGAGAAGAGGCAAGAACTAATTACAGCACAACCGTAATAAACGGAGAAAAGAGCGAACGTCGCATCCGACAGTCTATCACGCTAATAGTTATTACGCTAACTAAATGGGGATTGCCTAAACCGAAACGCCGTAAGGCTATAGAGTTTGCTCTTGAATATTCGGCATGGCAACGGAGCTTCCATAGTAGTCCGAACAGGGGAAAGCCTTGTACATGGCGAAGGGAAGCAGTTGATAATTTTAATATAAATCAAAGGAAAACGTGAGAGACGTATGAGAAATCCAGAGAAAGTATTAAACACTTTATGTTTACACAGCAAAGTTTCGGACTATAAGTACGAAAGACTGTATCGTATCCTATTCAATGAAGATATGTTTTATGTTGCTTATCAGCGTATATACGCCAAGCAAGGTAACATGACATCAGGCGCAGATGGCAAAACAATAGACCAAATGAGCATTCAGAGAATAGAACATATTATTGAAAGTCTTAAAAATGAGACTTATCAACCCAAACCTGCAAAGAGGGTATATATTCCCAAAAAGAATGGCGGAAACCGTCCATTGGGAATACCATCTTTTGAGGATAAGTTAGTGCAAGAGGTAGCACGTATGATATTAGAAGCTATTTATGAGGGGCATTTTGAAAGCACCTCACACGGCTTCAGACCATACAAAAGTTGCCATACTGCATTAACACATATTCAACATCAGTTCACAGGAACACGTTGGTTTATAGAAGGAGACATTAAAGGTTTCTTTGATAATATAAACCACAACATACTGATAGATACTCTTCGAGAACGAATATCAGATGAACGTTTCCTAAGGTTGGTGAGAAAGTTTCTCAATGCAGGATATGTTGATAATTGGAAATATAACCGCACATACTCAGGAACACCTCAAGGTGGAATTATTAGCCCAATATTGGCTAACATCTATCTCGACAAGTTCGATAAGTACATAAACGAGTATATTGAAAGGTTCAATAAAGGTGAGAAAAAAAGACGTAATGCAGTCTACTTTCAAAAGAATACCCAAGCGGTAAATCTAAGAAAGAAACTTAAAGTAGAAACTGACCCTTGTGTAAAGGCAGAGCTAACAGAAAAAGCAAAGAAATTACAAATAGAGATGCGTAATATACCATGTAGTCATGATATGGACGAAAATTACAGAAGAATGAAGTATGTAAGATATGCAGATGACTTCATCATTGGAGTTATTGGTTCTAAAGTAGATTGCGAAAAGATTAAAGCTGACATCACGAAATACATGAGCGATGTTCTTAATCTTGAACTCTCAGCAGAGAAAACGTTGATAACCCATGCACAAGACACTGCAAAATTTCTTGGGTATGAACTCTCTGTGAGGAAATCCTATGCGATGAAACGAAATCGTAAAGGAGTTCTCCAGCGTGATTTTAATGGTAGAGTTGTGCTTACGCTGCCAATAGAGACCGTAAAGAAGAAGCTAAAAGAGTACGATGCCATAAGTTTCGAGCAAGCAAACGGCAAAGAAATCTGGAAGCCAAAATCCCGGTCACATTTAACAGCTATGCAACCACACGATATATTAGCCCAATTCAATTGGGAAATACGTGGGTTCTATAACTATTACAGTATTGCTAATAATGTATCTGCCACATGTTCTAAGTTTGGTTACATCATGGAGTACAGTATGTATCTAACACTTGCTCAAAAGCTAAGAAGTACAATAAGCAAGTTGAAGAAAAAGTACGAGACAAACAAGCAGTTTATAATCCCATACAAGGATGATAAAGGGCGACAACAGTACCGAATACTGTATGATGATGGATTTAAACGCCAAACAACAAACGCAAACACAAATTGCGACACACAACCATTTACCGTAATTGTGCCACCTCCAACATTGGTGGAGAGGCTCAAAACTAATCGTTGTGAACTCTGCGGAGTAGAAAGTCCTACTGTTATGCACCACGTCCGTACACTCAAAACTCTATCAAAGGAGTACGAATGGAACAGAATAATGCTAAACAGAAACCGAAAAACTCTCGCTGTATGTCCAAGTTGCAACGCAAAGATACAAGAACATGAAAAATAAAGTGCATTTATCAACGGAGAGCCGTATACATCGAGAGGTGTACGTACGGTTCGGGGGCAGGCTCTCGAAAACCTGTCGTAGCAATACGACAAGGCGTCGAGTGCCGAGCCTACATTACGTGTTCGACGTGGAGAAAAAGGACAGCATCAAGACGCTGCTGCTGACGCTCTGGAAGTCGGAGGACGACAAAGTGACGAAGACGGAAAGCGGCGAACTGGGCAGTGCGGTGAACGCCTATATTGAGCGTATCAGGGCTGACAGGAGCATCGTCCCCTCGTTCAACACCTTCTACGAGTATATGCGCGACGACTACCGCCGCGAACTGGCGGAACGTGAGATAAAGGTGGAGAAGTCAGACTTCAACATCGACAATATGCTCACCACCATGCGGCAGTATTACCGGGGCGGACGCTACGACTTCCTGCTCAACTCCACGGAGAACATCGACCTGCTCGGCAAGCGGTTCATCGTCTTCGAGATAGATTCGATTAAAGAAAACCGCGAACTGTTCCCCGTCGTGACCATCATCATCATGGAAGCCTTCATCAACAAGATGCGCCGTCTGAAAGGCGTAAGGAAACAGCTGATAGTGGAAGAGGCTTGGAAGGCTCTATCTTCGGCGAACATGGCTGAGTACCTGCGCTATATGTACAAGACCGTGCGCAAGTATTACGGGGAGGCAATCGTGGTGACGCAGGAGGTGGACGACATCATTTCCTCGCCCGTGGTCAAGGAGAGTATCATCAATAACTCCGACTGCAAGATACTTCTCGACCAGCGGAAGTACATGAACAAGTTTGATGCCATACAGTCCCTGTTGGGTCTGACGGAGAAGGAGAAGTCGCAGATACTCTCCATCAACATGGCGAACAACCCGTCAAGGCTCTACAAGGAAGTCTGGATCGGACTGGGCGGCACGCAGTCGGCGGTCTATGCCACCGAAGTTAGTGCTGAAGAGTATCTGGCGTACACCACTGAAGAAACGGAGAAGGTGGAGGTTTACCGTCTGGCGGAGCAGCTGGGCGGCGACATCGAAGCCGCCATCCGGCAGCTTGCCGAAAGGCGGAGAAACAAGAAATAATAGAAACAGATTCATCAACCAAAAAAGAAAATGTGTATGAGTATATCAAGAACGAAAATGCTGCAAGTCAGCAAGTGTTTAATCGGGCTGGCAGTCATGATACTGCAATCCTGCGAAACTGTGGACAACCGCCGCGACCTGCTTTGCGGGAACTGGGAGAGCGTTGAGGGAAAGCCCGACGTGCTTATCTACAAGGAGGGCGAAGCCTATAAGGTAACAGTATTCAAGCGGAGCGGTCTGCGCCGTAAGCTGAAACCGGAAACCTATCTCTTGCAGGAGGAGAACGGCAACCTGTTCATGAACACCGGATTCCGTATCGACGTGTCCTACAACGAGGCGACGGACATCCTGACCTTCTCGCCCAACGGGGACTATGTGCGCGTGAACCCGAAACCGGACCATCCGATAGGCGAGCAATAAATAATGAAATCCACTAAAATCCAAAGTAACATGAGAACAAGAATAACACTTATTATCTGCCTGTGCCTGTTTGCAGTCGGCAGGGCAAGCGCACAGTGGGCGGTGATAGACCCGTCCAACATCGCGCAGAGCATCGTGAACACCTCCAAGAACGTGGTACACACTTCCACGACCGCCCAGAATATGATAAAAAATTTTCAAGAGACGGTGAAGATTTACGAGCAGGGCAAGAAGTATTATGACGCACTCAAATCCGTGAACAATCTGGTAAAGGACGCCCGGAAGGTGCAGCAAACCATCCTGATGGTGGGTGACATCACCGACACCTATGTGACCAGTTTCCAGAGGATGATGCGTGACGATAACTTCACGGTGGAGGAACTGGGAGCCATCGCTTTCGGCTACACGAAACTGCTGGAGGAATCCAACGACGTGCTGACGGAACTGAAGAATGTGGTGAACATCACCACGCTCTCCATGACAGACAAGGAGCGCATGGACGTGGTGGAACGCTGCTACTCCAAGATGAAGCGTTACCGCAACCTCGTGAGCTACTACACCAACAAGAACATCAGCGTGAGCTACCTGCGTGCGAAGAAGAAGAACGACCTCGACCGCATCATGGGGCTGTACGGGAACATGAACGAAAGATACTGGTAGCCTATGAATTTCGACAACCTTCACCAGATTCTGCGCTCGCTCTACGAACAGATGATGCCGCTATGCGGGGACATGGCGGGCGTGGCGAAAGGCATCGCCGGGCTGGGTGCTCTGTTCTACGTCGCCTACCGGGTGTGGCAGTCGCTGGCGAGAGCCGAACCGATAGACGTGTTCCCCATGCTGCGCCCGTTTGCGATAGGCTTATGCATCATGTTCTTCCCGACGGTGGTATTAGGCACGATAAACAGTGTCATGTCGCCCGTCGTGCAGGGCACGGCAAAGATGCTGGAGGCGGAAACGCTGGACATGAACCAGTACCGTGAGCAGAAAGACAAACTGGAATACGAGGCGATGATGCGCAACCCCGAAACCGCCTACCTTGTGTCGAACGAGGAGTTTGACAAACAGCTGGAGGAACTGGGCTGGTCACCCGGTGACATGGTGACGATGGCGGGGATGTATATCGAGCGCGGGATGTACAACATGAAGAAGGGCATCCGCGACTTCTTCCGCGAGATACTGGAACTGATGTTCCAAGCCGCCGCCCTCGTGATAGACACCATCCGCACGTTCTTCCTCGTGGTGCTGGCGATACTCGGTCCGATAGCCTTCGCCATATCGGTGTGGGACGGCTTTCAAAGTACACTCACACAGTGGATATGCCGCTACATACAGGTTTATCTGTGGCTGCCCGTGTCGGATATGTTCAGCACCATACTGGCGAAGATTCAGGTGCTGATGCTGCAAAGCGACATCGAGCGTATGCAGGCTGACCCGAACTTCTCGCTGGATTCGAGCGACGGTGTGTATATCGTCTTCATGATCATAGGAATCATCGGCTACTTCACCATCCCGACGGTGGCAGGCTGGATTATCCAAGCCGGAGGCATGGGAAGCTACGGTCGCAACGTGAACCAGACGGCAGGACGAGCAGGAAGCATGGCGGGCAGCGTGGCGGGTGCAGCCGCAGGCAACATGGTCGGACGTGCCGGGAAACTGCTGAAATAATCAACTGACAATTAAAAACGAATAAAAAACAATGGAATTTAAGTCACTCAAAAACATCGAATCATCGTTCAGGCAGATACGCCTGTTCGGTATCGTCTTCCTCTCGTTGTGCGCCGTGATAACGGTATGGAGCGTGTGGAGTTCCTACCGCTTCGCAGAGCGGCAACGGGAAAAGATTTACGTGCTGGACAACGGCAAGTCGCTGATGCTGGCTCTCTCGCAGGACTTGTCGCAGAACCGTCCGGCGGAGGCAAGGGAACACGTGCGTCGTTTCCACGAGCTGTTCTTCACGCTCTCGCCCGAAAAGAGCGCGATAGAGCATAACGTGAAACGCGCCCTGCTATTAGCGGACAAAAGTGTGTACAACTACTATTCGGACTTTGCCGAGAAAGGGTACTACAACCGCATTATCGCCGGGAACATCAACCAAGTGCTGAAGGTGGACAGCGTGGTATGCGACTTCAACGGTTATCCCTACCGTGCCGTGACCTACGCCACACAGAAGATCATCCGGCAAAGCAACGTCACCGAGCGCAGCCTCGTGACCACGTGCCGCCTCTTGAACTCGTCCCGTTCGGACGACAATCCCAACGGTTTCACCATCGAGGGATTCACCATCATCGAGAACAAGGATTTACAAACCATCAAAAGGTAACGGACATGAAGAAAATCAGGAAATCATTTTGGCGTGCGTACTGGAAGTTCCACGACAAAAAGAAAATGCTGGTGGCAAGGCTCAAAGGCTATCTGGACGGTTTGCCCCCGAAGACACGCAAACGCATCGTGCTGGCGATGCTCGCCGCCTTCGCGGTGCTTGCCCTCTACACCTTCGGCAAAGCCGTCTATGACATTGGCAGGAATGACGGCAGCCGGATAGTAACAAACCATGCCGGACAGGTGGAACTGTCCGCAAAGCCGGACAACAATCATAATGTAATACCTTATTTATATGGAGCAGACGAAGAATGAACCTAAAAACGAGAACACGGCGGCTCCCGACAACGGGAAACCGAAGAAGGAGCGCAAGCCGCTGACCGAAGCCCAAAGGCTGAAACGTCAGAAAATGATAGTACTGCCCGCTATGGTGCTGGTATTTATCGGGGTGATGTGGCTGATATTCGCCCCGTCTTCCGACAAGGAGCAGCAACCGGGAACGGGTGGTTACAACATCGAAATGCCCGATGCGGACAAGGCGAACCGCCAGATCATCGGCGACAAGGCGAAAGCCTACGAACAGGGGGCGATGGAGGAACGGCAGGAAAACCGCAGCCGCGCCATGCAGGAGCTTGGCGATATGTTCGACCGCGAGGTGGCGGAAGCGGACGGCGGCAGGGACTTCGACCTTGCCAATCCCGGAAATGCGGAAGATGCAACAGCAACATCATCCGCTCCGAAAACCATCCAATCCTCCGCAGCCGCCTACCGCGACCTCAATGCCACGCTCGGCAACTTCTACGAGCAGCCGAAGAACGACAACGCGGAAATGGACGAACTATTGGAGCGCATCGCCTCGCTGGAATCGGAATTGGAATGCGAGAAGGGCAAGGCGTCCGCTATGGATGACCAAGTGGCACTCATGGAGAAGTCCTACGAGCTGGCGGCGAAGTACATGGGCGGACAAAACGGCACACAGCCACCTGTTGGACAGGCGGCAGAGCCTTACCCCGTGCAGAAAGCCGGAAAGAACACGGCTGCACCTGTCAGGCAGGTAACGCATCAGGTGGTATCCTCGCTCTCACAGCCGATGAGCAACGCTGAGTTTGTCGCCTCCTTCTCGCAGGAGCGTAACCGCAGTTTCAATACGGCGGTGGGGGTCACGACCGTATCGGACAAAAACACCATTTCGGCGTGCATCTATGGGGCGCAGAGTGTGACGGACGGGCAAGCTGTCAAACTCCGGCTGCTGGAGCCAATGGCGGTGGCGGACAAAATCATCCCCCGTAATGCGGTGGTGGTAGGCACGGCAAAGATTCAGGGCGAACGGCTCGATATTGAAATTACTTCGCTGGAGTACGCGGGTACGATCATACCGGTGGAACTGGCGGTGTATGACACAGACGGGCAGCCCGGTATCTTCATTCCCAATTCGATGGAAATGAACGCCGTCAGGGAGGTTGCCGCCAACATGGGCGGCTCGCTGGGCAGCAGCATCAATATCTCCACCAACGCCGGGGCGCAGCTCGCCTCCGATTTGGGCAAGGGGCTGATACAAGGCACGAGCCAGTATATCGCCAAGAAGATGCGTACCGTCAAGGTGCATCTGAAAGCCGGATATAAGGTCATGCTTTATCAGGATAGAGATTGAAAACAATAACAATCAACGATTAACAGAAACAACAAGCAAATTTTATTTACCACTAAAATCCAAAGTAGAATGAAAAAAGTAATCATCATGTTTGCCCTCGCTATGGGCATCGTAACTGCCAACGCGCAGGAGAACGTAACCGTTGGAGAGAACAACGGAAGTGAACAACCGACCTTGACAAAGGAGGTCTATCCGCAGAAGGAGGCGGACGGCGACCTGTATCACGGGCTGACAAAGAAGCTGACCTTTGACCACATGGTCCCTCCGCACGGCTTGGAAGTGACCTACGACAAGACCGTCCACGTCATTTTCCCCTCGGAGGTTCGTTACGTCGATTTAGGTTCGCCCGACCTGATTGCGGGCAAAGCCGACGGAGCGGAGAATGTCATCCGCGTGAAGGCTACCGTGAGGAACTTCCCTAACGAAACCAATATGTCCGTGATAACGGAGGACGGGAGTTTCTATACCTTCAACGTGAAATATGCCTCCGAACCGTTGCTGCTCAATGTGGAGATGTGCGACTTCATCCATGACGGCGAGAAGGTGAACCGCCCGAATAATGCGCAGGAAATCTATCTGAAGGAACTGGGCAGCGAAAGCCCGATGCTGGTACGCCTTATCATGAAGTCCATCCACAAGCAGAACAAGCGCGAGGTGAAGCACATCGGCTGCAAGCGATTCGGCATCCAGTACCTGCTGAAAGGTATCTACACGCATAACGGGTTACTCTATTTCCACACGGAGATAAAGAACCAGAGCAACGTGCCTTTCGATGTGGACTACA
>OLGJ01001451.1_pt1 | contig 10485 bp, 8 predicted proteins | sample 1605431 | NCBI WGS metagenome assembly OLGJ01 (sample SAMEA3888920, study PRJEB22519) | human gut metagenome | biome: human gut; feature: human-associated habitat; material: faeces | place: Denmark | collected 2009
GGCGGCGGCGCGGCGGGACTGCTGTTCTACGCCATGTGGGACCTGGACCTGCTGGATACCTACATGAAAAACCGGTTCATCGTCCTGTTCGACCACAGTTATGACCCGCTGAACACCGGCTGGCAGCAGACCCGGAGCCTGCTGACACTGGGCGGCGGAAGGATATTCGGGCAGGGGCTGTTTCGCGGCACGCAGACCCAAAGCGAGGCGGCGTCCAGCCTGCCGCACCGGCACACGGATTTTATTTTCTCCGTGATCGGTGAGGAGCTGGGGCTGGTGGGCTGCCTGCTGACGCTGGCGCTGCTGACGGCCATTATACTGCGGTGCCTGTATGTGGCGCGGCACGCCAAGACCCGGCTGGAGGGCTATGCCTGCATCGGTGTGGCCAGTGTCATTATCTTTCAGGTCATCATCAATGTGGGTATGTGCCTGTTCGTGATGCCGGTCATCGGACTGACGCTGCCCTTCATCAGCTACGGCGGCTCATCGCTGGTGATGCTGTTTGCCTGTATGGGGCTGGTGTCCGGCGTACACGGGCGGGCGAAGCCCGACTGGCTGCGATAGGAAAGACAATAAAAGAACGCCGCGGCTGTGCCGGGGCGTTCTTTGTTTGTTTACACACCGGCGGGCAAAATCGGTTGTAATCAGCGGGGCGCTGTGCTATAATAATATATCAAATCATGGGGGCACAGGGCCGTTTTTCGCTGTGCCGCCTAAAAGTGAGGGTACGCTTATGAAGATCGTGGTATTGGCGGGCGGACTGTCCACAGAGCGCCAGGTGGCGCTGACCAGCGGCACCGGCGTGTGCAGGGCGCTGCGGGAGAGGGGACACAAGGCCATTCTGGTGGATATGTTTTTGGGGTTGGAGGACTACGAGGGCGCGTTGGAGGATATCTTTGACGCGCCGGACGGCCTGTGCGGCCAGAGCCGGGTGGAGCGCGTGGAGCCGGACCTGGAGGCGGTGCGCCGCAGCCGGAGGGACCAGAGCCCCAGCCTGCTGGGCAAGGACGTGCTGACCGTGTGCCGCATGGCGGACGTGGTATTTCTGGCGCTGCACGGAAGCTGCGGCGAGGACGGCCGCATACAGGCCACGCTGGATCTGCTGGGCGTGCCCTACACCGGATCCGGGTATCTGGGCAGCGGCATGGCCATGGATAAATCCGTGACGAAGCGGATGATGGACTCTCTCGGTATTCGCACGGCTCCGTGGCACGACATCCACTATACCGAGAGCGATATCCCCCGGCTGGCGGAGGAGCTGCCGGTGCCCTGTGCCGTGAAGATCGTCAACGGCGGCAGCTCCATCGGTGTGGCGCTGCCGGACACGAAGGAACAGCTGGAGAAGGCCCTGCGCGACCTGCTGCGCTACGGCGACCATGTGGTGGTGGAGCAGAAGATCAAGGGTCGGGAGATACAGATCGCCGTGCTGGGCGACGGCTATCTGCCGGCGGTGGAGATCATCCCCAAGGGCGCCTATTTCGACTATGAGAGCAAGTATCAGGTCGGCGGCGCGGTGGAGCTGTGCCCCGCGCCTATCACGGACGCGGCGTGGAAGCAGGTGGGCGAGATGGCCCTGAAGCTGCATAAGGGGCTGGGGCTGAGCGTGTACTCCCGTTCGGACTTCATTCTGGACGAGAACGGTCAGGCCTGGTGCCTGGAGATCAACACCCTGCCGGGCATGACGCCTACCAGTCTGGTGCCCCAGGAGGCGGCGCAGGTGGGACTGAACTACGGCGAATTGTGCGAGAAGATCGTGGAGCTGTCGCTGGCGGCGCGAAAGGCGGCGCGGGCATGATGCCGCTGACGGTACAGACCATCTGCGCCGCGGTGGGCGGCACGGTGTTGCAGAGCAGCGGCGCGGCGGTGCGCGACGTGACCACCGACAGCCGCCGCGTGCCGCAGGAAGCGCTGTTCATCCCTCTGGTGGGGGAACGCTTCGACGGCCACGCCTATATCGAAAAGGCGCTGGAGGCCGGGGCGGCGGGATGCCTGACGGCAAAGACGCCGGAGGCACTGCTGCCGGGGAAGTTTTACATTCAGGTGCCCGACACGCGGCTGGCGCTGAAGGCGCTGGCCGCCTGGTACCGGGGGCAGTTCCGGCTGCCGGTGGTACAGGTGACCGGCTCCGTGGGCAAGACTACCACCAAGGAGATGATCGCCGCAGTGCTGACGCAGAAATACGAGACGCTGCGGACGGAGGGAAACCTCAACAACGACATCGGCGCGCCGCTGACGCTGCTGCGGCTCATGCCGGAGCACGAGGCGGCGGTGATCGAGACGGGCATGAACCACTTTGGGGAGATACGGTATCTGGGCGAGATGGTACGGCCGGATATCGCCGTTATCACCAACGTGGGCGACGCCCACATCGAAAATCTGGGCAACACACGGCAGGGCATTTTGCAGGCCAAGTGTGAGATATTTGAAAATCTGACCCCGGAGGGCGTCGCGGTGCTCAACGGCGACGACGAGCTGCTGAACACGGTGACGCTGCCACAGATCATCCTGCGCTGCGGCGAGGGCGAGCACTGCGATGTCCGCGTTACGGACATCGACGACCGGGGGCTGGAGGGCATGGCCTGCACCGTGACCACGGGACAGGCGGCCTATCGGCTGGAGACGGCGGCGCCGGGGCGGCACATGGTCTATCCCATGGCCATGGCGGCAGCCATCGGCGAACGGCTGGGCCTGACGGCGGCGGAGATCGCCGCGGGGACGGCGGCCTATGCGCCGGTAGGGAGCCGGATGCACCTGATCCGTATGGACGGGGATCGGCTGGTCATCGACGACTGCTACAACGCCAATCCGCAGTCCATGGCGGAGGGCATCCGTATGCTGGCTGCCAGCCGGCAGAAAAAGCGCCTGGCGGTGCTGGGCGACATGGGTGAGTTGGGCGCGCTGACGGCCCAGGCCCACCGGGATATGGGGACGCTGTGCCGGGAGTTGGGCATCGAGACTGTGGCGGTGGGGGAGAAGATGAAGGCTCTGACCGAAACGGATCCGGAGGCGCAGTGGTTCGCCGGTGTGGAGGAGGCGCTGCCCGCTGTACGGGCGCGGTTCACGCCGGGGACGGCGGTGCTGGTGAAGGCGTCCCGCGCCATGCATTTTGAGAACATCGTAAAGGAATTAGAGAAAGAGTAAATGGTCGACATTCGCGTTTCGGGGCTGGTGAAGTCCTTTGATCTGGAAAAGAGAATACTGGACGGACTGAGCTTTCAGGTGGACAGCGGGGAGCGCGTGGGACTGCTGGGGCGGAACGGCGCCGGAAAGACCACGGTGTTCCGTATGCTCACCGGGGAGCTGGAGCCGGACGAGGGAGAGGTACAGATCGCCGCTGGCCGGCGGGTGGGACTGATCTCGCAGATCCCCGTGTATCCGGAGGGGTACACGTTGGAGGACGTTTTGCAGACGGCCTTCGCGCGGATGTTTCGGATGAAGGACGAGATGGATGCGCTGGCCCTGCGGATGGAGCAGGGGGACAGCGGCGCGGATACGCTGCGGCGGTACGGCGAGCTGAACGCCAAATTCGAGGGACTGGGCGGCTGGGACACGGAGACGGCGGTGAACAAGGTGGCCAACGGCCTGAGCATCCCGAGGGAAATGCGGCAGCGGGAATTCGCGTGTTTGTCCGGCGGGGAGAAGACCCGGGTGAACCTGGGCCGCCTGATTCTGGAGGACACGGACGTTCTGCTGCTGGATGAGCCTACCAACCATTTGGACCTTCACGCTACGGAGTGGCTGGAGGCCTATATCCAGAAATTCCTGCGGAGGTTCCGGGGCACGGTGCTGACCATCAGCTATGACCGGTATTTCCTGGACCGGACCGTGACGCGGATCATCGAGATACAGGACGGAAAAGCGGAGTTTTACAGCGGAAATTACAGCTTTTATGCCATCGAGAAGGAACGGCGGTATCAGGAGCGCATGAAGCAGTACTTGAAGGAGCAGGCGAAGATCGCGCAGCTGGAAAAGGCGGCGGAGCAGATGCACCTGTGGGCCTTCATGGGCAACGACGCGCTGCACAAGCGGGCCTTCAGCATGGAGAAGCGCATCGAGCGTATGCGGACCACGGAGAAGCCCACAAAGGCGCGGAGGCTGGAGGCGCGCTTCCAGAGCCGGGAGTTCAAGGGCGACGAGGTATTGCAGATCAAGGGCGTCAGCAAGGCCTTCGGCGAGAAGCGGCTGTTTGAGGATGTGTATCTGCGGTGCGAGGGGGGCGAGCGCATCGCCCTGCTGGGCGAGAACGGTACGGGAAAGACCACGCTGCTGAATATGCTGACCGGCAGCGAGCGCCCGGACAGCGGCGTTATACGGCTGGGGCCGGCGGTGAAGGCGGCGTATCTGCCGCAGGTGATACACTTCGAGCACCCGGAGAGGTCCATACTGGACACGATGCTCTATGAGCTGGACATCACGCCCCAGTCGGCGCGGAACCGGCTGGCGGCGTATCAGTTCACCGGAGAGGATGTGTTCAAGAGCGTCAGCGTGCTGTCCGGCGGCGAGCTGAGCCGCCTGCGGCTGTGTATGCTGATGGACGAGAGCATCAATCTGCTGATACTGGACGAGCCGACGAACCATCTGGATATCGACTCGCGGGAGTGGCTGGAGCAGGCGGTGGAGGCCTTCGACGGGACGCTGCTGTTCGTGAGCCACGACCGGTATTTCATCAACCGGTTCGCCACCCGTGTGTGGGAGCTGGCCGGGGGCGTCATCACGGACTATCCCATGGGCTTTGCACAGTACCGGCAGGCCAAGGAGGAGGAACGCGCCGCTGCGGCGGCCGCGGTACAGGTGCAGTCCGCTGCGCCGAAAAAGAACGGCAGCCGGGGCAACCGGGCCCAGCAGGCGGCGAAAAAGCAGCTGACCATCTGCGAGACGGCTATCGCCAGGCTGGAGGCGGACAGCGCGCGGCTGGAGGCGGAAATGGCGGAGAATGCCTGCGACGCGGAGAAGCTGGGCGAGCTGTACCGGCAGCGTCAGGAGGTGGAGTCCCAGCTGGAGCAGGAGATGACCCGCTGGGAGGAGCTGAGCCTGCAACTGGAGGAACAGGAGAACTGATATGAGTGATATTTTGTGCATTTACTATTCCCGGACCGGGCATACCCGCCGGGCGGTCAAGGAGATCGCCGAGGCGCTGGGCGCGGAGATCACGGCGATCACCGACGACTGCGACCGCAGCGGCTGGCGGGGATATATGCGCTGCGGTATGGACGCCATGAAGACGTCCACCCGGCCCCTGCAGCCCTTTGAGACGGAGAAGCCGCTGGGCGCGTACAAACTGGTGATCGTGGGCAGCCCGGTGTGGGCGGGGCGGTGCGCCAGCCCCATTCGTGCGCTGCTGAAGCGGCGGGGACTGGAGATGGAAAACGTGGCCTACGTGGTCACGCGGAGCACCACCCAGCGCAGCGAGGAGGTCTATGACCAGATGGATATGTATACCGGGCAGGCCCACCGGCTGGCGGTGTCGCTGCGGCCGGACAGCGAGGGGTATGAGTTCTGGCGGAACGACTTTATCCAGAATGTGCGCCGCCTGCTGGAGAACGGCTGAGGACGGACCATGCAGGAGAAGCTGAGCGCCCTTGCGGCGCATTTGACAGAGGTGGAGCAGCAGCTGGCGGACCCGGCGGTATATACGGACCGGGAGAAGCTGACGGCGCTGCGCCGGGAGCAGAAGGAGCTGACGCCGGTGGTGGAATGCTGGCAGGCGTATCTGCGGGCGCAGGATACCGCCCGGGAGGCGGAGGAGATGCTGTCTGACCCGGAGCTGCGGGCCCTGGCACAGGAGGAGCTGGCTGGGGCGAAGGGGGATATGGAGCGCTTGCAGGAGGAGCTGAAGCGGCTGCTGCTGCCCCGGGATCCCAACGACGAGAAGAACGTGATACTGGAGATACGGGCCGGTATCGGCGGGGAGGAGGGCGCACTGTTCGCCGCCGACCTGCTGCGGATGTACACCATGTACGCCGAGCGCCGGGGCTGGACGCTGAGCATCGTCAGTGAGAACATGACGGAGCTGGGCGGCGTGAAGGAGGTCAGCGCCGAGATCGAGGGCGCGGGCGCCTGGTCACGGCTGAAATTCGAGGCTGGGACACACCGGGTACAGCGGGTGCCGGAGACGGAGTCCTCCGGGCGCATCCAGACCTCCGCCGCCACGGTGGCGGTGATGCCCGAGGCGGAGGAGGTGGAGTTTTCCATCGACCCCAAGGACTTGCAGATCGACACGTTCCGTTCCTCCGGCGCGGGGGGACAGCACGTGAACAAGACGGAGAGCGCCATACGTATCACCCATCTGCCCACGGGCGTGGTGGTGGAGTGCCAGGATGAGCGCAGCCAGTATAAGAACAAGGATCGGGCCATGAAGATCCTGCGCTCGAAGCTGTACGAGGCGGAGCAGGAGAAGCAGAACGCTGCCATCGCCGCCACACGGAAGAGCCAGGTGGGCACCGGCGACAGAAGCGGCAAGATCAGAACGTATAATTTCCCGCAGAACCGGGTCACGGATCATCGGCTGACGGGAGACAATAAAAATTTCAACATTGCGGCCATCATCAACGGCGATCTGGACGGTATGATCGATGCGCTGACCCTGAACGACCAGGCCCAACGGCTGCAGGAGGGAAAGGAGAGTTGACCATGAACGAGAATAAGAAGAAAATGTATGACCTGTCCGGCCCCAAGACGGTGGAGGCTATGAAGAAGCGGCACTTTGACGCCTATTACTGTTCCACCGCTGCCGAGGCCGTGGAGAAGGCGCTGGAGCTGATCCCCAAGACGGACGGTGTATCCTGGGGCGGCGTGATGACGGTGGACGAGCTGGGGCTGAAGCAGCGGCTGGCGCAGGAGGGCTATACCCTCATCGACCGGGATACCGCTAAGGACCCGGCGGAGAAGCAGGCGCTGATGCACCAGGCGTTGAGCTGCGGCACGTTCCTGATGAGCAGCAACGCCATCTCCAAGGACGGGCAGCTGGTGAACATCGACGGCATGGGCAACCGGGTGGCGGCCATGTGCTATGGACCCCGGCAGGTGGTGGTCATCGCCGGTATGAACAAGGTGCTGGGCACGCTGGACGACGCCATTGCCCGCGCCCGGAACATCGCCGCGCCGGCCAACGCGCAGCGGTTCGGTATCAAGACGCCCTGCGGCCTGACCGGACAGTGCGGCGACTGCACCAGTCCGGACTGCATCTGTTCCTATGTGGTGGTGACGCGGTACTCCATGGTGCATGAGCGCATCAAGGTCATCCTCGTGGGGGAGGACCTGGGGCTGTAAAAAGAGGAGTTTTGCCGCTGCGGCGGAATAAAAGAGCAGAAGAAACGAGGTTCGGGTGATGGAGACCATCATATTCCATCCGGAAACGGACAAAAACGCCATCGCGGAGGCGGCGGCGATCCTTCGCCGGGGCGGCCTGCTGGGCATCCCTACGGAGACGGTATACGGCCTGGGAGCCGACGGGCTCAACGAGGACGCGGTGCGCCGTATTTTCGAGGCCAAGGGACGGCCACAGGACAACCCGCTGATCCTGCACGTGCCGGACGCGGGCTGGCTGGAACGCTGCTGTGTGGATATCCCCGACACGGCCTATGCGCTGGCGGAACGGTTCTGGCCGGGGCCGCTGACCATGATCCTGCCCCGGCGGGACTGTGTGCCCCTGCGGACCACCGGCGGGCTGGATACCGTGGGCGTCCGCTGCCCGGACCATCCGGTGACGCGGGCCATTATCGCGGCAGCGGATACGCCGGTGGCGGCGCCCAGCGGGAATACCTCCGGACGGCCCAGCCCCACCTGTGCGCGGCACATGATGGAGGACATGATGGGCAAGATCGACGGGATCGTGGACGGAGGGCCCTGCGCCGTAGGCGTAGAGAGCACTATTATCGATCTGACGGTGCAGCCACCCCGGCTGCTGCGGCCCGGTGGACTGCCGCTGGAGGCACTGGAGGCGGTGCTGGGGGAGGTGGCTGTGGATAAGGCCGTGCGGCAGAAGCTGCCCGACGGGGAGAAGGCCAAGGCGCCGGGGATGAAGTACCGGCACTACGCGCCCCGGGCTGCCGTGACGGTGGTGACGGGCGCGCCGCGGCGAAGCGCGGCGTACATCGCGGCGCACCTGCCGGCGGGGGCCGGGGTCATCTGCTTTGACGAGTACGCGCCGCTGTTCGCGGGGCACATTGTACATCGGTTGGGACCGGCAGGAGACAAGCTGGCTCAGGCACAGCGCGTGTTCGACGCGCTGCGGACCTTCGACGAGACGGAGGTGACGGCCATCTATGCCCAGTGCCCGGACGAGGCGGGACTGGGACTGGCGGTGAGCAACCGGCTGAAAAAGGCGGCGGGGTTCCACACGGTGGACGCGTCGCCGCTGGTCATCGGCTTCACGGGGCCTACCGGCGCGGGCAAGACCAGCGCCCTGCGGGCGCTGGAGCAGCTGGGCGGGCTGGTGCTGGACTGCGACGCCATCTACCATGAGCTGCTGCAGACGGACGGAGCGCTGCGGGAGGCCATCGCCGGGGCGTTCGGCCCGGTGTTCGCGGCGGACGGCGGTCTGGACCGGCAGAAGCTGGGGAACCTCGTGTTCGGCGATCCGGCGGCGCTGGAGACGCTGAACGGGATCATCTATGCACGACTGCCCCGGGAGCTGCGGCGGCGGATGGACGAGAGCGACGCGGCGGTGGTGGGCATTGACGCCATCAACCTGATCGAAAGCGGGCTGGACGGAATGTGCCGCCGGACGGTGGCGGTGATCGCGCCGGCGGAGACGCGGGTGGCGCGCATCATGGCACGGGACGGCATACCGGAGGAATACGCGCGGCTGCGGGTGCGGGCACAGAAGGACGAAGCGTTCTACCGGGCCCGGTGCACGGACGTGCTGGTGAACGACTGCGGCAGCGCGGCGGCCTTTACGGAAAAGGCACGGCAGGCGCTGGAGACGATATTGAAGGAGGAACGAGCATGAGCGAGGAGATGAAGGCGCTGCGGGAGCAGCTGCTGCGGAACGACAAGAACGGGTATGATACGCTGGGCGAGGCGCAGCTGGCGGAGATGGAGGCCTACTGCGCGGACTACAAGGCGTTCCTGAACGCGGGAAAGACCGAACGGCTCAGCGCCCGGGCGGCTATCGCCGCGGCGGAGGAGAGGGGCTTTGTGCAGTATAAGCGCGGCATGGCGCTGAAGGCCGGGGATAAGGTGTACACCTGCAACCGGGGCAAGGGGCTGATGCTGGCGGTCATCGGTAAGGAGAGCCTGGCCGAGGGCGCGCAGATCGCGGCAGCGCATATCGACTCGCCGCGGCTGGATCTGAAGCCCACGCCGCTGTATGAGGACAGCGAGATGGCATATTTCAAGACCCACTACTACGGCGGTATCCGCAAGTACCAGTGGGTGACTATCCCCCTGCAGCTGCGGGGCGTGGTGGCCAAGAAGGACGGCAGCGTGGTGGACGTGTGCATCGGCGAGGCGGGCGAGCCCCAGCTGGTCATCACGGACCTGCTGCCCCATCTGGGCGGCGAACAGGGCCGGAAGCCCCTGAACGAGGCGGTGCCCGGCGAGACGCTGAACCTGCTGGTGGGCAGCCGGCCCATCGGGGACAGCGAGGACAAGGACCGGGTGAAGCTGCACGTGATGAAGCGGCTGCACGACAAGTACGGCATCACGGAGAGCGACTTCGCCTCCGCGGAGCTGGAGGCTGTTCCCGCCGCGGAGGCGGTGGACATCGGTATTGACGGCAGCATGATCGGGTCCTACGGTCACGACGACCGGGTGTGCGGCTACGCGGCGCTGCGGGCGCTGCTGGATATCGAAACGCCGGACAAGACGGCGGTATGCGTGCTGGCGGACAAGGAGGAGATCGGCTCCATGGGCGTGACGGGTATGCAGTCCGCGGCCTTTGACGCCTTTATGTCTGACCTGTGCGATGGCCAGAACGTGCCGCTGAAGGCGTGCTTTGAGAACGCCTTTTGCCTGTCCGCCGACGTGACGGCGGCCTATGACCCCAACTTTGCCGATGTGTACGAGAAGAAGAACGCGGCCTTCGTCAACTACGGCGTGGGTATCTGCAAGTACACCGGCGCGCGGGGCAAGTCCGGTTCCTCGGACGCCAACGCGGAGACGGTGGCTTATGTGCGCGCGGTGCTGGACGGCGCGGGCGTGCGGTGGCAGATCTGCGAGCTGGGCAAGATCGACGCCGGCGGCGGCGGGACGGTGGCACAGTATATGGCCAACCGGAACATCGCCACGCTGGACGCCGGCGTGCCGGTGCTGAGCATGCACGCGCCCTTCGAGGTGGTGGCCAAGGTGGACTGCTACGAGATGTACCGGGCCTGCAAGGCACTGTACGAGGCGAGATAACGGAAAAGCACGGTCCCAGGCACTGCCTGGGACCGTGCTTTTTACGGGAAAGATACGGAAATCCCTTGTAAAAAGTGGGGGAATACGGTATAATTTTCTACAAGAACAGCAGGAAGGGAGGCGGCGGTATGTACGGCATCGGTC
>OLGJ01001460.1_pt1 | contig 10426 bp, 17 predicted proteins | sample 1605431 | NCBI WGS metagenome assembly OLGJ01 (sample SAMEA3888920, study PRJEB22519) | human gut metagenome | biome: human gut; feature: human-associated habitat; material: faeces | place: Denmark | collected 2009
GCACCCAAATCACTCCCCGATATATGGATACGGAGGAGATACCCCCGGTATGTACCACGTTGGTACTGTTGGTTTAAGGTATCTAAAATTGAAATGAAGTGTCAAATTACGTCTATGTTGGAGTACGAAATTAAAGAAGGGTTCAACGATGTTGAATACTGTTTCCTGATTACAGCTAATCCAATTGATACGGAAAGCAATGCAATGAGTGAAGAGGAGTTAAATCGTCTAATCATGGAAGGTGGAGATATTAGCGAAATAGCTAATAAATCTAATATATCGCCTTTTAGAACTATTCTGTTTCCAAACACTTCGCAAATTTGTGACGTTTTTCTGTCTCTGTTGGATAAAAACGAAGAACGGGAAAAGAAAGGCGAAAAACCTATCTTTCCAACAATTAATCTTAACAGATTTGAGCAAGAAACACCCGAACCGTACTTTAGACGGTACACAAAAGACGGGGACGGAGTAAAGGAAGGCGATTGGATAATAGCCCAGACAGGGGATGAAACGCTTCCGAACGATCCGTTAAAACGCAAAGTCTTTCGATCTATCTGGGTGACTTCTATCTGCAAGACAGATGCAAATGGAGTTGACACGCCTACGGAAAATGTAGTACGCAAAGCAGCCAGGGCTTACACAAATGGACTTGAAACTCAAGCCGGTAGCGGCAAAATGATTGTACCATGTGCAATGCAACTGAAATTAGAGGAGAAGAAGGCAACCGCAAATGCACCAAAAGAAAATGACCAAGTCGGCGGAGATGAATTGTTAACAAATGAGTTCGAAGGAAAACAAACACAGCCACGTCGCAGACGTCGTTGAGGATATGAGGGGGTAACCCCTCATTCCGACCATAACATTGAAAGCAATAGATTAATATAGTCGAATTTTAATCATAATATATATCAAGTATATGAATACAACCGAAGTGAATAATCTCATCAGTTTAATAAGTAATGCTGCATTTGAAATAAGTGCAGGAATACTGATAGATATACATAGTGTAGAGTATGGAATATCTACAACATGTAACAATAAAGACATTACAGAACATTGTATTAATGTATTAAACAGCCTTATTAGAACTAAAGAAGATTTATCTTTTGAAAAATCTATAAATAATGTCTAACCAAAATAAAGGCTTAATTTGCATTTCATTTGAAACTCCATACTGGCAGGCTAGTCCGCGCCCTAAAAGGACATCGTGGCAATATTATGTATGCGCAGATAAATACATAATTACGAGCCGAACCGAGCTCACGTCATGTACTATCTGCGTAGTTGCTTAATAAAGCATGATAAGTAATAACATTAATCAATAATTTATTATAAAATGAATAGAATTATACTCTATGTTGGCATGGTTTATAACTTTTTCTGTGCCGGAATTACTGCAAATTTAATTGCAGATAATCACAAACTCGGAACTTTCGGTAAATATTTACTGATCTTCTCGTTGATGATATCCATTTGGTATATCATACTAATATTAATGAAGAATGCAGACGAAAAATAACAGACTATGAAATTTGGTATTTTACTTGGAGCTGCGTTATTGGTATTTATAACAGGCTTTTTATTAGCTGCATCATGTGTTTCCAGTGTAAATTCTGTAAACCCAGTAGTTGCATCAATAATGTGCTTATTTGCTGGTGTTTTATTTAGAGAATTACATTATACACAAGACTAAGGGACGAATACTCCCTTTAAGAGTGTATCCAGTTCTGCTGGTTATACTTTTGATATAATCTAATAATACAATAAGAATTTGTGTAATAACAGCGTCCTACATTGTAGGTTTCGGTAAGGCTCCTCTGCCGAGTAATGCGTACAAGAGCTACTAACAAACACTAAAAAACTATAAGACAGTCTGGTTCCTCTTAGGATAGGACGTCTTGCAACACCAGTTTCTTATAATAAGTCTAAGATGGAAATGCCGGTTACGGTTAATAGCACCATTGGCTCATCCTTATAAGTTTTAGACGGTTGACAGACGGGAAAGACCGTTCTTGTGCTTTTCGCGTTTCGGGTATTGAAATATAAAATGCGACGTAATTGCTCCGTTCAATTCAAAGAGCGTTAGAGAAAAGGCTCATAGCTGGGTGAGAATCTATTCCCGGCATTTTTAAAAAACTCAATAACTTCGGAGTAGCGTAAGCTACGGAGTTGTGTAACAATCCCAAGACATTGAGGGCACCAGTTTCTTATGGATAAACACAGAGAGTTATCTAGTTACACTAATATTATATGCTAACCTTACTTAAGGATAAATACAGAAGGGATATTAGATTGTACTAAATAAAATGCTAACCATAAGTTTTAGGTGTAAAATGCATCTCTAGCAAGAGATCTTTCATAATATTATTTTTGAATTAATATTGTCTCTATTACACGGTCTGTGAAGATAGTGTAATTTCACATGTATTATTACTTTAATGCAACCAATGAGGGCCGTGACAAGTCGGTGGACAATGCAGAGTCAAAGTAATTAATTATTATTTATCTTTAACTTATATGCACAGTAAATTATTGATATTTAATAGTTAAATAATCCACGTGGTAGGGGATCACAGTTAGGTTCGCTATGTGTGCAACTCTTAAAGTAACCAATCCTAAGCAAGTAATGGAGAAATAGGTATTAACATTAATACATAGAGATAACTCTATAATGTGCTTGACAGTCTGATACTAACTGAACAATAAGTATCATTTAAAGTAAGAGAAAACGAGATCTTCAAGTAAGATATTCAATATGTCTTATATACCTAATCCTAGATAGCTCTTAGCATAGCTTATAATAACTTTTTCAAATGAGATATCTAATATATCTTTATATACCTAGTTGTTATATTAATGCGCTTACTTTATTTTATTTGATTACTAACCAAAAAAATTATATAAGGATGTCACGTATCCTAACTACTACATGTAAAACCTAGTACTAATAAGGTATTGTAGTAGTCTTCTCTATCAATAAATACAACCTCATCGTGGTGATAGAGTCTAGTAACATGTTAAAAAACAAACCTTCCTAGTTTGCATGTGAAGCTAATGTATTTAAATTATTTAAGAGTATTAATCAATAATCAAAGTATATATGAAGAAAAACAGTAAAAGACATCTTATTGTGGTCAATATGCCTTATTTACTATTAATTACATTAATTAGAAATAATGCATTATCCTCTTATATCTCTAACTTAATTATTAAGAGAGAAATTACTACAAATTATAATGATAACGCGATTAGGTTTTTTAGTATTAGACCAATAAGTAGAATACTAATATGCTCATTTCCTTGGATGTATACTAAAGAAGGTTTTAAATTCTGGGAAGATATCTATAATGAAATCTGTGATAAATGTGGTTCGCAATAATAACTATTGCAGCTACTATTGTAGTAGTAGTAGTTGTAGTGTATGAATGTATTATGTTATGGAAAGAAATAAATAAATAATATGGTAGTACGCGTAAAAAGTCACTTTGATATTCTTAACAGAATAAGTAAATTATTAATAGTATCTATAACTATTATAATTATTTGTTATATGTTTAAAGAATATGTTCCTAAAGATCCATATAACTTTGTGGATTTGCAAATACGGTATAAACATTATATAGTCTCAGATAAATTTCAAGAAAGTGAAACTGACTATGTATTTCGTTTAGTAAATCCAGTTACTGACCAAGAATATAAAGTATACGTTACAGATTACTTATATATGAATGTATACTTTGTTGGTGATACTATTAAATAACACTTAAAACTTTTTTATTATGCAAAGAGAAGATATCAAATCATACAAAGATGCATGTAAATGTATTGGTCGTAAGCCAAGACGGTATAAAGATGTGCATATGAATACATATGAACAACTTACTACAATTATTGCAGCTCTAAATTTTATTGCTAATGACAATAAGCTGTGGCATCATAAAGCTGGGAGAAATAATGGATATTATTATCTATACTATTACATCAGTAATTACTTAGATGCTAATACGAGTAAGTGTTTGTTCCGTCTTCGTTATGATTATTGGGAAGGATATTCTACTATTCATGTTAGTACCTCTTTACGATTAAAAGAATATGATGACGTAAAATATCTGAAAACTAACTTTACTAACCTGTTATTTGACTGGTTCATAAAGTAATTATATTATTAACTATTAAAACATTATCAAAATGAAAAAGAAAAGTTTTATTGTACATGACAAAGAGACAGGAGAAGAAATTCTCATTGCTAGTGACGGATTCTGTTACGCAGAAGTATGTGACGGAAATACTGAAATAGGTGCTTCAGATAGAATATTTGTAGTAACCGAAAGTATCCAAGTTGTTCAATCATTGTACGAAGAAACGGAGGGATAAATGGAAGATAATCAATATCCAGTATTAAGAAAATCATCAAAGGGATTTTGGTGGTTATTAGTAGCTATTGCAGCTGTAATCGCTACTGGAGTAATAGTGTTTATGTGTCATGAACCTATTGCTAAAATTGTTACGTCAGAAGACGAATCAGTTTGCATTGATACTACTAAAGCAGTAGAACCTGTATTAACTATACAGGAAGTTCTTAAATTTAGAGAAGACGTAAAAGAGGGAATGCGCATTGATAGTATATTTTTAGCAATGCCAGATGCAATCTTAATTGATATTTTAATGACTCATGGTACATCGTTGTCAAATAGAGACATAGTTACTATATATGAATCAAACAAATCTCATTTTAAAGATATACTTAAAGGCGCAGTTATTCAACGTGATATAATTACCCCAATAGATTCTGTGAAGAATCCTCGTGATTCTCTAAAGCGTTAGAGGAAGTATATGCATAGTAGTATTTAACAAAGATTTATTAAGATTAATGGTTAAACGTGAATTTATGGCTAATTAGTTCGTGAGAATAGGTTAGTCTTCAGAAGATGACAAGCCTGTGGGGCGTAAGTAGTATTTTTAAGCGGGAGAAGAAGGGTGGCAATTGCTCTAATTAGTACTGATAATTGCAAATACTACGATCGTGCGGACGTTAAAATCAGGTGAGTGATAAGATTAGGTTTGACAGCCTTTTCTGCTTGTACTCTGGAGTAATCCTAAAACATGTGAGAGTCATAGAATAAAACTCTAACAAGTAATGTTAAAATTTGATTTTCTTTATTAACACAAAGCGTTAAGTGCATTTGAAATCATTTTAGTATTAGTTAAAGTTATGGTATTATAACTTAGATCTCATTCATCAACAAATGTGTTTCTTGCTCTAGAATACCCTAGAGTAACGTCATCAATTTTTATTAACTAACAATTTAAAGCCTATGTAAAATGAATAAGAACAAGAGGTATGTCACTTCTGTAACACAGCATAGTGACCAATTTCTGGCGATCCTATTAGGATTAAAAAGTATACTAGGAATGCCTATAAGCATAGCTAAACCTATAGCTAGAAGCAAACCAGGTATAACAGTGGAGTTAAATCCACACTTCGAAATTAACTCAGAATTATCTACTGATGAAATTAAAAATCAGTTAGATGAATATGAGATAGAAATAACAATAATTAATCAATAATTATGAAAGCAATATTAATTTTAATCAATGGTAATTACCGAAGTAATAAACATGAAGAAGATTTGATTAAAGATATCATATCTACTGTGTGTACTAATACAGATGCTGAAGGAGCAAATGCTCTTAATGTAGAGACATACGATGAAACTGATTTACTTAAGTTAATGATGCCTAATATAGATGATAACACATTTAAAGGCGTAGATACATTTAAAAACAAATTGATATCCTTCTGTAATAAGATACATGAAACAGTTGGAGATCCAATATTGTTTCATACTGATGAAGACTTTAAACTTGAGTTTATCAAGTATTTTGTAAATGACAGTACGTTTAGAACTGATCATAAAGAAGTCATAACTTACTTAGTAAAAAGAGTAGGAGTAAAAACTAACAAATCAGTTGTAATAAATGTTCTAAAAGATTTTCATCTAGAGAATATAGGTAAGTATATAAAAGAAATCAACGACGTAGTAGAACTTGTTTAATATGGGAAAAGATAAGGAGAAAGAAGTAAAAACTAAGACGGAATATAAAAAACGTCCTAAGCATAAGAAAATGGAACCTTATAATCGTAAAAAGGCATGATTAAATTAAGTAAAGAAAAACCTTATGAAGACGTATGTAAAATACTAGGTCTTCATCCTGTAGCTAATTATAAAAGCTACAAATTAACAGATGAAACTAGGAATTTCATCAAGTTAGAAACCATTGCAAGAGCTTTAAATGAAGGCTGGAAACCTACAACAATGGATCCAAAAGAGATAAGATATTATATATGGGGCTGGAACTATACAGATAATAGAAAACCTTCCGGTTTACTCATTTTGTGTTCTAGCCATGTGCTTGGCGATGCTTCTGCCCTTGTCGGTACTTCTTTAGAATTCAAAGACAAAGATACAGCAAAAGAATTTGTAAGAATATGTAAGCCTATGATTGTCAAACACTTATTTGGTCGAGATGATCATGAAAACTTCAAATTCGATTTCTAACGAATGTCCTACACAAGATAATATTATCAACTGTAGTGAATGTGATCTTGAGTGTAAACTCAGAATGGCAACGAATAACAAGCAAGAGGTTCCGCCAGAGCCTCTGCTCGCTGTTATATATTACTAATTAAATTGTTAGTATGGTGGATTCCAATCAACCCAAAAGAACTGTAAATATACCAAAACCCTAATACATATCATTATGTAATGGCTATTCAACGGCAATCTGTAGATCTACAGATAAAGGGAGAGAAGGATAGGGGTTATCTGTAGAATAAGAGATAGAAATATACAGAACAGTTCTTTTTTAATTTAAAACTTAGTGTTAATTAATAATAGTATCAATCTTTAAACATTATCAAGAAATGGCAAAAGAAGAAGTAAAAGTAGCAGATGTTCTGTCTACTGAAAACATCGAGGATGTTATCAAAAATGGTGCAGTAGTAACTGCTGAAATTGCAGAAGCAGCTGCAAAGAAGGTTGCAGAAGCAAAGAAAGAGCAGTTAACGAAAGAGTTAATTTCAATTGTAAACAAGGCTGATTATACGCACAAGCGTATGGTATTGTCTATGAAAAAGACAAAGAAAGAGGCAAATATCAAAGTAGAATACTTAAAGAAGTATACTGCTCTGGTAGAAGATCTCAAATCCGGAAATGCAACTCTGTCTACTACTGAGTTCCAGAAACAGGCAACAGAAGCCAAAAACATTGCAGTAAAAGCATTGCGTGAAAATGACAAATGGTATGAGGAAACCTGTGATGCACTCGACAACCAGTATCCGGAAGCAAGATACAGTTGGCGTTATGACGATGCAATCGTCGGAAGATAATAGCCACACAAGGTCCAGGAAAGATACTTGAATAATAGAGATATTAATTCTATAGAGAATCCGAAGAAGATTGAAAGCAAATGGTGAGATCCATGTATATCTGTATCTATAATAAGCAGCTTCATCCTGAATTGACAGGAAACAAACAAATGTACGATAGTGAGAACTATTCAATACTGGAGTTGGACTAGAAAACGTGCCACTGATCAAGTGCCTAAGATCGTGAGGATGTATTATAATAATTGCGCAATATATAGTATTGAATCTATACTCAAAGAGTATATTATGCAAATAGCATTCTTATGATATCAAATCGGCAAACATTATAGCAAATGTTGAGTAGTAATACTTCTGTACTAGTCTATAAATGATCAGTTATCAAAACTTATAAGTAAAATAATTTAAAAGACCAAAGGCTATGTAGGTTTGGTCGCCTACATAGCCACAATTGACTGTTAGGTCTATGAATCAGTTGTAAGACGAGGGTTCGACTCCCTCATACTCCACGCTCACCTAGAGCTTCAAAGCAATACTAAGGAAAAGAACTAGGGTATTTGATCGTGTTCTACCGTGCGCCAAGTTCTTAAATCTTAGAACGGTAGATTCGGGGTATTGTGGTTTTGATTGCAACAATGTGAAGTAGAATAGGTCAATAAGCAGATAACTGGCAATACAAGTTATGTAATGGATTATACACGCTTAGTAGCGTGAAGTAATCTGAACGGCTAAGCTAATGTCGTAAAAAGCCCGGTTGTAACTAGCCGGTAAGTCTACTTTAAAAATTAGTGAGGTTAAGCATATCAGGCTAGATCAGACGTAAGAGCTGTAGAGGGTTCAAATCCCTCTAATGCTACAAATAAATTAAGTTTAATCAATAAATTAATTTGAAATGGGATTAATGAACTTTATTAGAGCTAATCTACCAGAATCTTGGGAGAAAGCTGCAACTGAACTGAAGATGAAGACAGAGTTAATAACTCGTCTACATGCAAATGTTCCCAGAATTTATAAGAATAAATATCATTATAAAGAGGGAATAAACTACATTCGTGGTGTATTTAGATCAACTTGTGCAATATACTATTTAGTAGATGCAACAGATATTGATTTAAATAAATGGAAGGTATTAGATGATAAAATCAAAGAATACATAGAAGCATGCAGATAAGATATTTTGCTTGGTTTGAATCCAAACATGAAAAAACAGAGTTTATCAAATTATTAAACTCTTGCCGCTCAGACATCGAGGCAATTGCCAAGATTATGAAATTATATCCTGAACTTAAACAATATGAAGTAGCAGGTGTAGTAGATAACTTTAGAAAAGAATTGAATAAACTATGAAACTAAATCATCCTGGAATTTACCGTATCATAGGAGAAGATTTTGAACTTCTCGCAAATGTTATTGGTGAAGCTCCAATGCTACGTATACCAAATGCGTTAGTAATGAATGACCTTATTCAAAAAGGATTATTTCATGTGGTTACTGAAGAATCTTATGAGATTCAAGCAGTATTAACAGAACCTGATAAATTCATATTCTTTGAATATGAATACTCAGAGGTTTGTGATCTACCCTCTCGTCGTAAATCAACTCGAGGAGTTAAAATGCCAGACATAACTGATGAACAATTTGAGGATTTCACACAAAGATATATTGAAGACGCTCGTACTCCTGGTAAAGGAATATGGGCAACCAAAATGTATATCGTAAGTAAAACAGAATGGTCTATACCACAAGCTCACGTTATTGTGTTACAGATTATCAATAAACTAAGGAAACATGGTCGCATATAGTTTAACTAATCGAGCATATACTCCTTGGGGAATACAGTACAAAAAGTTTAATTGGAGAGAAAGCTGGAGAATTTTTCTTAACCTTGGAGATAAAGAAGTTAAGAACAAAACTTTCAGAGATACTAAACCAATTAATCATATAATATATTGGTTTGATACTAATGTATTATGTAAAATAAACTGTGAAAAAAAATCTACTTTAGACGTGAGAATAAGAATAGTTTGTGGAATGATTAATAAGATATCACCTGATACTCTATCTCCTGATTTAAAAAGAGAATTCATGGAGTGTATATGGGATTCTTATAAGCAATTCTATCAGAGCTATATAGATTGGTACTGCCGCTGGATTGTAGGTGTACCATTCTAGGATATAGGGCTTTGATTAGCCCTATATTCACTAAGAAATAGATACAAGTTTTTATCAAACTTATATCTACTAGAGCCCGTAATTATGACAGATTTAGAAAAACAACAGATTTTTGAACTGATCAAACAGGCGAGAGAAGGCAAACAATCTGCCTTCACAAGGCTTTATAATAGATTTGAAAGAACTATATATCTTACTATATACAATATAGTAAAGAATAGAGATGTAGCAGATGATTTATTATCTATTACATTTATTAAAGCCTTTAGTAAGCTAGATAGTTATGTTAACAATATTTCATTTGAAATGTGGTTAAAAACTATAGCTATAAATAGTAGTATTGATTATATCAGACGTATGAAAAAAGAAAAAGCGAACTATTGGATTGACGACGATGCCAACTCTTTGCAATTGAGTAACCAGGCCAGTTACTCTCCAGAAGACGATTATGTCTTTGCAGAGACAAGTGATGCTCTAGATAGTGCCTTGTCGCGACTTCGTTTTAAGTACAGAAATATAATTGAACTACGAACTGTTCAAGGTTTGTCTTACAAAGAAATCTCTGAACAATTGGGACTTTCTGAGTCTCAAGTAAAATCTCAGCTTAATAAAGCTAGAGATAAATTAAAACAATTGTTAAACAACAACTAAATTTACTAATTATGACAGCAGCATGGATTATTGTGTTACTTATAGTAGCATTTGTTTGTACTCGAATTTTTCGTAGTACAAAAATGTGGTGGATATTTATGTCTGCCATTATGGCTGGTCTATTAGTAGGTATGTTGAGTAAAGAAGCTGTAAAACAGTCTAAAAAGACAGGAATAACAGCTTCTATTACTCAGCTAATTGATATTGTTGACAACG
>OLGJ01001465.1_pt1 | contig 10392 bp, 6 predicted proteins | sample 1605431 | NCBI WGS metagenome assembly OLGJ01 (sample SAMEA3888920, study PRJEB22519) | human gut metagenome | biome: human gut; feature: human-associated habitat; material: faeces | place: Denmark | collected 2009
CCCGCCTTGTTGGCGATATCGGCCCGAGCCTGCAAATCCTGGGTCAGACTTTCGGAAAACTGCTTGTCCGTCTTACGCGTGTAAACCACTTTCAACTGGGGGATCTCCTTCTCGATCAAGGCCCCGAGCTTCAGAGCGATCTGAAGGTTGAGATCTTTCTCATAAACTCCTCTGTAATGAGCTCCCGGAAACTTCGGCCCCCCGTGCCCGGCATCGATTACGACGACCCGCACGCCCTGTGCAATATTCTGCGCAGCAACTCCGTTGAAAGAGAGTGTCGCAATCAAAAACAGGGCAACAAGAAAAAGCGATTTCCGCATAGCAAAAGTGGCTGAAAATTTAACGGTTCTGAATTTTTTACCTATATTTGCCGGATGTTAAAACCCCCGCACTGAGGCTTTCGGAGCCATTTTCGGGCGGTTTTGCCGACTTGTCGGCAAAGGTATGATTTTTTTTGGAATTTTGGACAGGCTAAAGGCAAAATATATCTTCTCGGGAGCACTCCTGCTGCTCTTCCTGCTTCCGGTGCTCGGCATGGCGCTGCCGGGCGGAGTGCAGCATCCCGCGACACCCGAACGCCAAACACCGCCCGACAGCACTCCGACACAAGCCGTACAAAAATCCCGCCGCGAAACCCGCCGGGAGATTCGGCGCCTTCAACGGGAAGCCGACCGCCCCCCGACCGCCGAAACACGTACGGAAGAGGAGCAGGATTCGCTTTTCGACACCAAGATCGACTCGATCTTCGGAGCGCCTCCCCTCTCGCCGATCGCCCCCGCCGACAGTACGGCTCCCACCGGCAACGACTCGCTGCTGCGCGATTCGTTGCGTCAGGACACGACCCGGCGCGATACGACCCGGAAAAAATCTTTCCTGGACGACATCATCAGCGGCAAAAACCAGGACTCGCTCTACTACGACGTACGCAACCGCACGGTCTATATCTACAACCAGGGCGATATCAACTACCAGAACATGAATCTCAAGGGAGATTTCATGCGGGTCAATATGGACGAAAAGATCATCTACGCCCACGGCAAGCGCGACACGATAGACGGCAAACCGACAGTTACCAACCCCACTTTCACCGAAGGAGCCGCCAATCCCTACACGATGGACACGATCACCTACAACATCGGCAGTAAAAAGGCGAAAATCAAAGGCGTGGCGACTCAGGAGGGCGACGGCTGGCTGATCGGCAACAACGTCAAAAAGATGGACGACAACACCATCCACATCCAGGACGGCAAATACACCACCTGCGACCAGACGGACCACCCCCACTTCTACCTGGCGATGACCAAGGCGAAGGTGATTCCCGGCAAGAAAGTGGTCACGGGTCCCGCCTACCTGGTCCTGGAAGACGTTCCCATCTACTTTCCGCTGCTGCCCGAGGGTTTCTTCCCGCTCAGTTCCGGCCCCAAGTCGGGTCTGCTGATGCCGACTTTCGGCGAGGAATCGACCAAGGGATTCTACATTCGTGACCTGGGCTACTACTTCACGCTCGGAGAGCACATGGACCTGGCCATCCGGGGCGGTATCTACACTCTCGGATCGTGGGAGGCATCCGCGATGTCGCGCTATATGAAGCGTTACAAGTACAACGGCACCCTGAATTTCAACTACTCGAACGTCCGTGTCGGCGACAAGGGCGAACCCGACTTCCTCCAGCAGAACAACTTCCAGCTCTACTGGCAGCATACGCAAGACCCCAAAGCCAATCCGGGATCGACCTTCTCCGCTTCGGTCGATTTCCGTACCAGCGGCTACAACCGCTATTCGGCTACCAGCCTGAACGAAGCGCTCCAGACGCAGACAAGTTCGACGATCTCCTATTCGAAAAGCTGGCTCGGCACCCCGTTCTCCCTTTCGGCCAACATGTCCGTTTCGCAGAACTCGCAGAGCGGAACGCTCTCGATCGCCCTGCCGAACGTCGTCTTCAACGTTTCGACCTTCTACCCCTTCAAACGCAAGGAGGCGATGGGCAAGCAGCGGTGGTACGAAAAGATTTCGCTCCGCTACACCGGCAAGTTCAACAACAAGGCCAACGCCAAAGAGTCCGAAATCTTCACCAAGGAAACACTCCAGAACATGCAGTACGGCTTCGAGCATAGCATTCCCATCTCGGCGACGTACAACATCTTCAACTATATCAACTTCGGACCTACGATCAACTACACCGAAAAGTGGTATTTCAAAAAACAGGAGCAGGTTTGGAACCCGGTGCTGAACCGCATCGACAAACTCGACCCGGAGTACGGGTTCTACCGTCTGTACAACTACAACTTCAGCCTGCAGGCCTCGACGATCATCTATGGCCGCTACGAGGCCAAGAAGAAAACGCGCAAGATACAGGCGATCCGCCACACGATCACCCCGACGGTGAGCTTCTCCTACGCCCCCGACTTCTCCAAGCAGAAATACGGCTACGTAAAGACCGTGCAGAGCGATACGCTGGGTAATTTCAAGACCTACTCGCCTTTCGAAGGGAGCATCTTCGGCGTGCCCAGCTCCGGTCAGTCCATGGCCATCAACGCCTCGCTCTCGCAGACGCTCGAAATGAAGGTGCTCAGCAAACGCGATACCTCGGGTATGAAGAAGATCAAACTGATCGACGAACTCCGCATCGGACAGGTATCCTATAACTTCCTGGCCGACTCCATGGGACTTTCGAACATCCCCATTTCGCTGCGCACGACCGTTTTCCAGAATTTCGGCATCAATATCAACGCTACGCTCGACCCTTACCGGGTCACCCCGCAGGGCCAGCGTATCAACAAACTCTTTTTCCCGGGCCGTGTGGTATCGGCCAGCACTTCGTTCGGCTATACGTTCCAATCCCGCCAGGACAACTCCACCCCGGCGATCAACGACATCAACAGCGCCCCGGTCGATCCGGCCTACGCCAATCCTTTCTACGACCCTTACGGGCAAATGAACCCGGCCCTGCGACGGCAATACATGACCCAGGCCTACTACGACTTCTCGCTACCCTGGAACCTGGGATTCAACTATACGATCAGCTACTCCGCATCACCGACCAACAACGGCACGACGGGCTACCAGAAAAACATCACCCAAACGCTCGGCATCAACGGCAGCGTTACGATTCTGCCAAAAATGGGTGTAACAATCCAGGGCGGTTACGACTTCCAGGCCAAAGAGCTGACTCCGGCCTCCATCACCATTACACGCGACCTGCATTGCTGGCAAATGTCGTTCGCGTGGGTCCCCTTCGGCCACTATCAGAGCTGGAGTTTCAACATCGGCGTCAAAGCGGCTTCCCTCGCCGACCTGAAATACGACAAAAGCCAGAGCATGTTCGACAACCTGTATTGATTTTCCGCGTCGTTCCCTTCTACCCCCGGAATATAAAGATTCTGTGAAATTTAGTTTTTTCCTACTCTTTTACATAAATATTCCCTACATTTGTGCGTAAACATTTTAGGGCGAGAAAAAACTCTCAAACATAATACCTCTATGATTATGAAAAAACACTACGAATCTACGGTTAAGGGGGGGGGAACTTCGTACTCCGCTCCTTCGGTTGAGATCCTCAGCATCTCGATCGAGAAAGGTTTTGCCAACAGCACTGTCCTGGACTATGGCGGAGCCGGCGAAGCAGGCGGCAGCGTTAATGACACCGATTACGGAGAATACTAACAAACACATCCTACGACTATGAAAACTTTTTTCAAATCCATTTTGGCTGTCGCAGTGTGTGCATCTCTGTTCGCAGCCTGTTCCAAAGACGACACGGTTTCCGACCCGTCGAACGGTCGTAAAGTAACGATGACGGTCACCGCATCGTCTGAACTCGAATCAGCATCCGGTTCCCGTACTACATATGATCCCCTGACGGGGAAAATCTCGTGGAACGAAACCGGCGAATACCTTCAGGTGTTCGAAACGGCCGCCTCCAAAACCACATACGCCAACTCGCAGGAAGGTACGGTAAGCGACGACACGGCGAAATTCGCCGTATCGTTCCCGGAGAATACGAACACTCCGCTCGTTTATAACGCGGTTTATCCCGCCTCGGCATGGGTTACCTCCAGCAATACGGACATCACCAACATGAAGGTCATCACTCCCACAGTCCAGCAGCCGACCGCTACGAGTTTCGATTCGAACGCGGACCTGCTGATCGCCAAATCGATCTCTGTGGAGAGTCAGCCGACCGAACTGCAAATGAGTTTCGGCCGTGCCGTCGCCATCGGTAAGATGACGGTCAAGAACCTCGCATCTGCGGAAAGTGTCCTCGGCGTCAAATTTACGGCTCCCGACAAAAAAGTCACGGGCCGCAGCTATGTCGATATGACGGCAGGTACCATCAAGGAGTATGGCTATATTAACAATTTCGCCGATAACGTGACGTTGAACTACTCTTCGGAGATGAACATCACGGCCAATAGCGAAGCGGGTATGACGGCTTATTTCACCTGCTTCCCGTTCGAGGTGGCAGCCGGTGAAACATTCACCGTTACCGTGACCACCGCATCGAAGATCTTCACCAAGACGGTAACCGTTCAGGAGGGCCGGCCCCTGGCTTTCGCAGCGGGCGACAGTTCGACTTTCGCGGTCGATATGACCGGCGCTGCGGAAGAGGAGAACGAAACATTGAGCGGCGACTACGTCATCACGGCGACCCAATCCGAAACAACCTATGCAATGAGTTCTTTAGCTGAAAGCTCCCGTTTGGCTCCCGTAGTGATTACGCCGTCTAATCCCTACAAAACCGGGGACGAAACCCTCATTTGGACAATTACCAAATCGGGTGACAACTACACGATCAGTCAAGGCGAGAACTACCTCTCCTGGGAAAGCGGCAACAGCGCTACGACCTCTACGACTCCTTATGAACTGGTAATTACCAAGAACAAGTCCGAAGGCACTTACCAAATCGCATCGGCAGCGACCCCTTCCCGTATTTTGGCGAAAAACACGCAGGCAACTTACGGTTTTGGATTCTATACCGGTTCCCAGACAAAAGATCTGACTCTGATCCCTGCCGAATACGTCAAGTTGCCTGAAATCACATTGGATCCGTCCACCCTGACACTGTCTTATAACGATACGGAAACACACTACATCCCCGTTACGTTGAAGAATGCCGAAACGCAAGACGTTTCCGTCGCTATTTACGACGGCACTGAAGGAACCGAACAGCCGGACTGGATCACCACAAGTGATTACAACGGCGGCGAAAATCGCCTCGAAGTCGCAGCCACAGAGAATACGGTCGCAACACCTCGTACAGCACGCATCGTTCTTACCGCCACTACTTCACTGGGTACAGCCAACGCAACATTGCTCATTACCCAGAACAGCAAACCGGAAGGCGGTGTCGGAGAAACTTGGACCTACACCTTCAAAAGCGCGGATAAAGACAAGATCGCTGCCGGCTTAACGGTGAACGGACTGACATGGACTGCAAGCAAAGCGCCCACTGCATTTGATCAAAACAATCGTGGTCTTTCCTGGTCGAAACCCAGCGGTGTCACCATAAAAACGTCCGATTATACCGGAGGAATCAAAAAAATCACGTTGGTTATGTCGGCAAATACGGCAAACTTAAGTACCGTGAATGCAACCGTCGGTGGACAAGCACTCGGCGAAACGATCTCCTTGGCAAAAACGAATAACCAGGAGTATGTCGTCGAATCGGAAACTCCGCTGTCCGGCGAGATCGTCCTTACGTTAAACACCGAATCGGGCGGCAAGTCGTTGATGATTAAAACCATCACGATCAACTGAAACTCGGGAGAAGGGGGAGGCGATAATCCTTCCCCAGACCCTACCCCGGGAATTGCCACACCGAACGTAAGCGACATAACTTCGAGTACAGCGAAGGTTTCCAGTAGTCTGACCGACGCCGCTTACGCAACCGAGGTGCAGTTCTTCTATTCCGCAACGAACGGCAGCGACACAGGAAGTGTCGTTGCCGCTGTTGTCGGAAACGAAGCGACCGCCAACCTCTCCGATCTTCTGCCCGCAACGACGTACACGGTTTACGGCGTCGTAACGGCGACCAACGGCTCCACGCCGCAGAGTTCTTCGACAACCTTTACCACCGAAGGAGCACGGACAGATCATGCCGCCTGGTACGAGCTTCCGGCCCGCACGACAGCCGACGCGACGATCACGCAGACGGTTTATCCCGCCTCCGGATCGCAGCGCAACTACACGATGTACTACGACAAATCGACCTACACGGCTTACTGGGTAGCCTATCCGCTCGCAAAAGGACACATGGGAAACGGACGTTCCGACAAATGGCAGCGCAATCCTGGACTGGCCGAATCCGAACAGATCAACGTCTGGTCGAGCAGCTACGGGGTCAATCTCGGAGCTACCACATCGGACGGATATGACAATTCGAAAGAGTTCTACGCCCGGGGGCACCAGATACCCAACGCCGACCGCAACGGTTCGGACGAATTGGTCGTACAGACCTATTACGCAACCAATTCCACGCCGCAGATTCAGAACAAATTCAACGGCGGTATTTGGCAGCAGCTCGAAAGCGGCGTCCGAAATATCACTGCGACTACGGACACGGTATATGTGGTGACGGGCGCTATTCTCCAGACCGCAGGCAACCACGAAGCGATCACCTGGATCACACCGAAGTCGGACAGCAAACGATGCCCCGTACCGAACTATTACTACAAAGCGTTGTTGAAAGTCCGGCGCGACGCGTCGAACAAAGTGACGTCGGCCATGACGATCGGTTTCTGGATGGAACACAGGGAGTACTCGAACGATAGCTACACGAACTATGCGACTTCCGTCGCCGAGATCGAACGGCTCACCGGCTTCGATTTCTTCGCCAACCTGCCTGCCGACATTCAGGCCGCAGCGGAGCAAAATTCGAACTGGGAACACATTCGCATCGTTCTAAACGGGCGAAAAGATCTCCGACACGACAAAACGACACGCATCATTCTATTCGATGCGTGTCGTTTTGTATTATCCATACATCCGAACGGCTTATTCTTCCGAAAAATAATTATCTTTACGAATCGGAAAATCGCCGAATCCGAAAACCGACACTCGAAGCGGATGTAACGAAGAGGCGGGAATATTCCGCCGCCTCCAAAGGAGGCAAACCGCAAATATCCGATCGACGAGGCCCGCGACTGCCCGCGAGGTCCTGCCGAACGCAGAAAACGAAAAAACACAAAGTCAAAGCCCGGTTCTCCGTCCATTTCCCGCGACCCGGCTCCGTTATGCTACGACTCAAGTCCGAAAACCTCCGGTCGAAACTCCGGCGCATGCCCCTGCTCCGCGCATTGCCGCCGCTCGCGGCCGGCATCCTGCTGGCCGACCACTACGTACTGCCGCTGTGGTTGTTAGTAGGCGGATTCCTCGTCTGCGGTATCCTGGCATTGCTCGCCGACGACCGGGGCGCAAACCTCGCCACCCTGGGAGCCCTTCTGCTTTTCGGCATGACCGTCACCGAACTGAGACACACTCCCGCTCCGCCGACCGGCACTCCGGGCGAATACGAAATCGTCGTCCGGGAACGCCTCTCCGAACGGGAAGGCAAAACGGCCTCCGGCACAACGATCCGCGCCCGGCGGAACTCCGCAACCGGAGAATGGCTCCCTGCTGCCGGAAACCTCGTGGTGCGATGCGACTCTTCGACCGCACTGAATCCCGGCGACCGAGCCGTCGTACGCGGCAAAATCTACCCTTTCACCGCCCGTCACGGCGGCTACGGACGGCTGATGACCCGCCGGGGATACGTCGGCACCCTCTACCTGAACCGCTCAAGCCTGCTGCTGCGCGACACCCTGCACCGGGAGCTTTCCCCGAAGCACCTCTCCCTGTTCCTGCACGAACGGGCCGTCGCACGGCTCGACCGTCTGGCCCTGGCACCCGACGAACAGGCCCTCTGCAACGCTATGACGGCCGGGGATCGACGCTCGCTTTCCCCTGCACTCCGTGCGGCCTACTCGCGCAGCGGGACCTCGCACCTGCTCGCCGTCTCGGGATTGCACGTGGGCATCGTATTTCTGCTCGCCAACCTGCTGCTCTGGTGGCTGCCGCTCTTCCGGCACGGACACATCCTGCGCAATATCGCGGTCATCCTGCTCATCTGGCTCTATGCCGCCACGACGGGATTCCCGTCCAGCGTCGTCCGGGCCGCGCTGATGTTCTCCGTCCTGCAATTCGCCCTGGCCTCGTCGTCGGAATACGTCGGGATGAACACACTCGCCGGCGTAGCCTTCGTCATGCTGCTCTTCCATCCCGATTACCTGTTCGACATCAGCTTCCAACTCTCGTTCATCGCCGTCGCCGGCATCATCGCCTGGGGACTCCCCCTCTGCCGCCTCCTGCGAACACGCCGCAAAAGCATCGATATGCTGACCGCAACCCTCGCCATCGGATTTTCAGCGTCCGCTGCGACCGCACCTCTTATCTCCCATACCTTCGGCCAGATCTCGGTCGTCGGACTGGCACTCAACCCCGTCGTCATCCTGCTCTCCTACGTCGTGGTCGGGAGCTGCACGCTCTGGCTCGTGATCCCGGGAACGGCGCTCGCACCGCTCTTCTCGGTCGTCGCAGGATTCGCAGCCCGGGCACAGAACGAACTGATCCGAGCTGCAGCGGCACTTCCGGCAGCCGCCCTCGACATCCGGCTCACGACGACCCAATGCTGGAGTGTTTACGGACTTTTCATCTTCGCAACCCTGCTCCTATGGAGCGCCGAACGGAAAAAATCGGTATCTTCGCTCCCGGAATGATGACTCCGGAACAATACCGACTGCTGCTGACTCCCGAAGTGCGGCGTACCGTCGAAGAGCAAATCGGCCGTGACCCTGCGGCGATCGCCCTCGACAAGCGTATTCCGCATGCGGCACTCGTCGCCACGCAGGTCAAATACCTTACACGGGCACGGACGAAACTCCCCTCCTACTACGAAGCCCGCTGCATCCTCCCGCCGCTGGCTTTCGAACAGGCCTCGAGCGAGGCATGCGCGGCCCGCAAAAGTTGCAGCGGAGAATGGGTCCTCGACCTCACCTGCGGACTGGGCGTCGATGCCCTCTACCTCTCGAAACGCTTCCGCGAAGTCATCACCCTCGAACGGGATGCGACGCTGGCGGCCGTCGCCGAAGAGAATTTCCGGCGGCTGGGCGCAACGAACATACGGGTTATCAACTCCTCCGCCGAGGCGTTCCTCGCCTCGACCCTGGACCACTTCGACTGGATCTACGCCGACCCCGACCGTCGCAGCGCCGGAGGGCGCAAGCTGGTGCGGCTGGAGGATTGTTCGCCCGACATACCGAAGCTGCAGCCGGAACTCCGTCGCATCGCCCCGAACCTCTGCGTCAAGAACTCCCCGCTGTTCGACGTCGGCGAAACATTCCGGCTCTTCGGTCCCTGCCGCACGGAAGTGGTGTCCCTGCACGACGAATGCAAGGAAGTCGTCGTCTATGCCGACGGCACCGGCCCCCTGCTGACGGCCGTTGCGCTCGGACTGGGAGAATTTTCCTGTCCGCCGGCCGAAGCCCGTGCAACTCCCTGCGACAAGCCCTTCGATCCGGGCGCTTACCGCTGGCTGCTGATCCCCGACGTAGCGCTTCAAAAAGCCCGGCTGGCGCCGACCTACCTGCAAGGTCGCGCCGACATCTGGAGTCCGAACGGCTACGGATTCGCAGCGGAAAAGTCCGAAGACACATTGGGCCGCTGGCTGGAGATCGAGCGGATCGAGCCCTACAACCCCAAGCAACTGAAACGGGAGCTTTCCGGCAGCCGACTGACGATTCTGAAACAGGATTTCCCGCTCACGGCGGCTGAAATCGCCGCACGGCTCGGCATACGCGAAGGCGGCGAGCGACGGATCGCCTTCACGAAAATCGGGCAGGATTATTGGACGATCCGTCTAAAATAGCTACCTTTGAGAAACGTCCCGAAATGAAAGTCAAGAACGTCTTCACCTACTTCACGGACACGATCCTGCGGCGCAACGAGGACTCCTACCGCAATCCCCGCGTCCGGTGGGCCGTCAGACAGTACAAGCTGCTGTTCTACACGGCACGCGGGCTGATCGCCCACGATACGATCGTGCGCAGCGCCGCCCTGACGTTCTATACGCTCATCTCGATCGTCCCGATCCTGGCGCTGGTATTCGCCGTAGTCAAGGGATTCGGTCTTCTGGACGGCCTGATCGACGATCTCTACGCCCTTTTTCCGCAAAACGTCGAAGTGTTGGACTACATGGTGGAATTCGCCCGCAAAGCCCTCGCCAATACGCAGGGCGGGCTTATCGCCCTGGTCAGCGTCGTAACCCTTTTCTGGGCCGTCATCCGGGTCTTCGGGTCGGTGGAGAGCGCTTTCAACAACATCTGGGAGGTTCAGTCCTCGCGCAATATCGCCCGCCAA
>OLGJ01001470.1_pt1 | contig 10354 bp, 10 predicted proteins | sample 1605431 | NCBI WGS metagenome assembly OLGJ01 (sample SAMEA3888920, study PRJEB22519) | human gut metagenome | biome: human gut; feature: human-associated habitat; material: faeces | place: Denmark | collected 2009
GTCCTGTCAAGTTGCTTTCGGACAGGGGTTCGACTCCCCTCAGCTCCACCACAAGTCAAAAAATCCGAACATTATCATCAATGGTGATACGTTCGGATTTTTGATTTTTATGAGTTGTTTTATAATTTAGAAATTACTGTGGTTTGTAGCATATTCTCGGCCTCCTCCAAGCCTTGCATCACTTCCGCCATGATGCGAGTGGCCAAGATAAATCCTGAACTGAACGCTTCACACTCAGTGATGCAAGACAGTTTACTTATGCAGTCCTTGAATTTTTCAAAGGTTTCTTTTGTTTCATTGTCAGACTTGAGTTCAGGTCTCCCTCGTTTTTGCATGTCAACTTAACTTAACGAGTTTGCCACCCTCGTTTCTCAAAGAAACAGTTGATATTATCAATCAAACGATTTATAATGTCAACTGTGATAATAGTTGTATGGAGGCTTATTATGACTACTTCTGAACAGATACGAGTTCTTTGTGTGCGTTCTGGCGTAAGTTTGTCAGAATTGGCAAGAAGAATAAATCAAACACCACAAAATTTCAGTGTTAAACTTAAGAGAAATACGGTTACACAAGATGAGCTAAATCAAATTGCTAATGTGCTCAATGTGAAATATGAACAGTATTTTGTTTTAGCTAATGGAGATCAGGTTCGATAAATAAAGAGAAGGTAAAAAAATGGATACAAACATTATTTATAATATAGATTGCGTCGCCGGAATGAATCAAATGATAGATGAGGCGTCTATAGACCTTATCATCGCGGATCCACCATATTTTAAGGTTATCGGCGAAAAATGGGATTATCTTTGGAGAACAGAAGAAGACTATCTTGAATGGTCAGAAAAATGGATTGCAGAAGCTGCCCGTGTTTTAAGAATGGGCGGTAGTTTCTATTTGTTTGGTTATTTTAGAATGTTAAGTAGATTGTTGCCTATTTTAGAAAAGTATGGTTTTGAACTTAGACAACAAATAGTATTAAATAAAGGCATGCAAGCTGTATCTGGGCGAGCAACTAAAAATTATCGAATGTTCCCTAATGTGACCGAAAGTATTTTATTTTTATGTAAAGATCCCAAACCTTTTGCAAAATCCTTTTTAAAGCAAAGGCAAAAAGAATTAGGTTATTCCGCAAAACAAATCAATGAGATGTTGGGTGTCAAATCAAACGGTGGCGGTATGTGGAGTATTTATACAGGCAAAAATGTTTGCGAGCAATTACCCACTGAAGAATTGTGGGACAAATTGCAAACAATTCTTGAATTTAACATTCCATACGATAAGATTAGTCAAACATATCATGCACAAATGGGGTTAACAGATGTATGGGATGATGTGAATTTTTATGAAGAAAAAGACCGCATCCATCCTACCCAAAAACCACAAAAACTGCTTGCAAGACTAATTCTTGCAAGCAGTGATGAGGACGATATTGTTTTAGATCCATTTATGGGTGGAGGTTCAACAGCCTTGGCTTGTATTAATAACAAGCGTAATTATATTGGATTTGAAATAGAACAAGAGTATTACGAAAAGTCGTTAGAACGATTAGCATGTAGACAGATGGCGCTATTATAATTATCTTAAATCGATAAACTGTGAGCGTAACGATAGTGGTATATCTGCTTTTTTCAAAACGATTTTAGGCAAATATATTTCATCCGCGAATTTGTTGCATAGATCGGCATTGGTTATATTATTAGTTTTCCTTATGTCTTCTAATAATTGCAATAGCTTTTCTTTATTTAATCCATTAACACGAGCAGATGGGCTGTATTTTTTAATAACATTTTTAATGTTAGCTACACTTATGGTAGTTGATCCAGAATATGAACTTAAAGGAAGTAGTACATCTGAATAAGTATTGTTTTTGGATGGGAATACATCGGTGATTATATTGCCATCATTTGTGATTTTTGATCTGTAAATCAAAGTTGGTTCTGTTAATGCGAATTTTAGCATATGAGGCCACATGTTAAACGGTGCTTTAGATGTTGACTGTGAACGAATATTGAGATAATAGTCAATCATACAGTACGCAAACCCTTTACTCTTTGGGTCAACTTCCCATATTGATGCAATAATGTCGTTGTTGTTGCTATCATATATGGATTCGAATTCAAAAAGAACAAAGTAATATCTGTAAGGATCCAATAACTTTGCAAACTCGTCATTGTTTCGGATTGCTATTAACCACTTCGAATCATCTTTCCTATTAATGCTTGTAGATCTGCATACAGCACATTCCGTTTCTAAACTTGAAACAACTGCACCACAAGCATTACAAGACCCTAATTGATCGACTCTATAACAAGTTTTAATTTCACCATGTCTTTCATCATCTATAACTAAATCATAACCACGAGCACCAGATTTTCCGCCAGGATATCCTGTTACGACACTCACCAAATGCTGACCAACATATCCCATACGTGCCTGAGGCGTTTGTTGAGTTATTTTTGACCATGCATTAACTTTTGCTCTTAAATCAATATATAAATCTTTGATCAAGGCTTCAGAAGCTTCTATCGTTCCTAAAGTATAATTTAGCATAAAACCACTCCTTCAAATATATTTCCATTTTGTTCTAACACATTTCGACGTTTTTTACAATAGATTATTGGAGGTGATGCAATGTACTTTAAATATCTGTCGGCTGCGTTTGGCAGCGCCATGATCACATCGGTCTATTCGGCCAGTACCACGGGCCGCAGGGAACGGCGGCATTGGCGGTCGTCGCTCCGGTCTGGAACATCATCTACAGTCTTGGCCTTTTGATGGGCATCGGCGGCAGCGTGATTTTCAGTACAAAGCGCGGCAGCGAGAAATGCGACGGGAGTGAGAACCAGTATTTCACATCGGCCGTGATCGGCGCAGTGATCTTATCCATTCTGGCATGGATCGGGGCCATATGCTTCGAGCGCCCCATCCTGACCTTCTTCGGAGCGGATGGCTCCTACCATTGTCCGCACCTATGCGTTATCCTTCCTGCTGCTGCCGTTCAACATCTTCTCGACCTATTATTTCCAGGCGATCATGAAGCCGAAGGCAGCGTTCGTTGTTTCTGTGGCACGGGGACTTGTCATCAGCGGCATTTTGATCATGGTTCTTCCTGCGCTGGTCAACGCCGATGCGATCTGGTTTGCGATGCCAGTCACGGAGCTGCTGGTCATGCTTTACGCCGCTTCGATGATCCGCAAATACACAAGGGCTTTGCCGGGAGGTACCACTTATGCAGATACCTGCCATTGAAAGCAATGCACCCTCGCTGATCTGAAGCTGCTCCCTTAATAGGCCGCCCTGCACGCAGCGCCTCCCTTGCGGTATGGGGACGTGTTCGAATCTATTTGTGCCATGATAAGATAACAGCAAAAACAAAACCACCCTAACGGGTGGTTTTGCTTTTGGTGGGACTACTTCATTCTGCCATCGCCGGCCATGAGGGCGGTCATCTCCTCGATGCGCTCCAGTGGGAACGGCGGCTCACACAGAGGCTTCATGGCGATAGACATGAGCTTCACGGGGTTATCATCCGCCGCAACACGGTTGGAGCTGAGCGTTCCGCAGCGCTTGCAGCGGTGGATGATCGCCCATTCACCGCCCCTGCGTACCCAGACCGCCACCGGCTCCATGATGCCGCCGCAGTCGGCAGCCCGGTCGCCGGGCTCGATGTCTACGTGCAGGCTGGAGAGGCAGTTGGGGCAGTGGTTGCGGTGGTCGCTGCCGGCCCCCTGCGGTGTGCAGAGTCGGCCACAGACCTTGCAGGTGAAGGTGTCATTGCAGGGATGGGTCTTGTAGTAGCCTTTTTCAAAGGTCTTCCGCTTGTTTTCGCGGTTCATGGTGTTTCCTCCTGAAGATGTGTTTTCATGCTCCGGGAGGAATGGCGTGCATATCGCCATCGATTGACAAGGGCAGGCGTGTTTGCTCTTGTCAATCGATGGCTGCCAGACCTCCCGGTCAGGCCACACGCTCCAGTGTCAGGGTATTGAGTTTCAAACTCGTCTCCTTAATAAAATGTGTATTGTGCCCTGCGGGCACTGACGACAGGGTACTCTCCGCGCCGCCGTTTGTCAAGAGCCTACGCGTGCCTGAACACCTTTTTCTCCAACGCAAAGATGCGCGGACTGAAGGTGTCCGGCTCCATCGTATCATACGTCTCGCGGTAGATCTCCATACGGCTGTCCACCGCGTCGATCAGGCTCAGCAGCTCTGCCTCGGCGCACAGAGGGCGCACCGCCGCGCCGAACTCCGGCTCACCGTGGTGGGAGAGGATCAGGTGCTGCAGCAGCACGGACTTCTCCTCCGGCACGCCCAGGCGGGCGGCAGTCTCCGCCGCGTCCTGCGCTCCCATGACCAGGTGCCCCAGCAGCTGCCCCTTAATGGAGTAATCCGTGGCCAGACCCAGCTGCGAAAACACGAACTCCTGCGCCTTCGCCATATCGTGGAGCAGCGTCCCCGTCAGCAGCAGGCTGCGGTCGATCGTCTCCGGGTACATTCCCGCCAGGAAGTCCGCGATCTTCACCATGTTGGCGGTGTGCATCAGCAGGCCGCCCAGAAAGGCATGGTGTACGCTCTTGGCGGCGGGGATGGACGCGAGCGTCTCCCCGTGGGCCTCCAGCATGGCCTCGGCCACGGCACGGTAGTCCGGGTCCGTAATGGAGGCTGCCGCACGGCGCAGATCCTCCATCGCCGCGCCGCAGTCGATGGGCGCAGTGGGCACCAGGGCGGACACATCCACCGGATCCTCCTGGGCCGCCTGACGGATACGCGCGGCGGTGAACTGCGCGGTGCCCCGATACTCACCCACGGTACCCCGCACCTTGACCACGGTGCCCTCGTCGGCGGCGGTCAGCGGCCCAGCATAGTCCCAGACCTTCAGCTCCATCGTGCCGGTACGGTCGCTGAGCGCTCCGGTCAGGAATGGCTTGCCGTTGGCGGCCACCTTGGGGTTGGCGGACTTGAGTATGTAGTAGCCCTCGATCTCGTCGCCGGGGGTCATGGCGTTGATGGACTTGTTGTATTCCACAGGCATATCCTCCCTTTCTCATATTATTGCTATGATACCACGTTTGCCGAAAGCGGGCAAGTGCCCAGGTGATCTTGCCGTTTCCCCTGCAACGTTACCGCCAGACAAAAATTTTGGCAGTCAAACACCGTTTGTATTTTGGTTCGCGACAGGAAAACTCGTAAAAGTCCCTCATTGTTAATAACTTTTACAAGTTTCTTTTTACGGCAATTCTTTACAGGTTTCGACCTTTTATTTATGACATTTTTATGTACACGCCGCAAAGATTAACGTGCAATTTATTCACGCAGTGTTATAATCTGAGCATGATTTTTCGGGACGATCCGGACGTTCCGGAAAGAGAAAATCCACTTTACAAAGGAGAGTGTGTTTTTGTGACGACATTCATCATCGGCCTCGTTATTTTGCTGGGCGGTGCTGCACTGTACGGCCGCTTCTGCGAAAAGGTCTTTGGTCCTGACGACCGCAAGACGCCCGCCTACACCAAGGAGGACGGCGTTGACTTCGTTCCCATGCGCGGCTGGAAAAATAGCCTCATCAACCTACTGAACATCGCGGGCACCGGCCCCATCCTCGGGCCGATCCAGGGCATCCTGTTTGGGCCCATCGCGTTTTTGACCATCCCCATCGGCAACGTCATCGGCGGCGCCATGCACGACTATTTCTCCGGCATGATCTGCCTGCGCGACGGCGGCACCCAGATGCCCGAGATGATCCGCCGCTACTCCACCAAGGGTATCTATAAGTTCTACAACGTGTTCGTGTGCGTGCTGCTGCTGCTGGTGGGCGCTGTGTTCATCTACACCCCCGGCGACATCGCCGCCACGCAGCTCTTTGGCTTTGACGGTAAGGCCACCTCTGTTTCCACGTGGGTCATCTACGGTGTCATCTTCCTGTATTATCTGATCGCCACCGTGTTCCCCATCGACGCCATCATCGGCAAGATCTACCCCATCTTCGGCGGTATCCTGCTGTTCTCCGCCGTCGGTATCTTCATCGGCATCTTCGTCACCGGTATGCCCCTGATGAACATCTGGGACAGCTGGGCTGCTCCCGTGCTGAGCCTCACCGGTGCTGACGGCACCGTGGGTACGTTCACCTACGCGGACTACTTCTCCACCAAGCACTTCCTGCCCATCTTCTTCGTGACCGTGGCCTGCGGTATTCTGTCCGGCTTCCACTCCACCCAGACCGCTATCATCTCCCGTACCATGAAGAGCGAGCGTCAGGGCCGCAACACCTTCTACAACATGATGGTGCTGGAAGGCTTCATCGCCATGGTTTGGGCTGCCGGCGCTATGGGCGTGTACAACCTGGCTTTGCAGGAGCCCAATGCCGGGCTGGCTACCGGCACCGTGGGCGTGGTCTGCAAGTACCTGCTGGGTCATGTGGGCGGCATCATCGCCCTGCTGGGCGTCATCGTGCTGCCCATCACCTCCGGTGATACGGCACTGCGCGCCCTGCGCCTGAGCCTGTCTGAGACGCTGCACATCGACCAGTCCACCAACGGCAAGCGCATCAAGCTGGCTGTGCCCATCTTCGCGCTGGTCATCGCCATCCTCGTGTTCGCCAAGACCAATGCCGACGGCTTCAACATTCTGTGGCGTTACTTCGCATGGGCCAACCAGACGCTGTCCCTGTTCGCCTTCCTGTGCATCACCGCGTGGATGTTCGAAAACGGCAAGGGTAAGTGGGCTTGGATCCCCATGATCCCCGGCTGCTTCTACACCTTCATCTGCGTCACTTATATCGCCAACGCCCACATCGGCTTCAACATCCCCTGGACGCCCGCCTACATCATCGGTGTGGTGTGCGCCATCGCCTATGTGGTGGCCTGCTGCATGTACGGCAAGAAGCGTGCTGCCAGACTGCTGGCCAAGTAAGTTCTCTCCTCTCCTCAAATCGGTATAGCAAATAACGTACAAAACATGAGGGACGGCATATGCCGTCCCTTGTGTTTTTTTCTCCCGGCTGGTATAATCCCCTTATCAAAACGAAGGGAGTGCGCTCCATGAAACGCTGTCTTGTCCTCTCCGACTCATTCAAAGGCACGCTGTCCTCCCCGGACATCTGCCGCATCGCCCGCAGTCTCCATATCCCCAGCTGGCACATCGACGCCCTGCCGGTGGCCGATGGCGGCGAGGGCACCACAGACTGCTTTCTGGATGCCTGCGGCGGGCAGCGTATCGCCCTTCCCGTGTCCGGTCCCTTTGGCGGCACTATCGATGGCTTCTACGGCCTGCTGCCCGACGGCACGGCGGTGGTGGAGTGCGCCGCAGCAGCGGGTCTGCACCAGGCCGAGGGCCGTCCCGACCCGGAGGCGGCCACCACCTACGGTGTGGGACAGCTTCTGGCCCACGCGCTGGATCACGGCGCAAAGCGCCTGATCCTGGGTCTGGGCGGCAGCTGCACCAACGACGGCGGCTGCGGTGCGGCTGCAGCGCTTGGCGTTCGGTTTTACGACCGGCAGGGCCGCGGCTTCGTGCCCACCGGCGGCACGCTGGCGGACATCGAGGCTATCGACCTGTCCGGGCGGCATCCCAGCCTGCGGCCCGGTGTGCTGACGGTCATGTGCGACATCGACAACCCCCTGTACGGCGAAACCGGCGCGGCGTACATCTTCGCTCCGCAGAAGGGGGCGAACGATGCCTGTGTGCAGCGTCTGGACGCGGGACTTCGGCATCTCGCCGCGGTGCTGCATGCACAGCTGGGTGCGGAGGTGGATACCCTCCCCGGCGGCGGTGCCGCCGGCGGCTTCGGCGCGGGCTGCGCTGCGCTGTTGTGCGGTGCCCTGCGCTCCGGTATCACGACGGTGCTGGACACCGTGGACTTCGACCGCCGCGCAGTGGGCTGCGACCTGGTGGTCACCGGCGAGGGTTCCTTTGATGCCCAAAGCCTGGGCGGCAAGGCCATCAGCGGCGTGGCAGGCCGGTGTCAGAAGCTGCGTGTCCCCGCTGCCGTGCTGGCCGGGCGTGTGGCACTGACACCGGAGCAATGGGCACCGCTGGATCTGCGGGCCGTCCGCAGTATCAACCCCACCGGGGCGACCCTTGAGGACGCCCGAGCCAACGCCGCCGCCTATTACCGGACGGCACTGGAAATGCTGCTGAAGGAGTGGAAGTGATATGGCACAGGTCATTGAGATACACGACTTTTCCGACCCGGCGCTGGACGTCTACGCCCGGGCCACGGAAAACCAGCTGGTCAACCGGGCCGACCCGGCCAACGCCCTGTTCATCGCCGAGAGCCCGCTGGTCATCGGCCGTGCGCTGGACGCCGGGTGCGTACCGGTGTCGTTCCTGATGGAACCGCAGCACATCACCGGCAAAGGCGCCGAGATACTGGGTCGCTGTGACTCGGACCTCCCCGTCTATACCGCCTCCCTGGAGGTGCTGACGCAGCTCACCGGCTTCCACCTGACCCGCGGGATGCTGTGCGCCATGCGCCGCCCTCCCCTGCCCTCCGTGGCGGAGGTCTGCGCCAGGGCGCGGCGCATCGCCGTACTGGAAAACGTGATGAACCCCACCAACGTGGGTGCCATTTTCCGCTGCGCGGCCGCCCTGGGCATAGACGCCGTCCTGCTGACCACAGAGGGCAGCGACCCCCTGTACCGCCGGGCTTCCCGGGTAAGCATGGGTAATGTATTCCTGGTGCCATGGACCTATCTGCCGGAGGGCGACTGGACGGCGGCACTGCACGATCTGGGCTTCACCACCGCGGCCATGGCCCTGCGGGAGGACTCTCTGCGGCTGGATGACCCACGCCTGTTGTCAGCGGAGAGGCTGGCGGTGGTGCTGGGCACCGAGGGCGACGGGCTGGCCGACGGCACCATCGCCCAATGCGACCACACGGTGATGATCCCCATGACCCATGGGGTGGACAGCCTGAATGTAGCTGCCGCGGCTGCCGTAGCCTTCTACCAGTTGGGCCTGCAATGCCAATAAGCGAATAAATATCCCCCCGGCTCCGCCGGGGGGATACACTGTATTTACAGGAACTTGTCCAGCTCCCGTTCCACATTGTCCATTTTCTTCACTTGGGGATGTTCCACACGATAGCCGGACTTAATGACCATATCCAGCGTCCGCAGGGCGGTCAGATCGGCCAGCGGGTCCGCCGCGCAGACGATCATATCCGCGCACTTGCCCGGCTGGATGGAGCCGGTCTCGCCGGCAATACCCGCCAGCGCCGCATTGCCCAGCGTGGCGCTGTGCAGCGCAAACGCCGGCGTCACGCCGCAGTACTTCACAAAGTAGCATAGCTCCCGCCACATATCGTAGTGGGTGATATAGGGGCAGCCGGTGTCGGTGCCCAGACCCACGGGGACACCATCCGCCAGACAGGCCTTCGCCATGGCGATAATACCCTCAAACACCACCTTGCCGTTCTCCTGCTGCTCATAGGTGGCGTGAGAGATACTGCGGTCGAACAGCGCATAGGGCACGGCAGGCGAGATGGTGGACACCTGGAAAGCGCCGCGTTCCTTACACAGCTGCATGATGTGCTCATCCGGCTTCGCGCCGTGCTCGATGGAGTCCACGCCGTTTTCCAGCGCCACCCGGACGCCCTCCGGGCTCTCCACATGAGCGGCCACCTGCATTCCCAGCGCATGGGCCTTATCGCAGGCCGCCTTGACCAGTGCCGGCTGCATCCGCAGCACGCCCGGCTCGCCCACCACCTCGGCGTCCATAACGCCGCCGGTGATCATCAGCTTGATCAGGTCGGGCTTTTCCGCCGCGATCTTCTCCACGAAGGCTGCGGCCTCCTCCGGCGTGCGGGCCTCATAGGCCAGCGACCCGGCCATGTGCCCGCCGGGTACCGACACCGCCATATTGGACGCCACCACCCGGGGAGACAGGATCTCGCCCCGCCTGGCCGCATCGCGAATGATCGTGTCGAAGTCCGCCACGCCGCCCACGGTACGGATAGTGGTCACGCCGGACAGCAGCTCCGTCCTGGCGTAACCCTCGCACATCTTCACGCCGATGCGGCGCATCAGGCCGTTGGAGGTGATGAGTTTCACCAGCTTCTTAGGGTCGGAGGGCTTTTTCCGGGGCTTGCCGGAGGCGGGCAGATGCACATGCAGATTGATCAGCCCCGGCAGCAGGTATTTGCCGCCCAGGTCCACGCGCGCATAGCCCTCCGGCACATCGGCCGCGTCGCAGACGGCAGCAATGCGGTCCCCGTCCACACAGACAGCCAGCCTCGTCCGAGGTGTCATGTCCCGCGTACCGTCCAGCATCACGCCGTTCACCAGCGCATATTTCTCATGGTTTATGTACATATGCATCCCTCCTGTTGGGAAATTTTTTCGCATGATACCACAAC
>OLGJ01001471.1_pt1 | contig 10353 bp, 10 predicted proteins | sample 1605431 | NCBI WGS metagenome assembly OLGJ01 (sample SAMEA3888920, study PRJEB22519) | human gut metagenome | biome: human gut; feature: human-associated habitat; material: faeces | place: Denmark | collected 2009
ATTCGCGAAATTTCGGGAACGAACGGGCCTGCGGTTGAACATTGAAATGGTCTGCTTGCCGGGCGAGATGGTGAAAAAAGCCGGTTCGTCGTTTTCGATACGGATAGGCAAGCCCATTCCGTATTCGACATTCGACAACAGTCGAACTTATGGAGAATGGGCTGAATATGTGAAAAATATAGTTTATAGTCTTGCGTAAAATGTCAGGGACGATGAAAGTGCAGAATATCATAGCTCCGGTGCATAAAAGCCTTTTAAAAATGGAGCTTACGGAAGCAAGGTTTCTGCGTAACACAAATAAAGGCCATAACGAAATTTATATCGTCGATGCCTACAATTCTCCCAACTTGATGTGGGAAATAGGGCGTTTGCGCGAGATCGCGTTTCGTTCCTCCGGAGGCGGAACGGGCAAAAGCGCCGATATCGACGAATACGATTTAATGGACGAGCCATGTCAGCAAATGATTGTGTGGAATCCGGATGCGGAAGAAATCGTCGGCGGCTATCGGTTCTTGCTTGGCGACAATGTCAAATTTGATTCCGACGGGATGCCGCACATTGCGATGTCGCACATGTTCGGCTATTCGGAGCAGTTTCTGAAAGAGTATCTTCCTTACACGATAGAGCTCGGCCGGTCGTTTGTGTCGGTGGAGTACCAATCGACGAAAGCCGGCGTGAAAGCCCTCTATGCGCTCGACAATTTGTGGGACGGGCTTGGCGCGTTGACGGTGGTCTATCCGCAAGTGAAGTATTTCTTCGGCAAGATGACAATGTATCCCGATTATCCTCGGGAATGCAGGAATATGATTTTGTATTTCTTGGATAAGCATTTCCATGACGACGAACGTTTGGTTTATCCTTTGCAACCGCTCGATGCGCGAATCGACGTGCGGGAAATGGAACAAATTTTTGTGGGGCAGACGTTTAAGGAGGACTATCGCATCTTGAACACGCAGGTGCGCCGCCGAGGCATGAATATCCCTCCGTTGGTCAATTCCTATATGAACTTGTCGCCGAAAATGAAGGTGCTGGGCACAGCCATCAATGACGAATTTGGAGATGTTGAGGAAACAGGCATCTTTTTTGCCATTTCCGATATTTATGAAGATAAGAAGATGCGACATATCCGCACATTCTACCGCCGGTTCATCGAATATCGGCAAGATTTGATTCACCGAATGCGGGAATATGCGCGCAATAGAAAACAGAATTGATGAGAAAATGTGTTTTGCTTATGGCGTTGGCGGCGATATCCGCCGGCGCAGAGACTCCGCTTGTCTATGAAGGCACGGTTTCGGGAAATGCCGGAAGCGGAGATTTTGCCCCGTCGTACATGATGTCGGGGAATGGCGGCGTTTTGACGCAGCCAAAGGCTTTTTCTTTGCAATTGAAAGCGGAAAAGGAACTTGATTTGTCGCGTCGTTTCAGCTATGCTTTCGGCGTGGAAGGCATCGCCGGCCATGCTTCGGCGTTTGAGCAGTATGATCAGGCTCCGCAAGCGCCTGCCGCGCAGGGGAAGCACCCCACGTCCGTTTGGTTGCAGCAACTTTACGGGGAAGTGAAATATAGGGGCGTGTTTCTTTCCGTAGGCATGAAAGAGCGCACTTCTCCGCTGCTCAACGACAAATTGGGCTCGGGCGACTATGTCCAGTCGAACAATGCCCGTCCGGTGCCGCAAATCCGTGCCGGTTTTGTGGATTTCCAAAACATCCCGTTTACCAACGGATGGGTGCAGATACAAGGGGAAATAGCCTATGGGAAATACATGCAAAATGGCTGGCTCGAAGACCACTTCAATTTTTATAATGGCAAATACAACCTTAACGAGTATTTCAATTATAAAAGGTGCTATTTCCGTACGAAGCCGTCGCAGCCTTTTTCGGTGACGGTGGGAATGCAGATGGTGACGGAATTTGGCGGCACTGCTTATGAATACGAAAAAGGCAAACTTAAGAATGTAGATCCATACGATGTGACTTTCAAAGACGTTTGGAAAGCATTCTTGCCATCGGAGGGCGGCTCCAACCCGGGCGACGCGGCGTATTACTATGGCAATACGCTCGGATCGTGGGATTTCGTTGCACGCTATCGGTTGAAAGACGAGACGGAATTGAAGGCTTATTTCCAATGGCCGTTTGAGGACGGGTCGGGCATCGGAAAGTTGAACGGTTTCGACGGCATTTGGGGGCTTGAATATAAAAGCAGCGATAAAAACGCCATTGTGTCGGGAGCCGTGGTGGAGTATATAGATTTCACGAATCAGGCCGGCCCGATGCATTGGGCTCCGCACGATCATCCCGGGACGGAATATACCGATCAAGCGACCGGCGGCGACAACTATTACAACAACTTCCGATGCAATTCATACATGAATTTCGGCATGTCGCAAGGCTCGCCGTTCATACCGGCCACAATCTACAACCGTCTTGGCAACGGCAAGGTGAGAGACAATCGCATTCGCGGTTTCCATGTGGGCGTGTCCGGCAATGCGTGGGCTCCGCTCGAATATCGCTTGTTGTTTTCCTATCGCAAGTCGTGGGGCACGTATAGCGTGCCGCGACTGGAGACGATCGACGACGTGTCGATGATGCTGGAGGGCGTTTATTCGTTCAAGCAAGTGGAAGGCTTGTCGGTCAAAGGCCAGATTGCTTTCGACCGCGGCGATTTGCTCGGCGACAATTTCGGAGTGCTTTTTTCCGTGAACTATAAAGGGTTGTTGAATTTATTCGGGAAATGATGAAAAAGATATATTTGATTTGCATGGCGGCGTTGCTGCTTGTTGCCGCCGGATGCACGCAAAACAACGGCCGTATCGGGCATTGGTTCGGGCAATGGAAGGTGGAGCGCGTGGTTGTCGACGGTGTCGACGATCCCGACTACGAAGGCAATGCGTTTTTTTGCTTCCAGTCGAAAGTGTTTGGCGTAAGAGTTTCTCATCCGGAAGAGTTTTCCGGAAACATGTATTATGGGCGTTGGGAAGAGCGCGACGACAATATACTCTATGTGCAGATCAACATGGAAACAATTTCAGACCCAAACAAGGAGTTGCCTCTGTATTTGCAGGAAGAAAATTTCTTTCGCATCGTTTCTGCCGACGGCAAACGGAAAGTGTTGGAAACGACATTGCCCGACGGGCGGACTTGCACCTATTATCTTCGGTCGTGGTAGCCGGCGGGTGCGAATAAAGTGGTAACTTTGCGCAACTTTAATAGAAATATATTAATACATATAAGAATCGATGAATTTTGTAGAAGAATTGAAATGGCGCGGCATGGTGCACGACATGATGCCGGGGACAGAAGAGCAATTGCAGAAAGAAGTGACGACGGCCTACGTGGGCATCGACCCGACTGCCGACTCGTTGCATATCGGGCATTTGGTGAGCGTGATGATTCTCCGTCATTTCCAGCGGTGCGGGCACAAGCCGATTGCCTTGATCGGAGGCGCTACCGGCATGATTGGCGACCCGTCGGGAAAATCGGCGGAGCGCAATTTGCTGACGGAAGAGACATTGCGCCACAACCAAGAATGCATCAAGCGGCAATTGTCGAAGTTTCTCGATTTTGATTCGGATGCTCCGAATGCCGCCGAGCTGGTGAACAACTACGATTGGATGAAAGACTTCAAATTCCTTGATTTCGCGCGTGAAGTGGGCAAACACATTACGGTGAACTACATGATGGCGAAAGACAGCGTGAAGCGTCGCCTCAATGGCGAGGCTCGCGACGGGTTGTCGTTTACGGAATTTACCTACCAACTCCTTCAAGGATACGACTTCCTGCATCTTTACGAGACGAAAAATTGCAAGCTCCAAATGGGCGGTTCCGACCAATGGGGCAATATCACTACCGGCACGGAACTGATTCGGCGCACGAACGGCGGCGAGGCTTTCGCTTTGACATGCCCGTTGATCACGAAGGCCGACGGCGGAAAATTCGGCAAGACCGAGTCGGGCAATGTGTGGCTGGATGCACGCTATACGTCGCCTTACAAGTTCTACCAGTTCTGGCTCAACACCAGCGACGAGGACGCCAAGCGCTACATCAAGATCTTCACGCTGCTCGATAAACAGACCATCGACGACCTGATCGCCGAACACGACGCAGCCCCTCACCTGCGAATCCTGCAAAAACGGCTGGCGCAGGAGGTTACCGTGATGATCCACTCTCAGGAGGAGTACGAAAAAGCGGTCGAGGCATCGAACATTCTCTTCGGCGGGGCTACCTCCGAAGCGCTTCGCAAACTCGACGAACAGACCCTGCTGCAGGTTTTCGAAGGAGTCCCGCAATACAAAATCGCCCGTGCGGAACTGATCGGGCTGCCCTTCATCGAGCTGTGCGCCGAGCGGAGCGATATCTTCCCCTCGAAGGGCGAATGCCGCAAGATGGTACAGGCCGGCGGCGTGAGCCTCAACAAGGAGAAGGTGACCGACCCCTTGCGTGCGATCGCCGAAAGCGACCTGATCGACGGGAAATACCTGCTCGTACAGAAAGGCAAGAAAAACTACTACCTGGTAATCGCCGAATAAGATGGAATACCGTATCGTTTTGAACCGGATGGAGTTCCGGGCTTTCCACGGCTGTTACGACCTGGAACAGCAAGTGGGCAACCGCTTCACGGTCGATCTGGAGATCACGGCCGAGCTGGGGGAAGTGGCAAGCGAGGACTGCGTGGAAAAAGCGGTCAATTACCTGTTGGTTTACGAAACCGTACGCGAACAGATGCGCGTCACCCAGCGCACGATCGAACGCGTGTCGATGAACATCATGGATGCCCTCTATGCCCGGTTTCCGCAAATCCGCCATATCCGCTGCACGGTTTCGAAGCTGGCGCCCCCGCTGGGCGGCAAACTCGAAAAAGTGAGCGTCGTGCTGGAGAAATAAACCGCGCTGCGACAACGAATAAAGCGAGAGGAATCGTTTCCTCTCGCTTTATTTTTCTTCCCGACGGAATATCACAACCGCTCGAAAACGATCCGTCCGTAATACTTTACCATGCCTTCTTCTGTTTCGGGAACCTTCCACACCATTCGCCGCTCGCAAATTTCCGACACCGTAAACCGTGCCGGAATAAATCCGTAATCCACAGTTATCCGTCTTCCTGTCAGACTCCAGGCGAAATGCTCCCCGTTATCGTCCACACCCCGTCCATCGTGTTCGAAAGTCATAATCCCCAAATGCATGGGCACATCACAGGTTCCATCGTCGTCCGGATCATCCCAATCGTAATCCGGCTCCTCGACCGCATGCCACGCACCCAAGATATTTTCGGCATCGATCGCTTCCTCCCGGATGCCCTTGTCTCATGCGAAAAGAGCCAAAGAGAGCAAAGCAAGCAATGTAACAAGACACAGATAAAATCTTCGCACCCTCTATATAATACAAACAATAAACAACGTCCGATCGACAAATTCTCCGAAGGGGCCTGAAATTCTCCCGTCGCTCTTCTTTGCGTTACGCCACCGAGCAGGGGATTCCCAGCGCCTCGACCCGGGCAGCGATCGCCTGCAAATCTTCGCGGGGGACTTTCTGCAAGGTTTTGCACGGAGTGTCGCGGTCGAGCGAATAGACCATCACCTGACGGGGCCGGATCTCTTCGACCAGCTTCAACCAGGCCGCGACCTCCCGCTCGGTCGTGTTGTCCACCGTACGGCCCTCGCACTCGCCCCGCAGGAACATCGTCTGCAGGATCATCTGCCCGTCGAACAGTTTCATGTTCTTCACCACCTCGGCCACCGAATAGGTCCCGCACGGGTTATTGATGAGCCGAACCGTATCGTCGAAAGCGGAATCGAGTTTCAGGATGTTGTTATCGACCCGGCGCAAGGCCCGGCGCACGCTCTCGCGGCCGATCTGCGTCGCATTGCTCAACACCGAAATCCGCGCCGAAGGGCAAATTTCGTCCCGCAAGACGATCGTATCGTCGATGATCGCCTCGAAATCGGGGTGCATCGTCGGCTCGCCGTTACCGGCGAAAGTAATCACGTCGGGAGGCGTACCTTCGGAAACCATCTGACGCAAGGTCGCTCCGAGCATGGTACGCACGTCCTCGCGCGAATTGAACCGGCGGGCGCCCGGATGTTCGGCATTCCAGCCGCATTCGCAATAAATGCAATCGAAGCTACACAACTTCGATTGAGTGGGTAACAGATTGACACCCAATGACAGACCCAATCTGCGGGAATGGATCGGGCCGAAAATAATATCGCTATACAGTGCAGTCATATTGACAAAATTAGAAAATATTCTCTTCTTTGCACAAATATTGCTCCCTTTTTATACGTTAATAGAAAAACGGCATGCAACGGGACCTCCGAAAAACGAATTCGGTCCGAATCGGGAACACGATCGGCCCAAGGCCCCGACGCATGAATCGTCCAACCGAAAACCAATGAAACGACACCTTATGAAGCATAAATTCGGCTTACTTCCCAAAGTGCTCCTGGCTATCGCGCTGGGCATCGTATTCGGCCTCTTCGTTCCCGAGTGGTTCACCCGAATCGCATTGACCTTCAACAACATTTTCGGCAATTTTCTGAACTTCGTCATCCCGCTGCTGATCCTGGGCCTCGTGGCTCCGGGCATCGCCGACCTGGGCAGCAAGGCAGGACGGCTGCTGGTAATCACCGCAGCCCTGGCCTATGCCTTTACCCTGTTTTCGGGATTCGGAACTTTCTTCACAAGTTTCGGGATATTACCCCGGCTATTGGGCGGTACGGAGATGAGCGCCCCGGGAGAAACCGCCGCAACACCCATGCAACCGTTCTTCACGGTCGAAATGCCCCCGTTGATGGGCGTGATGACCGCCCTCATTCTCGCCTTCGTGCTGGGACTGGGCATGGCTTATATCCACAGCGACAAGCTCAAGGGCATGATGGATGATTTCAAACTCATCATCGAGCGTGTCATCTCGAAGGTCATCATCCCGCTGCTGCCCTTCTACATCTTCGGCATCTTCCTCTCGATGACTCAGTCGGGGCAGGTATCGGGTATTCTGGGCATTTTCCTCAAGTTGATCGTGATTATCTTCGTGATGACGGTCGTCCTGCTGCTGATCCAGTTCTCGATCGCGGGCCTCGTGGCAAGGCAGAATCCGTTGAAGATGCTCCGCACGATGATGACCGCCTACATGACGGCCCTCGGTACGCAATCGTCGGCAGCCACGATCCCCGTGACGCTGGCACAGACGGTCAAAATCGGCGTCCGCCCCGAAGTGGCGGGATTCGTCGTCCCGCTCTGCGCCACGATCCACCTCTCGGGTTCGATGATGAAGATCGTCGCCTGCTCGCTCGCGGTGATGATGCTCTCCGGACTGGACGTTTCGATGGGCACCTACTCGGGTTTCATCCTGCTGCTGGGCATTACGATGATCGCCGCACCGGGCGTACCGGGCGGAGCCATCATGGCTGCGATCGGATTGCTGGAGTCGATGCTCGGGTTCGACGAAAATATGATCGGACTGATGATCGCCACCTACATTGCCATGGACAGTTTCGGTACGGCGACCAACGTAACGGGCGACGGTGCGATCGCGGTGATCGTAAACGCCATCGACAGCCGAATGATTCGCCGGGAAAAACGATAAACCTACTGTTAATATTTTCACATTCGAAAAAAATCTTTAACTTTGCGAGCATCGTTCATAAACGAACAACCGCTGTCAAGTGAAATAAGAGGATTAATTTAAATCAATAATTATGGCTAAAATCAATTTGAAACAGTACGGCATCACGGGTACTACGGAAGTAATCTACAACCCGTCGTACGACGAACTCTACCGCGAGGAGACCCGCAAGGGCCTGCGCGGTTATGAAAAGGGTCAGGTAACCGAAATGGGTGCCGTGAACGTGATGACCGGCGTTTACACGGGTCGTTCCCCGAAAGACAAGTTCTTCGTCATGGACGAAACCACCAAAGATACCATCTGGTGGACCTCGCCCGAATACAAGAACGACAACAAACCGGTGACGAAGAAGACCTGGAAGGAGCTGAAAAAGATCGCTGTCGAAGAGTTGTCGAACAAGAAGCTCTTCGTCGTGGACACGTTCTGCGGAGCCAACGAGAACACCCGTCTGAAGATCCGCTTCATCATGGAGGTCGCCTGGCAGGCGCATTTCGTGAAAAACATGTTCATCCGCCCGACGGACGAGGAGCTGGAGAAGTACGGCGAACCCGATTTCGTGGTGCTGAACGCCTCGAAAGCCAAAGTCAAGAACTACAAGGAACTCGGACTCAACTCGGAAACGGCGGTCGTGTTCAACCTCACCGAAAAAATGCAGGTAATCATCAACACCTGGTACGGCGGCGAAATGAAGAAGGGTATGTTCTCCTACATGAACTACCTGCTGCCGCTGAAGGGCATCGCGTCGATGCACTGCTCGGCCAACACCGACAAGGAGGGCAAGAACACCGCCATCTTCTTCGGTCTGTCGGGAACGGGCAAAACCACCCTTTCGACCGACCCGAAGCGCGAGCTGATCGGCGACGACGAGCACGGTTGGGACGACGACGGCGTCTTCAACTTCGAGGGCGGATGCTATGCCAAAGTCATCAACCTCTCGAAAGAGAACGAGCCCGATATCTGGAACGCGATCCGCCCCAACGCCCTGCTGGAGAACGTTACGGTGGACAAGAAAGGTAAGATCGACTTCGCGGACAAGTCCGTGACGGAGAACACCCGCGTATCGTACCCGATCTTCCACATCGACAATATCGTGAAGCCCGTATCGAAGGCCCCGGCTGCCAAGAAGGTGATCTTCCTTTCGGCCGACGCCTTCGGCGTGCTGCCCCCGGTTTCGATCCTGACGCCGGAACAGACCAAATACTACTTCCTCTCGGGCTTCACCGCCAAGTTGGCCGGTACCGAGCGCGGTATCACCGAGCCGACGCCGACCTTCTCGGCTTGCTTCGGTGCGGCGTTCCTCTCGCTGCATCCGACCAAGTACGGTGAGGAATTGGTAAAACGCATGAAGCAATCGGGCGCTACGGCTTACCTCGTCAATACGGGCTGGAACGGTACGGGCAAACGAATCTCGATCAAAGATACGCGCGGCATCATCGACGCCATCCTGGACGGTTCGATCGACAAGGCCCCGACCAAGACGCTGCCGGTATTCGATTTCAAGATCCCGACTGCACTTCCGGGCGTGGATCCCAAGATTCTCGATCCGCGCGACACGTACAAGAACGCGAAGGAGTGGGACGAGAAGGCGGCAGATCTGGCCGGTCGTTTCATCAAGAACTTCGAGAAGTTCACCGGCAACGCCGAAGGCAAGAAACTCGTAGCTGCAGGTCCGCACCTCAAATAAGACGACGAGCCGACAAGCTATTTTCACAAAGAGAACGGTCCGGGGCTAACGCCCGGACCGTTCTCTTTGTCGCTCGACCGCACGATCACTCCTTCGGCAACCTATATTCGGACAGCCCTGCCCTACAAGCGGTATCGTGGAACACTATTTGCAACACCTTCTTATAATCAATCCATTATATTATGAAAAAAGTAATCCACAGAGCCGGCACACGAGGTCATTCCGACCACGGTTGGCTCGACAGCTACCATACGTTCAGTTTTGCTGACTACCACGATCCCGAGCGCATCCATTTCGGCGCATTGCGCGTACTCAACGACGATACCGTAGCCGGAGGAGAGGGTTTCGGCGCACATCCCCACGACAACATGGAGATCGTTTCCATCCCGCTCGAGGGCGAACTACGACATCAGGACAGCATGGGGCATACTTCGGTGCTGCGCACCGGGGAAATCCAAGTGATGACGGCCGGAACGGGAATCATTCACAGCGAATTCAACAACAGCCCCAACCGTCCTGTCAAATTCCTCCAGATATGGATCTTCCCGGATCGACACGGGCTGCCGACCCGCTACGAGGAGATCACGCTCGCTCCGGCACGCACCAATGAGCTGCGCACGCTCGTGGCTCCCGAAGGCAATGGTTCCGAGCATACGGCCTGGATTCATCAGTCGGCCTGGTTCCACACCCTCGACCTAGAGAGAAATACCTATGAATACGCTATGCGCCGGCAAGGAAACGGTCTTTACGTCTTCGTCCTCGAAGGCGACGTAACGGTCGAGAACGAAAAGCTGGCCCCCCGGGACGGCATGGGTATTTGGGAGCAGAACGACATCACCCTCCATACGGACGGGAAAGCCAGCCTGCTTCTGATCGAGGTGCCGATGCGGTAATTTCCCCAACCTTTCCCAAGAAAAAGAGCGGCACTTAACGTGCCGCTCTTTTTTAATCCATCGCCCATTCGGATCAGAAAAACTTGACTTCCCGACCTTCGATAGCCGTAAGCAGATTGTTGGCCGCCGACGAAGCTCCGATACGAAACAATT
>OLGJ01001480.1_pt1 | contig 10312 bp, 9 predicted proteins | sample 1605431 | NCBI WGS metagenome assembly OLGJ01 (sample SAMEA3888920, study PRJEB22519) | human gut metagenome | biome: human gut; feature: human-associated habitat; material: faeces | place: Denmark | collected 2009
AAGTGGAAGTTTCCAAAGCCATCCTCGAAAAGCTGCCGGAGGGCGCTGTGGTCCGCAGCCCCGGCATGAAGTATAAGCACTACGCCCCCAAGGCGGATGTGACCCTGCTGGAGGGCAGCTTTGAGCAGTTCAAGGCGTATGTGGACGCCCACGCCGACCAGAACCCCAGCTGCCTCTGCTTTACCGGCGAGGCCGAAAAGCTGGGAGTGCCCTGCGTGGAGTATGGCCGCGAGGGCGATGGTGCCGACCAGGCCAAGCACATCTTCCGGAGCCTGCGCGCACTGGATGAGCAGGGAGATTCCGTGGTCTATGCCCGCTGCCCCCAGAAAGACGGCCTCTCCATGGCTGTTTACAACCGCCTGATCCGGGCGGCGGCATTCCGGGTGATCAAGCTATGATCACGCTGGGCATTACGGGCCGCAGCGGCTGCGGAAAATCCACGGTCACGTCTATTTTTGCTGCACACGGTGTCCCGCTGGCCGATGCCGATCAGATGTCCCGGGAGATCCTGCTCCCGGGCTCGCCATTGCTGCCCCAGCTGGCGGAGCGGTTCGGGGACGATATCCTCCGGGCAGATGGCACGCTGGACCGCCGCCTGCTGGCAGACCGGGCCTTTGCAACGCCGGAGGGCAAGCGGGCGCTGGACGCGCTGACCCACCCGGAAATCCTCCGCCGCATCCGGGCAGCGAAACAGGCGGCGCAGGAAGCTGGAAACCGCCTCTTTGTGCTGGATGGGGCTGTCATTGTGGGCACGGAGGCGGAAGCGGAATGTGACCGGTTGGCGGTCGTGACCGCTCCCTTTGCTACCAGTGTGGCCCGCATTGCGGCCCGGGACGGCATCGCCCCGGAAATGGCGGCACGGCGGCTCAACGCCCAGACCCCAGAAGAAGTCCTGCTTGCCAGGGCCGATCTTGTCCTGCGCAACGATGCTGACCTTGCTTCTCTGGAAGCGGCGGCAGCGGCGCTCTGTGAGCAGCTGCAGGCTGAGGGGGCACGGAAAGGGGGCGCGGACACTTCGCTTTGAAAAAGTTTTTGAAAACGCTGGTGCTGCTCTTTCTGCTCTGTGTGGTCCTGCTTGCGCTGCCGCCGGTGCGCCGTCAGGTGGAACAGCGGCTCTACCCGCGGAAATACAACGGCCTTGTGGAGCAGTACGCCGCCGAGTATGACCTTGACCCGCTGCTGGTCTATTCCTTTATCCGCACCGAGAGCGGCTTTGACCCGGGCGCAACTTCCAGTGTCGATGCGCGCGGCCTGATGCAGATGACAGAGGAGACCTTCCTCTGGCTCCGCAGTAAGCTGGGCCTGGGGGAGGAGGTTTCCTTTGGCGACCTGTACGACCCTGATGTGAGCATCCGCTTTGGATGCTATTATCTTCACCTCTGCCTGGTGCGTTACAACGGCGATATCTCCACGGCCGCCGCAGCCTACCACAGCGGGTGGGGCACCGTGGATGCCCTGCTCCAGAAGGAGGAACATTCAGAGGACGGGTTGACCCTGTCGGGTTTCCCCTATAACCAGATGCACCACTATGTGGAAAAGATCACCGCCTGCTACGGCGTGTACACCCGGCTTTACGGCACGCCGTGAGCCGGACAAAATTTGGTAAAACCGGCAGGGAAGACCCGCTGGTTTCAAATATTTAGGATAGAAAACAGAAAGGCAGGAGAAATTCTATGGCAGAAAAAACTCCGACCCAGCAGCTGGCCGAAAAGCTGCTCTATACCCCCGCTTACGCGGCGGACAAATCCGCAGATGTCAAAAAGGCAGCCGCCGATTTTGCAGAGGGCTACCGCAAGTTCCTCGATAACGGCAAGACCGAGCGCGAGGTGGCTGCTGAGAGCGAGCAGATGCTGAAAGACGCTGGCTACCAGCTGTTTGACCCCAAAAAGCCTCACGCCACCGGTGATAAGGTCTACTTCATCCAGCTGAACAAGGCTGTCGTGGCTTCCACCATCGGCCCCCGCCCCTATGAGGAGGGCTTCCACCTGGTCATTGCCCACACCGACAGCCCTCGTCTGGACCTGCGTCCCACCCCGCTGTATGAGTCTGACCACCTGAGCTACTTCAAGACCCATTACTACGGTGGTATCCGCAAGTATCAGTGGGGCACTATCCCTCTGTCCATCCACGGCGTGTTCACCCGTGAGGATGGCTCCACCGTCACCGTCCGTGTGGGCGAGGACGAGAACGATCCCGTCTTCTGCATCACCGACCTGCTGCCCCATCTGGGTGCCGAGCAGAACGCCCGTCCCCTGAAGGACGGCATCAAGGCTGAGGAGCTGAACATCCTCATCGGCTCCGACGCTGTGGACGACGAGGAAGTGAAGGAAGCTGTCAAGCTGAATACTATGATCCTCCTCAACGAGAAGTACGGCATCACCGAGAAGGATTTTGCACGCGCTGAAATCGAGATCGTCCCCGCTTATAAGTCCCGCGACGTTGGCTTCGACCGCTCCATGATCGGCAGCTACGGCCACGATGACCGCGTCGATGCATATCCCGCTCTGATGGCCGAGATCGCCACCAAGAATCCCGCCTTCACCACCGTCTGCGTTCTGACCGATAAGGAAGAGATCGGCTCTGACGGCGTCACCGGTATGCAGAGCATGTACGTCTTCCACTTCATGCAGGAGCTCTGCCGCACCGCTGGTCAGGACGACATCATTGCATTCCGCAACAGTGTCTGCCTGTCCGCCGACGTCACCGCTGCTTACGACCCGAGCTGGGCCAGCGCTTTCGAGCCGATGAACGGCACCTACGCAGGCCGCGGCATCGCGCTGTTCAAGTACACCGGCAGCCGCGGCAAGAGCGCTGCAAACGACGCTTCTGCCGAGCTGGTGGGCTATGTCACCCGCATGATGGACGCCGACGACGTTGCATGGCAGATCGGTGAGCTGGGCCGCCTCGACCTGGGCGGCGGCGGCACCATCGCAAAGTATGTTGCCAACCGCGGCATCCCCGTCATCGACATCGGTGTGCCTGTGCTGTCCATGCACTCTCCCTTCGAGGTCATCCACAAGACCGACCTGTACATGGCTTATCGTGCCTTCATCCTGTTCAATCAGGCCGCTGAGTAAGCTGCTTCTACGCACCAAAGCCCCGGAAAGTCTGCCGTCTGGCAGGCCCTCCGGGGCTTTTTGCTATGTCGTGGGCAGGGGGACGGCCTGCTCTACCGTGAGGAAGGCGAAACCGTTGTCCTTGTACCACTGGATGATGTCGGGCAGGGCTTCGGCAGTGGTGCGGGTGGTGGCCGAGTCGTGCATCAGCACGATGCACTGGGTCTGCTCGCCGGTCTCCCGCACGATGTTGCGGAAGATGGTGCCTGCACTGGGCTTGCCGCCCACAGCGTCCTCGGCGCAGACGTTCCAGTCTACATAGGCGTAGCCTTTTGCAGTGACTTCTTCTTTGAGCTGCTGCATCAGCCCGCGCCCGCCGTAGCGGCGGCTCACGGTGTTGGTACTGCCGCCTGGGAAGCGCAGATACCGCAGACCGTCGGCCCGGACGTAAGGGGAGAGGCGTTCCTTTAACAGGTCGATGTCCTTCCAGTAAGCGTCCGCGCTCTGGTAGATGTCGCTGTACTCGTGGGAGGCGGAGTGGAGCGCGATCTGATGTCCGGCGGCAGCAGCCTCAGAGATGAGGGGAAGATATTTGTCGTTGTTGCCGGTGGCGACTACAAAGAAGGTCGCCTTTACTCCGGCATTGTTCAGCGCGGACAGAACGTCCGGCGTCGTCTTGCTGGGGCCGTCGTCGAAGGTCAGACAGACCCACTTCTCGGGCATCGGCTCCGGCTCCGGGGACGTTTCTACGGAGGACGCCGAGGCAGGGGAGACGAAGCTTTCGTCCGGCACCGGGGTCAGGTCGCTCTCCCGGCAGCCTACGGGCGGCTCTGCACCGCAGAATATCCCCAGTCCGAACCCCGCCGCCGCCCCGACAGAAAGCAGCAAAAGGCTCCACAACAATCTTTGATGTTTGCTGGATTTGAAAAAAGTCATTTCCAAAAACCTCCTTCTTAAGTCATTTCTGCACGGAAACTCCATTTACAAGATATGAATGGCAAAAAAATCTATGAAAACGCTTGACATCGCCGGGGGAGTATGGTATTATACTTGAGCAGTCAGCGATACGGCGTGAACCTCAGAGCTGTTAGAAAACACGGATTGCATCAAAACCTCATATGCGAGGGTGGCGGAACTGGCAGACGCGCACGTTTGAGGTGCGTGTGGTTTATCCTTGGGGGTTCAAATCCCCTCCCTCGCACCAGAAAATATCCACGGAATGTCGATGAAAAATCGATATTTTGTGGATTTTTTTGTTGTCTGTGCGTATCAGATACTGCCTGCTTTTGCCGGGTACTTTGTAGTCAGGATCGTAGTCAGAAAAAAGTAGGTCATAGCAGGATTTTTCCGGGGGTTCCCCGGGACAAAAAGTAGTCAAAAATAATGAATCAGGCCGTCGTCTCCGTAAAACAGAGACAGCGGCCTGATTCATCAAGGGGATTATTTGTCCATATCATGGTACGAACCATCGGGCGGCCGTGCTGTTCGACCCCTCTTCTCCGCAGGATAAAAAATGGCCCCAAGCCTGAGCTTGAGGTCATCAGCGGCTGCGGTCCCCGTAGACATTCCTGACTCGTGGGACCCGCGCACTAAGCAACAGCCCACCGGGCTGATTGCTTGCCGCCTGCGGGCGGCCGTGCTGTTCGACCCCTCTTCTCTGCAAGATAAAAAATGACCCCAAGCCTGAGCTTGGGGCCATTTTTTATGCGGGAGAAGGGGGTCGAACCCTCACTCCGTTGGAACTGGTGCCTAAAACCAGCGCGTCTGCCATTCCGCCACTCCCGCACGGAAACTTTATTTATAGTAGCAAGATTCGCCGCAAAAGTCAACTGCCGAAGGATAATTCCCTCGTTGCCTCCGCATAATAACCCCAAAAACAGCGAGGGAGGCCATGGGCGTGAAGAGAATGCAGCGGGCAAAGCTTGCGGCGGCATATCTGCTGCTGGCTCTTGCGGCAGCTTTGGGCTGGCTGTACAGCTGTCTGCCTGACCGAGTTTATCTGGAGCCGGGACAAGCCTTATATCTCCCCCGCTTTGCATGGGTCGAGCCACAGCGTGGTCATGGGAGCCAGAATGTTGCCAGCACCCGAGCGGTGGGCAGTTACCAGACGACGCTGACGCTGGGCGGGTGGCTCCCCATCAAAACCATCCGGGCGGTGGTGACAGAGCGGCCCAGAGTGACCGTCTGCGGTACACCGTTCGGCGTCAAGATGTTCTCCGAAGGGGCGCTCATCGTGGGATTTTCGGAGATCGGGCAGGCTGGCGGCGGGACATCGAATCCCGCCAAGGAGGCCGGGCTTCGCCTCGGCGACCGGGTCATCTGCATCGGGCAGACCCGCACCGAGAGCAATGAAGCCGTAAAGGAAGCCCTGGACGCTGCCGAGGGGCAGTCCGTGGAGGTCGTGTATATCCGCAGCGGCGAGCAGAAGCTGACTACCCTGACCCCGGTGTGGGACGGTTCCGCCGGGCAGTGGCGGGCCGGAATGTGGGTGCGGGACTCCTCCGCCGGCGTGGGTACACTGACCTTCGCCGACGAGGAGCTCGGCGTATTTGCGGGACTGGGCCACCCCATCAGCGACAGCGACACCGGCGAAAGCGTCGCCCTGCGCAGCGGCGAGATCGTTCCCTGCGAGATAACCGGCTGCAGTGCCGGAACGGCCGGAAGCCCCGGTGAGCTAAAGGGCCATTTCCTGAGCGCCCACGCCATCGGCACCATCCGCATCAACGGCGAAAACGGCGTCTACGGCACGACGCGCACCCACTTCTCGGGCCAGCTGAGGGAGATCGCGTTCGCGCAGGAAGTCGTCACCGGCCCCGCTGAGATATGGGCTACCATCGAGGGGGAAGCGCCCCGCGCTTACCGCATCCAAATCGAGCGGGTCAGCGACGCCGATCCCCGCCGGAATCTGGTCATCCGGGTGACCGACCCTTCGCTTCTGTCTGCGACCGGCGGCATCGTGCAGGGCATGAGCGGAAGTCCCATCCTCCAAAATGGGCGCCTCGTGGGTGCTGTGACCCATGTTCTGGTCAATGACCCCACCCGAGGCTATGGGATTTTCGCCCAGACGATGCTCGAACAGGCAAAAAACGCCGCTCAAAACGGTACCGAAGCGCAGACCGCAGAATGAACAAGAAGATTTTCGTGAAAATTCCAGAAAATGTAAAAATTTCCTGTTGCAATCCATGGTAAAATATGGTAAAATCTAGACTGTAAAGGGAACTGCACACATTGGAGGATAGTACGATGGATAAAGTAAGATTTTTGATGTCGGATACCAGTGCGGATGTTACGGCAGCCTGTCGAGAGGCACTGGAGCAAAAAGGCGTAGAAGTGACCGTCGTGGAAAAAGACGGCCTTCAGGTTTTGCAGAAGATGCTTGTGGTGCGGCCGCAGGTGGTTTTGCTGGATGCCTTCATGCCCGGGCTGGATGCTCTGGCCGTCAAGCAGAAATATGTCGCCGCCGGCGAAACGCACACCACGTTTTTCGTCACCGGCGCCTTCCAGAGCGAGGAAATGGTCCAGGAGCTGCTGGATGAGGGCTTCGCCTACTACTTTGTCAAACCCTTCGACGAGAATGTCCTTGCCAGCCGGGTGCTCAAGGTCGCCCACGGCCACCAGAAGCGGCTTATCACGGCCAGCGTGGACAGCGACGAGCTGAAGGTCACGGACATTCTGCATCAGATCGGCGTCCCTGCCCACATCAAAGGCTACCAGTTCCTGCGGGATGCCATCCTGCTCACCATGAACGAGCCGGAGTACATCAACGCCGTCACCAAGCGCCTGTACCCGGAGATCGCCAAGAAAAACGGCACCACCGCCAGCCGGGTAGAGCGCGCCATCCGCCACGCCATCGAGGTGGCATGGGACCGTGGCGATGTGGACACCCTGAACAGCTACTTCGGCTATACCATCCACAACCTGCGCGGTAAACCGACCAACTCGGAGTTCATCGCGATGATTGCGGATAAGATGCGCCTGGATAAGCGGCAGCAGGCGGGTTGAAAAGAATATTTTTCTGCGTCATTTTCCTGTGGTATTTTTCATTTGTTGCCGGGTGCGAAATTATAAATTACGGTTCCCTCATAATATGGTAATAACAGGTCTCCTGCATCGATTTCCCAATGCAGGAGACTCGTTTTATGTGCAAAAGTGATCGTTGGCGGATCAGCACGGCCGCCCGCAGACGGTAAGCAATCAGCCCAGTGGGCTGCCATCACAACTTGACGAAAAAAGCAAGAATCTCTATACTATAGAACAGAATAAACAAAGAAGGGAACGGATAGATCCCCTTATGCTGAAGATCGCATTTTGTGACGACGAGAACCAAGAGACCAGACGGCTGGAAGCTCTGCTGGAAGAATATGCTGCTGACCGCGGGCAGGACTTTGCCCATACGTCTTATCAAAGCCCGGTCGAGCTGATGGCGGAGGTGGAGAAGGGAACGCGCTTCGACATCATCCTGCTGGATGTCCTGATGCCGGGCGAAAACGGGATGGCTGCGGCCCGGGAGATACGGGAATATGACTCCAATGTGAAGATCATCTTCCTTACTTCAAGCACGGAGTTTGCGGTGGAATCCTACGCGGTGGATGCATGGTATTACCAGCTCAAGCCCATCCGGAGAGAGGACTTTTTCCGCCTGATGGACTCGGCCTGTGCGGCCTGCACCAGGGAGCAGAGGCACAGCCTCATCCTCCGGAGCAAGAGCGGCATCGTCCGCCTGGAGCTGGAAGAGCTGGTCTACTGCGAGGTGATGGGGCGGACGCTCACGTTTCACCTGAACAACGGCGTCGTGCTGGAAAGCATGGGCCGGCTGGACGACCTCTGTGACCAGCTCGTGGAATACCCGAATTTCCTCCGTCCCCACCGCTCCTTCCTTATCAATATGGAGTATATCGCCAACATCGCAGCCCGCTCCATCACGATGCAGGACGGAGCCGTGGTGCCGCTGCCCCACGGGAAGTATTCGGAAACGAAAGAGCGCTATCTGAGCTATATTTTTGACCGAAAGCAGGTGGTCATGTAGTGAACGCTCTTACTGTACCAAACGGCGTTGCCGTGGCGCTCTTTGGCATCGCACTCTCGGCGGCGTTCTGTGACGTCCACTGGACGAAGAAGAACTGCATCATATTGGCGGTCGGTTCAGCAGCCATGCTTTTGATGCAGGCGCTTATTACTTATAAGGGTAGCTGGACGGCGATGCAGGAGGCGTATCCGCTTACCACCCATCTGCCGCTTGCCATCATCCTCAGCGTCCTCAGCGGAAAATGGCTCTGGCCCACCATCTCGGTGCTTGCGGCGTATCTGTGCTGTCAGCTCCGGCGCTGGGTGGCGCTGCTGGTCATTGCGATGGTGCCGGGCATCGACTGGCTGCAGCCCGCCGTCGAGATGGTGGTCACGCTGCCGCTGCTGGCGATATTGCTGCGCTATGTTGCACCGGCGGCCCGCAGCTTTGCCCGGTATCCGCGCTCGATGCAGCTTCTGTTCGGCGTAGTGCCGCTGGCAGGCTACCTCTTCGATTATGTGACCCGCATCTACACCGACCTTCTCGCCCAGGGCAATCAGGCGGCGGTGGAATTCATGCCCTTCGTGTGCAGCGTGGCGTATATCGTCTTTGTCCTCCGGGTCTCGGCAGAGGAGCGCACCCGCGGCCAGCTGGAACAGACCCGGAACAACCTCAAATTGCAGGTCGGTCAGGCGGTGCGGGAGATCGAGGCCCTGCGCACCTCCCAGCAGCAGACCCGCGCCTACCGCCACGACCTGCGCCACCATCTGCAATACATCTCCGCCTGCATCGAGAACGGCAGGGGAGAGCAGGCACAGGAGTACATCCAAAGCATCTGCTCCGAGATAGAGGCCAGCAAGGTGACGACCTACTGCGAGAACGAGGCTGCGAACCTCATCTTCTCGTCCTTTGCAGGCCGGGCGGAGAACTGTGGTGTGCCGCTCAACATTCAGGCTCATATCCCGCAGCTTATCTCGGTGGTCGAGACAGACCTCTGCGTGCTGCTCTCCAATGCGCTGGAAAATGCGCTCCGGGCCTGCCGCAGGATGAAAGCAGAGAATGGCCCTGCATACATTGAAGTTACTGCCCGGGAAAAGAACGGACATCTCTTTTTGCAGTTCGTCAATCCCTGTCCGGAGGGAATACAGTTTGAAAATGGCCTGCCAGTGACCCACGCTGAAGGACACGGCATTGGCGTGCGCAGCATCTGCGCTATCGTGGAAAAATATAAAGGGCTTTCGGATTTCTCGGTGCAGGACGGCAGATTCATCCTCCGCGTTTCTCTGTGAGCCGGGTCGATTGAGCGCAGTTTCGGGGCGAATCGTGTCAAACTGCCCGCCGCAGGGGCAGAAAAGAGTATACTGGAACCAGACAAAATGTGCTCTCCGAATATCGCACAAGGAGGAAAAGTTTTATGAAACGTATCACTTCTCTTGCACTCAGCGCGGCACTTCTGGCCTCGCTTTCGACACCGGTGCTGGCCGCGCCGGCCATCTCTGTGGATGCAGCCCCTACGGCAGCTGTACTGGAAGAGGAAAACTCTTTGTGGGAGCTTCCGCAGGCAGATACGCCGGACATGAGCAACACGGTCTGGTCGTTTGCCGGCGGCTACATCGACGGCAGCGAGATGACCCAGGCCGAGATGGACGAGTCTCTGGCGGCATACGGCGGCACGCTGCAGTTCACCTTTGACGCCGCAGGCGGCGCAAAGATGATCCAGGGCGGCGGCACGCTGAACGGCACTTACCAGTATCTCGACGACGGCAGCGTGGGCGTCATCTTCGACTACAACGGCGTGGAGCTGCGCTACGCCTGCATCTTTACCTGGACGGACGAGGACGAGTTGCTCATGGTAGCCATCTCGGATGCAGAGGGTGCCGACGGCATTTACTTTGTCCAGTAAATTCGTTTCATCGTGTCTTTCGGATGCGATGCAGATAAGCCTTGTCTTGGAACTCTGGCTCTGACGGCTGCTTTTGCGGAAAGCAGCCGTCCTGCGGGAGCCGGAACGCCCATTCCCAGGTGAGGCTGGAGGAATCAGAAACGGCCCGGCAGAGTTTTCTGCCGGGCTTGTTCGTTTTCCGGGGCGGAGAGAAGGACTTTCCAGAAAAAAGTGCAAAAAAGTCAAAATATCCTCTTGCAATTTTTTTGGAGAGTGATATAATATTAAGGCAATCGTTTCCAAGGCCGCTCGAGGGGGTAGCCGATATTGAAGGTTGTGATGGGCACATACATTAAATATGGCCCCAAT
>OLGJ01001490.1_pt1 | contig 10259 bp, 9 predicted proteins | sample 1605431 | NCBI WGS metagenome assembly OLGJ01 (sample SAMEA3888920, study PRJEB22519) | human gut metagenome | biome: human gut; feature: human-associated habitat; material: faeces | place: Denmark | collected 2009
GATATGAAAAAGAATTTTTTTGCTAATTTATGGTTGACTTTTCATAGCTGGTCTCTCCTTTATTTCCATTTTCATATTATATCTGCCAGAATACTTTTCTCCAGCATGATTATATGCTTTTATTGTATCAGAAAAAAATATAAAAACAATCCATTCTGCTTCTCTATTTTATAATAAGAATTTCCTTGAAGCAGATATACCAAAACTGCCCAAGGAAATTTCCGCACTTAAAATAGAATAATATGACAACATATTTTACCATTTTATTTTATTAACTTTTTTCCAATCTTGACTATCTCTATATGTAAAATACGAAGAAGTAATTTTGTCAATTTGCCCTTTTATTCTTCTATTTTTCATCAATATCTTTTTGTCTGTGCCATCTAAATTACTGCAAACAATATTGCAATAATAATCTATATACGATCCATCAAAATCTGCTTTATTATAATTTTTTATATACTCTGCATAATATATTTTATTTCCGTTAATATGATATGTAATTAATTGTTTAGACAAAGTTTTTACATTATTATTTTTCATATTATAAACACGAATCTTCTGCGGACTAGGATCTCCTTCATATCCTTGGCATACTAAATATTTACCATACATAGAAGCTATTGTAACATCATTCATAACTTTTTTCTTTTTTTGAGTTTTTAGATTATAGCAATAAAGATTTCCAGGATCAATTCCTATTGTGCAATATATTTTATTTCCATACACTCCAACAATATCTCCGTCCTCTTCATTATTCACACCAAATAGCTTATTTGTTTTTCCATTTTGCAAATCTGTTTTGTAAAACACACATTTACTAATGGTACTATCGTATTGTTCAACAACATAATATGCTATTTTTCCGTTTGTAAAAATACTTGGAGACACATTCTGATCAGATCCAAATTTTCCTTCTTTTTTCCCTTTCTTCCAATATACATTCCATCTTCCAGTTTCATTTGAATAATTTGCATAAAACTCAGTTGTTCCAACTTTTTGCTTTCCTTGCTGTGCCAAATTAATTGTTTTATATTTCTCTGCTGCCTGTATTTCTGTACACTGTGTTTTCAAGCAAAGAAAACATAATGCGATTAATAATATTACTCCTGCTTTATTATATTTTTTCATCTGAATTTCTCCTCTTTATTTTTTTAATAACAATTTTTTCATTTGCTTTCCCGATATAAGTTCCATTGACGATACCGACTGATACTCATATTTTCCCAAGACATTATTAACTTGTGCATAATACTCATCTTCTGTAACTGCTTCCCTTTTCAATAATGACGCTCCACTATATATATAATAAGAATTAAAAACAATTTGCCCTTTAAAAAGCTGTTTTGCTCCATTCTTATCAAATGAATATACACTTTGAAGTCCGCTATCCAAAATCCCTTTACCGCTTTTATCCGAATAATAAAATTCTATTTCCCGTGATTCCATATTAGTGCTTGTTGTTTTCGCACCAAAACAATTCACTTTCAAATCCTTATCATAAAAAATAACAACTACCGAATTTCTATAATAATATACTAATAATGGGATTTTGCTTTTAGGAATGCGAAGAAGCGTTGCTTGAGAATAGTTTTTTACATTTTCAGATAATTCTACAGAGCCTTCTTTCTCCCACTCTATTTCCTCTCTCTCCCATTCTTTCATTTTTTTCACATATAACTTTTTCCACTCTCCCTCTTTATATTGTTTTATATCAATTTTGTCTTTTGCGCTTTTTTCATCAATTGTTTCTTCATTCTGTTTAACTTTATTTTCTTGCTTTTCATTCTGTTGATTTTTGCTCTGCTTATTTTTATAAGTACACTTATCTCCTTCCGTCCTTTTTCCATCTTCATAATGCCACGTTCCGCGTAACGGATTCGCTGCATTATTATCCAGAATAACTTTTGTAAGTGTAAGCTTAGTATGATTTTTCAGCCATTTTCCAATTCCCATGTCCGTATTCACGCCAACGGAAACATAACTGTATAAGTCCAAATTTGTACACAATTTTGGCTTTTTATCATGAACAGTTGCGGTTGCTTTTAATTTTGCTCCAGCATCCGCCTGCACACCGATAATATCAATAGCTCCATATAATTTATCGTCAAACCAACATCCCAGGAAGCGTAGATTTACCTGTGGTTCCCCTAAAAGTTGTCCATTTACTTCTGCCTGTGTTCCATCCCAGCTTCCATTACAACTTGCATTCATTCTAAAATCTCCATTTATGTAAGAAGCTGTCAACGTATTAGAAAGCGTGTACTGAATTGTCGCTTTCCCATCTGCAGAAATGTTCAGGTAAAACACTACATCCGCATAAAACCCTTCTCCAAGATATGCCGATACATGACCAAGGTAGATTTTACCAGTCCCTTTTCCTTTGCTTGAAAATTTTAATTCAGCCTTAGCTACAACGTCCTCACTCAGCGAAACTGAAATCTCTCGATATATCGGATTCAGCGGATTAGAAAAATCTGCATCAACAACTGCAGTTATCTTTGGAGCTGGCAATTGCACACTTCCAGAAAAGGTTCCAGCATCCCCAAGTTTCATTTCTTTTAGTTCAAGTGTTTTTCCATTTCCTACAGAAGTAGTTACCTGTGCAGTTGCTCCTTTTAATCCATTGCTTAAATTTCCAACAGAAGCAACCACATCATCATTTGGAACAAATGCAGACATATCAACCTGCTTTTTCTTTTGAAGATCTATTTTCTGATACACTTCGGCAATGTCTGGTGTTTCTCCAGTGATCTCCACCCTTCCATTTCCAGTATCGGTAATATTCTTGATTTTTAATGCAATCTGATTTTGTGTTCCACTTTCTTTTGGAAAAATAACAACTTTTCCTGTTTGTAAATTTTGCGTATATTCATTCTTCGAAACCGAAACTACTAACTGATTTCCTTGTTCTTTGACCGTATAATTTGTTTGGGTGCTAGCGGAAATGTTATCTACATTTTTTTGATACTTAACAACATTTTTATGTTTTGAATCAACCTTTCCTGTGTTTCGAATCTTTTTGACTACACGCAAAGCATTTTTCTTCTCGGATTTAGTGATTGCTTTATTCGGAAGAAATTTCTTTTTCTTAAGAGACAAGATTTTCTGATTTAATGCCACTTTGTCTTCGCTTGGATAATTTAATGTCTTTTTATCCTTACATTTAGGCGAAGTTCCTTTATCCGCCTGAAAACCTAATGCTCTTACCGCCGTAACCGCCATAAATTCACGTGTTGCTGCTTTGTTTGGATAAAATTTCTTACTTTTCTTTTTTACCGGAAGAATTCCGCGAGCATATGCTGTCTCTATAGCCTTTCCCTTTGTATTCTTCTTTGTATCTGAGAAGTGATATTTTGAAATTTTCCCAGTTTTAATATCTGCTTGTTTTAACAAAGCAGATACCCACTCTGCACGTGTTACTGCAACCTTTGCTCCTGTTGTCTTTGCATTCACCTGTTGCATTGGTATGCAAGTAACCAACATAGCCAAAACCAACATTAATGTAATTAATTTCTTTCCAATTTTCATTATCTAATCTAACTCCTTTATCTAAAAGTACTTGGTGTCAAATTCAAATTGTTTTAAAGCTTTCTATAAATATTATTTTAATTTCTTTAGTATTTGCTGATATGTTTTCTGACCTATCATATTCTTATATTTTCCTTTTATAAGTATCTTTTTGTATTCTTTTTTTGAAATCTTCTGACCATCTTTATAATATTCAACTGGTTTACTTGAATAAGTGTCTGCTTCATCTGGATCCAGCACCCCATTATGATTTTTGTCTTTAAAATTATAGGTAGTCAATGACTGTTTTGACACCAATTCCATTTTATTTATTTTATAATAAGATTCCGTCCACGTATCTGCAATATCACATCCTTGTATACAAATAACATTTTTATGAGGCAAATATTCATAAACAATTGCACCGCCCATACCATAGCTCCAATTTTCTATCACAGTACCTAGTTTTCCTTTGCAATATGTATATAAGCTAACTGTATAATCATTTGGATTACTCACTACCAATTCCGGAATATCATCTTTATTAATATAAATCAGATTATATGTACAACCTGGATTTTCTTTATAGGATTCTTTTATAATTTTTTGATATTCTTTTTTATAATTTTTTTCTGCTGCATCAACTTTCGCAACAGGGCTATAGCAACCGATTAGCAAAATCATTGCTACAAGTACAGATAAACTTCTTATTTTCATTTTATGTTCTCCTTGACATGATGTAACACCATACTGACTACACACATATTTAAATGCATGTGACAAATAGGCACATGTTCCAACTGTAATTTTTATATTTTTCATCACTATTATTCCATTGCAGTAATTTTCATCATTGTAATTTTATATCCATATACCGATTTCGAACTTGGATTGACCTGATAAACAATCTGATAATTGGATTGACCATTATTTGATCCCCAATATCCATAATATAAATTTTTCTTTACCCGATATGTATTTCCCGACTTCTTGGTAATCTTAATGCTATGTACAACATAGTCCGTCTCTGTTTCAATGTTTGCAATACTTACAACTGCAGTTCCATTCTTTTTTCGATAAGCATCACTAAGACTATCTTTCTGGAAGGTTGTTGGCAAATTCTTACTGGAAATCGTGATTCCAAAAAGATTTTTCCCAGCCGCTTTCAATTTCTTATTTGAGATTTTATAGATGTTATCTTCACCAAATTCAGCAACCTTAATTTGATTTTTTTCATTCCGATCAATTGACAATGCTGCGGCTTTTGCCATCTCTGTTTTGGTTAATTTTACCTTATTCTTGCCATCCGATAGAAGTTTATACTCATAACTCTCCATTTTTCCCACAAGCTTCTTAATCTGTGCATTGTTTGATTTTGCTTGTATACTTTGTGGATATGTAAATAAGCTGATTATAACCAACATAATTACCATAATTTCACAGATATGTGTTCTTCGTCTTCGCATAATATTCTCCTCTTTTCTCGCTTATTTCTTAGACAAAATATACTTATCACAATTATCTTTATTGTTCAAATACATATTATTTGCCCCTTCCGAAATTGTCAGTTTCTTTCCTTTCTTTTTCAACTTACGTATTTGATTTTTAAATGTTTTCTTCGAAACATTATTTCCCTTGGAATCATAATAGCTTTCCACTGCTTTTTTCATGCTCTGATCGTAAAAGCCTTGACAAGAAAACTTTGTTTTAATTTTTTTGCCCGTGTACACCTGATAGCGTTTTTCATATCCATCCCTATATATTTCAGAATAAACAAAGCCTACTTTATTCCTGTAAAAAGTCACTTTCCATAAAGGATAAGAAGCCATATACTTCACTTTTCCATTTATATATGCATATACAGCCAATTGACCGGTAGCGTTTGAACCACACTCATCATAAATTAACAATTCCTGTTTGCCATCTTTATTTAAGTCCTCTAAACGAAACTTTATTCCCTCATCTGTCGTATATCTATTTGTCCAAAGCAAATTTTGTTCTGAAAGGAATTCACGATATGCTACTTTGACATCGTTCTTTTCCACAGCATATATTTTTTGTATGGCAAATAGCTGATTTACCATTATAATAACAAGCATAAACAACACTACTTTTCGTTTTCGAAATTTTATCCCATTCATTTCCGTTCTCCATTAGTTGGTGCACAATTTCTGCTGTGCACCAACTCGATCATACTTCACAACCTTCATTAACGAGTTCTCATTTTATAAATTTTAGCTTTTGATCCAATTCCGGCTTTCTTTAGCATTTTCTTATATGCCTTATACTTTGACGCCAGAACATACACTCTGACATTTTTATTTATCTTTTTAAATGCATTAGCTCCAATCTTTCCAGATGCCAGCTTCGTTGAATTAATCACAATACTATTAAGAGATGTACAACCATAAAAAGCTTTTGCATTAATTTTTTCCACATTAGAGCCAATTACAATATTTTTTAAAGATGTATTTTTATAAAAGGCTTTCTCTCCGATAGAAGTCACTCTATACACAATTCCATCGATCGCAACTGTGTCTGGTATATATGTTGATTTAAGATCATCATCAAACAGTTCTGAATATTCTACACAATACCCACCCTCCGTCTCTGTGATTGTATAGATTGCCTGATCCGTTTCCAGTTCATCGCCGACCATTAATGTATCATCATCTATTTCATCATCTATTTCATCATCTGCATCATAATCCAGCTCATATTTTTTATCATCAACAACCTGATTCTTATTATCATCTGTTTTCTGAATCTGTTTTGTCCAATGAGCAGTCAATATCATATCATTCGTAACTGACATTCCTGCATATGCCAATATATTATTCGGTGTATACCAACCATCAAAGACGTATCCTTCTCTTGAAATTACAGGTAATGTTGTCAATTTTGCATCATTATATTGCGCATACAACGTGCAGTTCAGTGTTAAGGACAGCGAACTTCCTGGATAATACGATGTGCTCATCGTTGTCGAGGAATTGTAAAGCCAGTACTTAAAGGTTTGTGGCAGACTAACCGGAGACGGATTCTGATCTCCACCATTCGGCTGGAAGGTAACATTTACACTCTTAGCAGGGCGTTCATTTAGCAACTGAATCGTTGATCCCTTGGTTCCAGACTGCTTTGTCTGCGACATTGCACCACCATTAGTTTTATAGGTAACATAAAGTGTCTCTTTCGGTACACTCTTTTCATTGACCTGAATCTCATAGGAAGACTCTTTTGTAATGCCACCTTCTGAATATGTGACTTTAACATTATATTTTCCAGCCTTGATAGTGCTCCCATTAATCTTCCAGCCACTCACCTCTGTCTTTGATCCATCTGTATATGTAGCAACAATCTTCATTCCAGATGTATCAATTGCATCATTGACACTATATGTTGTTTTACTCGGTTTGGTAGAAATCGTGATTGACTGCAGTTGCTTCTTTACATTGGTGTAATTATCTTTGTAACTATATCCACACGTTGAACATGTGTGAAGCGTATATCCTTTCTCTGTTATTGTTGGTGCAATCGTCTTATTTGTATATTTATGACCTGTTGCTTTAATTGTTCGTGTTTCTGTTTTTCCACAAAGATTACATTTTCTTTGCTCCGTTCCGTTTGATGTACAAGTTGCTTTCTTAGTTGTAATCCACGTTCCATATGAATGTGCAGATTCCTTTTGATAAATTCTAAATTTCAATTTTTTAGAATCTGTATAATTTTCATTCTTGTCATAAACAGATACATATACTGTGTAATCTCCTACGCCAAGGCTTTTGGCTTGGAATGTGTAGTTTGTCGGAATATCTTTTGTCACAACTCGCCCTACTCCATCCTTGTCAATTCCTACTATTAGCTTATTGTAATAAGAGGCTTTAACATTGATCGATATATTCTCATTTATTTCATAAGAAGATTTTGACAACGAAAAGCTATCACACCGAGGAGTTTTTATTGCAAACCACAAAGTATTAGTATCTACATATCCTTGCGAATTTGCTACTGTAACGTATATACTGTAATTTCCAATTCCTAAATCTCTTGATGAAAATACATAATGTGATGTTATTTCTTTTGTCACAACTCGTCCTACACCATCTTTATCAATTCCTACCGTTAAATGGTCATAATTTTGGGCTTCAACATTAACCTCAATATTATCTCCTAAAGAATATTCTATATAGGATGTATTTTTCTTGGACAACCAAAAATTGGTGTATGAGGGTTTAGTTTGTATCTTGAACCATAAAGTATTTGTGTCAACATATCCTTGTGAATTACTCGCCGTCACATATATACTATAACTTCCTGCACCAAGTTCTTTAGCTGAAAATTCATAATGTGAATTTATTTCCTTTGTTACGACTCTACCAACGCCATCTTTATCAATCCCCATCGTTAAGTGGTCATAATTAGAAGCTTCGACATTAACTTCGATCTTATCATTTAGTCCATACTCCGTATAGGATGTATTTTTTCTTGACAACCAAAAATTGGAGTACTTTGGTTTATTTGAACTACTACCACCTTGATAATTATATGCATGATACAATGTCATTGCTCGATTATCATAGTTGAATTTTGGCCATGTATATAAATAAGTTTTTATAGTATTTCTTCCATCACTGTTACAATCAAAAACTTGAACACCATCTGTACTAACACCGACAACAATCATTGAATGCGGTCCACATTTACCACCACTCTTTGCAATACTTCTTTGAACTTGTATATAGTCCCCTGGGCTTGCCTTTTGTAATAACGTTTTAGCAGTACTTTCATTCAAGCTTCCTGGTGTAATCATTCCAACCAATTGTGCATTCGCATTTGATAGTTTATAATTTGCATTTTCAGGATACGCCCCTATATATACTCCAAAAATCTTCAAAAATATCCAATTAGCAAACCCCTTGCATTGACTTCCCATATACATTTGTGCGGATGTGGCTGTATGATTTGCATATTGTCCAATTAAAGAATTTAATTGACTACTAACAGTACTTTGCGTAATCGCAAGTGCTTTTACATTTGGTATTCCTCCAAAAAACATTGTAACTATTAATAAAACTACTACCACACGCTTAAAAAAAATCTTCATCGCCTCATCCCCCTTATTATACATTTTTATCAACTTCCTAATATGAAAATAAGACATGACAACTGATTTACATTCAGCGTAATGTCTTACTTCATGTACATTAGTTGGTAACTGGCTGCCATTTTACAGACCCTATAGTATTGCGTCACAATTTTTCAACTGCTTTGCCTTTTTCAATTCAAATATATTTTATTTTCTATCAATACATTAAATTATTGTACTTCCAATTTTATGTTCACTCATTTTTATTTTACAAAAGACCTAGTTCTTTCCATTTGACTGCTTCTGTATTTCTAGCAGAAATCCAAGCATAATACTCTGTCATTCTTGTATTTTCCTCAATTTGACATGAATTATTAACCAGCATAGTTAATTCTCCACTAAGTTGGTTAACCTGTTTATTATTTTCTTGAATAGCAGAATACAACATATATTGATGTTGCTCTATTTTCTCTAAATGTTTAATTACATCATCTATTTTGTTTATAATTAAATTCATTCGAAGTTCTGATTCGAAAATATTATATGCACCTTCTGCACCTTCTAGTTTGTCACATCTCCCCGATAATAAGTATTCGTAAAATGAACTTACTGCAATAATATTTCTATATTTCGGAAATATGACATCCAACGAATACATTTGTAGTAATGTATCCTGTGTCTCTTCTAATTTTCTACTTAATTTGTTATATTCGTTCTGCAAAGCCTCTGTTTCTTCTTTTATCCAATACTTGACCTTTTCATTTTTCTCACGAATGTGTCGATTATTATTTTCTATCCGCTTATTTTCATCGTCTATTTCATGATTCTCTTTTGAAATATTAATTACGCCGAGCAAAAATGTAAATGCCATACATACAAATAAAATTTGCGGATAATATTTTATATCTTGTTTTGCGAACACCCAAATACAAAGTACAATTGCGAACAAAATTAAACCGCCCATAAAAGCAGCAAATAATATTATCCCATTACCACCTTCCGACTCTGTATGCTTTTTTTCTCTTGATATAATTTAGTATTATTTACATCATGAAACAATTGATTAACTTTTTTCATATAATTTTGTTGAGCAAGTACACTCTTTTCCAATTTAAAAATTTGTTCCAAATATTCAATCAGTACATTTTTCGCCACTTATTTCACCTTTTAGATATTTTGCAAACTGTTTTTTATATTTAATTGTAACATTCTTATCACAGCAATCAATATGTGCCCTTTATTGAGCCCTGTTATTTAGTACTAAAAGACTATTTTATATGTGAAATTCATTGTTCTTTTTCCTACATGTTTCTATTTCTATAATGACAGAATAAATATTTACATTTTTTATCCTGCATATACAATCTCTTCAAACAATTTGTTATTTATTACTGTAACTTTATTATCCGTATAAAACCATCCTTGTTTCCCACTCTTTGTTTTTATTTGATACATAACATGCTTATTTCCGATATAACATTTTAAAATTTTTGCTTTTTCGCCCCTTTTCACTATAAAAGATTTAGATTTTTTATTACATGTTTTATATAACTGAATATCTCTGGCCACAGTAAGATATGGCTTTCTATCTTTTTTATATAAATTTATAATTTTGATACCTACAATTCTTTAACACCTAACTGGTATTATAAAGTGTTACGAT
>OLGJ01001497.1_pt1 | contig 10201 bp, 9 predicted proteins | sample 1605431 | NCBI WGS metagenome assembly OLGJ01 (sample SAMEA3888920, study PRJEB22519) | human gut metagenome | biome: human gut; feature: human-associated habitat; material: faeces | place: Denmark | collected 2009
TGAGCATATGACTGTTTCTTTAAGACCCGGCATGAAGATTGAAAGAGATGCTATGTTAAAGAAATTAATAAATATGCAATATTCCAGAAATGAACTAGATTTTAAACGTGGTACTTTTAGAGCAAAAGGAGACATTGTTGAAATATTTCCTTCTGATTATGGTGAAAGTGCTATTCGTGTTGAGTTCTGGGGAGATGAAGTGGAAAAGATTTCAGAAATAAATCCATTAACAGGTAAGGCAATAAGCACAAGACAACATATTATGATATTTCCTAATTCTCACTATGCAACAACAGCAGATAAAATGGAAAAAGCAATTGTAACAATACAAGAAGAATTAAAAGAAAGAATAAAATATTTTAAAGATAATAATAAATTGATAGAAGCTCAAAGAATAGAAGAACGTACTAATTTTGATATAGAAATGATGAAGGAAACTGGCTTTTGTCAAGGCATAGAAAACTATTCTAGACACATAAGTGGTCGTGAGCCAGGAAGTGCTCCATACACCCTATTCGATTATTTTCCAAAGGATTTTCTTTTGCTTATTGATGAATCTCATGCTACTATTCCTCAAGTTAGAGCTATGTACAATGGTGATAGAGCAAGAAAAGAATCTTTAGTAAAATATGGTTTTAGATTACCTTCTGCATTTGATAATAGACCTCTGAAATTTGAAGAATTTGAGCAAAGAATTAACCAAGTAGTGTTTGTTAGTGCTACTCCTGCAGAATATGAAAAAGAGCATTCTAAAGAAAATGTTGTAGAGCAAATCATTCGTCCAACTGGTTTGCTTGATCCTGAGATTGAAGTAAAGCCAATCGAGAATCAAATTGATGATTTGATTACTCAAATTCATAAAAGAGTCGAGAAAAATGAAAGAGTATTGGTTACTACTCTAACCAAAAAGATGGCTGAAGATTTAACCAGCTATTTAGCTGAACTTGATATTAAAGTTAGATACATGCACTCTGATATTAAAGCTTTAGAAAGAATGGATATTATTAGGTCATTACGTCTTGGTGAGTTTGACGTGTTAGTTGGAATTAACCTTTTAAGAGAAGGATTAGATATACCTGAGGTTTCTTTAGTAGCAATATTAGATGCAGATAAAGAAGGGTTCCTTCGTTCTGAACGTTCTTTAATTCAAACTATTGGACGTGCTGCAAGAAATACCGATGGTAAAGTTATAATGTATGCCGATGAACTTACAGACTCTATGGATAAAGCCATATCTGAAACTAATAGAAGAAGAGCAATACAAATGAGATACAATAAAGAACATGGAATCATTCCTCAAACCATAAAAAAATCTGTTAGAGATACTATTCGAGCTAGCATTGTTGCAGAAGCATCTGAAAAATATGAAATTGATAAAGAATCTAGTGTTGAAGACATTATAAACAAGTTAACTGAGGAAATGCTTCAACACGCAGAAAAAATGGAGTTTGAAGAAGCAGCAAAATTAAGAGATCAAATAAAAGAATTAGAATCATCCTTGTAATTTTGTTTTTCTTTTATCTCTAATTTTTAGAATTCCATAAACTGCATAAAAAGGTAAAAACATTTGTGCAATTTCCATAAATGCTGTAAAGTGCTTTCCTGTGAGCTTATAAATTATTGTAATTGGAGTTCCAGGAAAGTCTTTTGATATAAACATCAAGTTACTGTCAAATATTTTGTTTACAATCTGAGCCAAAATACATATTATTCCTATAAGTGTAGCAAAATAAACTGCATCACTTGCCACAACTTCTATATAATGAGTAATGTTTACAAGCAAGCCCAAATAAACCATTATTCCATGGTATAAAAAGCTATGCAAACTCACAATATGAAGTGCTGGATATGCTGGTAAAGAAGTAGTTGGTAATAAAATGAATACTATTCCCCCTATTATGCCTCCTGTTGCTAGGAATACATCTCCCATTCTTTTTATCTTACCTTTAGCAAAGCTACTTAAAGTACCCGCATATAATAAAATACTACAGTAATATAATGGAACATAATTATTTACATTTCTAGGATCCCCAGTACATAATTTAAAGATAATTATGAAAATTTCCATAAACCATAGCATAATAGTACAGTTTTTTATAATTTTTTTAACCTCTTCTTTGCTACTTTTATATGTATTTTTTATTGCAATTGCTATACAAACAATAGTTACAGCAATAAGTCCAAAATGTTCCAAAGAAAAAATTCCACAAGGTTTATATTCTCCCGGTCTTGCAAATAACATTTAATCAAATCCCTTCTATATTTTTGCAATGTATTTTATAAAAAATAATTCAAATTTGTTATATATTACCAAACTTTTGTTCCTTTGTCAACCAAATTTTAATAATTTATCAAAATTTTTCCAAATGTCTAGACTTTTTTGTAATTTTTGTGTATTATTATATAGAAATAAATTTTGAACTAGAGAGGATGAATTAATAATGAAAAAATCTTTAAAAATATTAGTACTTAGCTTTATATGCCTTTTTGCTATTTCAAGCAGTTGTTGCTTAGCAATTAACATAGATATGAACTTATCTGACAATGTTATTGACGCATCAAGCAATACAACAAGTTCAGTAGCCTCTAATAGTACATCTAGTTATAGCAATTCAACAAATTCATCATTAAATTCTAATACTTTATGATTAATTCCACCCCAGTTGTTCAGACACATGCGGGTGAAAATTTTCTTTGCCTGGCTCAAATGTACTGCTCCTTTTGTATCAAAATACTTCAAAAACCGATGCAACAACAGGTAGCAATATTGCTGATAGATTACAAGCATTACCAGAATCTGAACTTGGTTTAACAAATATTCTAAATATATTATTGATTGCTGTTGGTGTTGTATTAATACTTTTAGCTATCGCAATTTTCATCAGATTAAAAAAATAAAATTCTAGAAACTCAAAAAGAGTTTCTTTTTTTTGCCATTTTTCCCAATTTTTTGATGTATATTTTACTTTTATAATTTAATACTAATAATATTATTTGAAAAAGGAGGAAAAACATGAAAAGAAAATTTTTGCTTATTTCTACATTACTAATCGTTCTTTTATCTATTACAGCATCTACGGTTTTTGCTAATAATGCATTAAATACTATAGGAAATGTTGCTGAAGACGTAACTTCTGCGGCTGGTAATGTCTTAACAACTGGCGTAGATGCTGTTAGAAATACTGTTGATGACGTTGCTAATGGAACAATGAGAGCTAGCAACAATGTTGCTACTGGAATAACAAACATGGGTAATAATAATCGTTCTGGAAATGGTAACACTGGTTATACTGCAACAAGAACAAATACAAACGCAACTTGGCTTGGAATGGATGCTACTATGTGGACATGGCTAATAATGGCTATACTTGGAGTAGCAATTGTTGCAATGATTTGGTTTTACGCAAAACAAGATAATACAGAACAATCTGAGCAACATTACGAAGAATAATATTAAAAAATTATTTGCATTTAATTTTCTATGGCTTGCTTGTCTTTAAAACAATACTAGTTTCTATTTTTGTAAAATTGCATACATCGTGCTTTGTCGCAGATCTCCGCTTCACTCAAAATGCACAATTAAATTTATTTTATAAAAATAGAAATTATTTCTACAGCAATTGTAATGTAATATAGGTTTTATAGATATATAGTGGTGGAAAGGATTTATATTGACTATAAAAAAATTACCATCAACAGAAAGACCATATGAAAAAGCACAAATGTATGGAATTGAAAATTTATCAAATTCAGAATTATTAGCAATAATAATAAAAACAGGAACAAAAGAAAAAACATCAGTACAACTTGCACAAGAAATTTTATCAATAGAAAGTAAAAATAAAGAAAATATTCAGTTTTTGCAAGATATTTCACTAGAAGAGCTAACAAAAATTAAAGGAATAGGAATTGTTAAGGCAATTCAGATTAAAGCTGTATGCGAAATGGCAAAAAGAATTTCAAAACCACTAAATGCTAACAAAGTGCAAATAAGGTCATCAGCATCAGTGGCAAATTTGTTAATGAATGAGATGAAATACGAAAAAAGAGAAAAAGTAAAAGTACTAGTTTTAAATACAAAAAATGTGCTAATTAAGATTATAGATGTGTCATATGGTGGCACAAATTCAGCAATAATAGAGCCAAAGGATATATTAGCAGAACCAATAAAGATGGGAGCACCGAAGATTATTTTGGTACATAATCATCCGAGTGGAGACCCAACGCCGAGCAAAGAAGATATAGAAACAACCAAAAGATTATATAATGCAGCTACATTATTAGGCATAGAGCTATTAGACCACATTGTAATTGGAAACGAAAGATACACAAGCGTATTTTCAATAGGAGGATTGAGGTAAACAATGAATTTTTTTACATTTGTATCGAAAGACATAGGGATGGATTTAGGAACATCTAACATTTTGCTAACAATAAAAGGAAAGGGAATAGTTCTAAACGAGCCTTCTGTTGTGGCAATAAATAGACAAAACAATCAAATTGTTGCAACAGGGCATGAAGCAAAGGAGATGCTTGGCAGAACTCCAGAACAAATTAGGGCAGTAAGACCAATGAAAGACGGTGTTATTGCGGATTTTACTGCAGCACAGATGATGATTAGAAATGTAATTACAAAAGTTTGTAAAAGATATAATGCTGGTAGGCCAAGAGTTGTAGTAGGAGTTCCATCTGGAATTACCGAGGTTGAAGAAAGAGCCGTTGAAGAAGCTGTAACTCAAGCAGGAGCAAGAGAAGTGTACTTAATAGAAGAGCCTATGGCGGCAGCAATCGGTGCAGGAATAGACGTGGCAGAACCAACGGGAAATATGGTAGTAGATATAGGCGGAGGAACAACTGAAGTAGCCGTAATATCTCTAGGTGGAATAGTTGTAAGCGATTCTATAAGAGTTGCAGGTGATACCATGGATGATGAGATTATTAATTATATAAAAAATAATTTAAATCTAGCAGTAGGAAGTACAACAGCAGAGCAAGTTAAGCTCGAACTTGGTTGTGCAATTACGCTAGTAACACAAAAATCTATGGAAATAAGAGGTAGAGAGCTAACAACAGGATTACCAGAAAACAAAATTGTAACATCTGAGCAAGTTCAAGAGGCAATGGCTCCTTCTATAGAAAAAATTATAGATTTAGTTAAAGCAACCCTTGAAAAAACACCACCAGAGCTAGCATCAGACATAATAGAGCGTGGAATAGTGTTAACAGGTGGAGGAGCTTTAATAAAAGGAATAGATACATTAATTTCTCAAAAAATAGAAATTCCAGTTTATGTAGCAGATAGACCACTTGATTGTGTAGCAAATGGAACTGGTAAAACAATAGAAGATATGGATAAGCTTAGAACGGCGTTAATTAGGAATAGAAGAAGATAAACTATAGCCAAAATTGTAATTATTTTTCAATATATCAGAAGGAGGCATTAACTATAAATGTATAGGAACAAGAAAACCGGCATAATAGGAGTAATTATTACTATTATAGTTTTAGTTGTAATTGTAATTATTTCAAACATAAAAATTGAAGATTTTTCACATATAGGTGGAGCATTAAGTTCTTTTGTAATGCCAGTTCAAAATGGAATTACTTACATAAAGAATAAATTTAGTGGGAACAGCACATTTTTCTCAGACCTTGCAACTATAAAAGAAGAAAATAAAACTTTAAAAGAGCGTAACAGTGAACTTGAAAAATCTTTAAGAGAATTGGAAGTAATAAAGTCTGAAAATGAAACATTAAAAGAATATGTAAATTTAAAAGATAAATATACAGAATACACAACTATTCCAGGCTATGTAATTAATAAAAATACAAGCAATTACAGCAACATAATAGTAATAAACATTGGTAAAAATGATGGTGTAGATGTTGGAATGCCAGTAATTGCCGATGCAGGATTAGTCGGACATATAATTTCTGTTACAGATACAACTGCAAAGGTACAAACTTTATTAGATACATCTAGTGCGGTAAGTAGTGTAGTTGGAACTGCAAGAGATTCTGTTATAATAAAAGGAAATTTAGAAAATTCAAACATGCTAAAAGGAACATATATACCAACTTCTGCGGCATTATTAGAAGGTGACAAGGTTGAAACCTCTGGGTTAGGTGGAATATACCCAAAGGGAATTACAATAGGAACCGTAAAACAAATAATAGAAACAAAAAATTTAACTAACAGATATATTTTAGTAGAACCTGCCGTTAATTTTGATAAGTTGGAGACGGTTTTAGTAATTATTAAATAGGATAAGCATTTTTATGAAAGGAGCTGAGTTGGAAAAGGATTAAATTTTGGCAAGGAAAATGAATTCAAAAGGTAAGGGCGCATACTTGTTGTATGTAACCGCGTTTTGAATGAAATTTGACGTAGCCAAAATTGTAATTATTTTTCAACGTACAACGATGAAAAAAACAATTACAATACTATGTTTAATATTAATATTTTTTCTAATATATTTTTTGCAAGCAAATTTTTTTACTTGGTTCAACATAGCTGGTATAATGCCTAATCTATACGTAATTCTTGTACTATTTATGGGCTTGTTCATGAAAAGAAAATTAGGAGTAGTATTCGGTTTTGCATTTGGGCTATATTTAGATATAATACTAGGCAAAACCGTTGGAATATCTGCTTTTGCACTAGGTACAATCGGGCTAATTGGCGAGATATTGAGTAAAAATTTTTCAAAAGATAGTCGTTTTATAGTAACACTAATGGTTATAATTACAACGGCAAACTATGAAATAGTTTTATATATTTTTACAATGCTTAGAACAGAAGGAACAATTGAAATATTAGCATTTTCAAAAATACTTCTTGTTGAGCTTGTGTTTAACACATTAATAACAATAATAATATATCCATTAATAAAAAAAGCTGGATATTATGTAGAAAATTTATTTGATGATAAGTTTATTTTAACAAGATATTTTTAAATTATTAATAATATTGTGCAAAGTTTTTTAATGGATAAATTATTACACAGTAAATTTAAAAAATAGAAATACTAAAATTTAGTTTTATTTGTAAGAAGGTGATTAATTGGGAAAAGAAAAAGCTAAAAATGATAGAATTAGATATAATATATTAACAATATTAGTATATATAGTTGGAATTGTGCTACTTGCTCAATTATTTAATCTTCAAATTGTGCATGGAGAAGAGTATAGGGAAACTTCAAACACAAAGCTTACAAGGGAAAGTGTACTAAAGGCAGATAGAGGAAGTATTAAAGATAGTTCTGGAACAATGCTTGCATCAGTTGATGCCCAGTATTCAATAGTTTTATATAAAACAAAGGTTAACAACGAGACTTTAAACACAACAATATTGAAATTGTTAAATATATTATCCACAAACAGTGACTCATATGTGGACAACTTTCTTATAGATGTTAATCCATACAGGTTTAAACTGGAAGAAGAAGAGAGTCAGAAAAAGTGGAAAAAAGCGAATAACATAGATGAAGATGCAACTGCAGAAGAAGCGTTTAACTATTTTAAAAATAAATATGATATTACATCTGACAATGTAGAAGATATAAGAAAAATACTGGCAATAAGATATGAAATATCATATAAAGGTTATAGCAGTACAAAGTCTATAGAAATAGCAAGCAATATAAGCAGACAAAGTTTAGAGCAGATAAAAGAAAGAAATGCAGAGTTTTCTGGTGTAGAGGTTGTTGAAACTCCAGTAAGGGTCTATCCACTAAAAACAACAGCTTCTCATATATTAGGGAGAATTGGTAGAATAGAAAGCAGTGAGCTTGAAGGAAACGAAGACATATATAATCAGAACGACATCATAGGAAAATCTGGAATTGAATATGTATTTGAAAAATACTTAAAGGGAACAGATGGCGTAAAGCAAATAGACATGAATGTTGATGGTACAATAACAGACGAATATGTATCAAAAGAGGCTGTTTCTGGTTCTGATGTAATATTAACAATAGATTCTAAATTACAAGCTGTAACAGAGCAGGCATTAGCAGACAACATAAATAAAATTGCAAACCATGGATTTTCGCAAGAAGATAACCCTGCAGATGCAGGTGCAGCAGTTGTTTTAAATGTGAAAACAGGTGAAGTAATTGCGATGGCAAGTTATCCAGACTATGATCCATCTGCTTTCGTAAATGGAATAGACACAAATACATGGAATTACTATATAAACGGAGATACAAAACCATTGGAAAACAAGGCAATATCTGCAATGTATTCTCCAGGTTCTACTTATAAAATGGTAACAGCACTTGCAGGACTCGAAACAGGTACAATTACCCCAAAAACAAAAATAAATGATACAGGAGTATTCAGAAAATACAATAGCTCTTGGAAATGCTGGAATAGACATGGACATGGATATTTAAATGTATCGCAGGCAATAGAACACTCGTGTAACTACTTCTTCTACGATTTAGGAGATAGACTTGGAATAGATAATCTTGCAAAATACTCATATTATTTAGGGTTAGGACACAAGACAGGAATAGAGCTTAAAGGAGAAATAGATGGTGTACTTGCAAGTAACGAAATTGCAAAACAAGAAAACAGAGTATGGAATCCAGGAGAAACAATTTCTGCTGCAATAGGTCAGAGTTACAACACATTTACTCCATTACAAATGGCAAAATATGTCGCAATGATAGCAAATAGAGGCAAAAACTTAGATGTTACAATAGTAAAATCTATAATAAATCCAGACGGAAGTGAAGTTTCAAGAGATGAATACGAATCATATGTAAACGAGAAGCTAGGTTTACAACAAGAAAATGTAGAAGAAATGAACTTCAAAGAAGAAAACATAGAAGCCATACTAGAAGGAATGAGAGGAGTTACAAGTGAATCTGGAGGAACAGCATATTCAACCTTTAGAAACTTCAACATAGAAGTAGGAGGAAAAACAGGTTCTGCTCAAACAGGTGTACAAGGCAAAACAAACGCATGGTTCGTTGGGTTTGCACCATTCGATGACCCAGAAATTGCAATAGTAGTATTTGTTAGAAATGGTGGTCACGGAAGCTACACAGCAGAAGTTGCAAGAGATATAATAGCCCAATACTTTGGAATGAACACAAATCAAGTTACAGAAAATACAACAGCAATACCAACAGTACAAATAATAAACTAAAAATGAACATCTGATAAAGCTAAAATAGAAAGTGCAAATACTAATATAAAAGAGGATGTAAATATGAAAAGTTGCATAACAATAAATCTAAAAAAAGACGACATAGTAATAAAAATAAATGAAGATTTTTCACAAGAAGATATAATGTACTCACTAAGAAAGAAAATACCAGAGTTAAAAAAATTATATCAGAGTGAAAAAACGCCAATAGTAATAACAGGAAAAGTACTAAAAAATAGAGAAATAGACGAAATACAAGAATTAATAAAAAAGCACTTCGATGTAAAAATAAAATTCGATAGCCCAAGAACATTAGGACTACACGGAATTACAAAAACATATTGCAAAGAAATAGCAACATCAGAAACAAAATTTCATAGAGGCTCAGTGAGGTCTGGACAAAAAGTAGAATTTGAAGGAAGCCTAGTAATACTAGGAGATGTAAACGATGGAGCAGAAGTGATAGCAGGAGAAAACATAATAGTTTTAGGCGACTTGAGAGGCCTTGCACACGCCGGTGCAAAAGGCAACAAAGAAGCGATAATAGCAGCGTCTTCAATAGAAGCTCCACAGTTAAGAATCTCTAACATAATAAAAGAACGAGAAAGAGAAGAAATATTAGAAAGCACACAAAAAACATATGCATACGTAGATGCAGATGGAAAAATGGAATTAGAATAGTCAGAAAAAATTATAGCATGAGCAACCAAAAATATAATAAAGTTTAAATAAATCCTCAGATTTCAAGAAAATTGAAAGTCTGGGGATTTTTTATGTATATATGAAAATGTTATTTTTCAAAATTTTTTACAAAATAAAAAAATTGCAAATACTAGAAATTTAGAAGAAAGACTGTTTTATAATGAAAATATAAATTAAAGCATGAATGCTTTGCAAGTGATATTATTATAACTGGAGAAAAATTATAAAATATAATATTATATTGGGATAAATCGAAAACTTTCAACACCAACAATCCGTGTGCTAATAGGGGAGGCAATTACAACAATACAGGCTCAAACAATCCTGCAGCTAACCGTAACA
>OLGJ01001499.1_pt1 | contig 10186 bp, 10 predicted proteins | sample 1605431 | NCBI WGS metagenome assembly OLGJ01 (sample SAMEA3888920, study PRJEB22519) | human gut metagenome | biome: human gut; feature: human-associated habitat; material: faeces | place: Denmark | collected 2009
GGATCCTTTTGCCTTATACATTATAAATGTTCTGCCAGTTCAAACATGGCGCGCACGCTGGCGCGGCTGCGCTCCCGGCGGGAAATGAGCAGGAAGCTGAAGTTCCACTGCGGGCCGTCGATGGGCACGCTGCACAGGTCCGGGCGCAGGTATTTGGGCGCGGAAGAGGGCAGCAGCCCGATGCCCACCCCGGCGCTGGCCAGCAGGAACAGCTCCTCCAGCGTCCGGGTGTGAAGGACCGGGTTTCCTTTCAGACCCAGCTGATTGTAGTACTGGCGCAGCAGCTCCTCGGTGTTGCCCCGGGGGTCCTCTTGAGTCAGGATCAGCGTTTCGCCCTGCAGCTGCTGCGGCGCGATCTTTTCCGCTCCGGCAAGGGGGTGGCCGGTCGGCAGCAGCCAGGTGGCGTGCACCTGCTGCAGGATGATGCTGTCCAGCCCCTCCAGATCGGGCAGGTCAAAATCCATGGCGACCAGCAGGTCGATCTTCCGGTCCACCAGCTGGCTGACCAGCTGCTGCCGGGAGCCGGCCACGGTGGAAAGCTGCACTTCCGGGTGCAGGCTGTGGTACTGACGGAGCAATTGGGAGATGGCGTGCTGCTCCAGGATGGTGGGGATGCCCAGGGTCAGGCGGGTCTGCTGCTCCTGGGCGATGGTCTGGGTCCGGGTCACGACCTCTTCCAGCCGGGCCGTGAGCTCGTTGACCTGCTGGAAGAAATACTCCCCGGCCAGCGTCAGCTTGACATGGGCTGTGTCGCGCTCCAGCAGGGTGACGTGAAGTTCCTCTTCCAGGGCGCTGATCTGGCGGCTGATGGCTGTCTGGGACACAAAGCAGGCCCGCGCCGCCTTGGTAAAGCTGCCGGAGCGGGCTACCCGCTGAAAGTACATGATCTGCTGCAATGTCATACGCTTTTTCTCCTGCCTGCATCAAAAATTGTGGAACCTTGCCAAGAGTATAACAAATTTCTTGTGCAAACTCAACCACCTTATGCGTTTAAGTTATAAGCGGGCAAATTATTGGTATTTCAAATCTTTGCCGAAACCTGTTAAACTTGTAACAAGAGCGCCGGGCCTACACAAGACCGGTGCAAAAGAAGAAAAGAGGTAACCAAATGAAGAGCAAGATCTCTCGCCGCAGCTTCCTGCGCAACATTGCTGCCGCTGGCAGCGGTGCCGCTGCGCTGGGTCTGCTGGCAGGCTGCAGTTCCAGCAGCACCGCCGCATCCTCCGGCAGCACCGCAGCCGCCGAGGACAAGTACACCCCGGGCACCTATTCTGCCTCCAAGACCATCTCCTACTCCGAGATCGGTGTCTCCATGACCTTTGATGCCAACAGCATCACCGCCTGCGAGATCACTTCCTCCGGTGAGCAGGACCTGCTGACCGACGACAAAAAGACCGCCATGGCCAAGGCCATCGTGGAGGGCCAGAGCGCCGATGTGGACGCTGTGACCAGCTGCACGCTGGTGGCCTCCGTGGGCGCCATCCAGGAGTGCGTAGCCGACTGTATCGCACAGGCTACCGGCACTGAGGTGGAAAAGCCTGAGACGACCGAAGTGACCGGCCGTGTGCCCGGCTACTGCGGCCCCGGCGACTGGCTGGGTGAGGCTCCGGCTGACCCCGACAAGTACGAGGATGCAGGCACCTATGATGTGGTCATCGTGGGCGGCGGCCATGCCGGCGTGGGCGCAGCCTTTGGCGCTGTGGATGAGGGCGCTACCGTGGCGGTCATTGAAAAGCAGCCCTGGGGCAACTTTGTGGACCTGGACGGCACCGGCACCAACATGGGCGGCTGGTACGGCGAGGACATCGGCCACGTCAACTCCAAGCTGCTGATCGAGCGCGGCTATGGCCCCTATGACACCGGTGCCATCACCTCCGAGTTCTGCAAGCGCGCCGCTGGCCGTGTGAACCCCGAGATCATCAAGAACTTCGTGCAGTATTCCGGCCAGATGTTCGACCGCTACGAGGAGATTTACGACTCCTATGAGGAAGAGCGCAAGGCCAACGACAGCGATGTGTATCTGGCCGATACCGCTGTCATCGTGCCCAAGGCTACCGGCGACGGCAAGACCGGCGACCAGTGGGTGGACGGCGAGCCCGCAGGCGGTGCCGGCCACTACGACATGAGCGATATGTTCAAGTACCCGCTGTGCAACACCCAGGCAGCTTACGGCCAGCACAAGGCCAGCTACCCCATCAGCTGCGGCGGCTACCTGACCTGGCCCTGCAATGCCCAGTTCTACGGCTATCAGGGTAACAACATCGAGTACATCCACAAGTACATCGTCAAGTATGTGCAGGAGACCCCCAACTGTGCCTGGGACTTTGAGCGCGAGGGCATCAAGCTCATCCAGGACGACAGCGGCAAGGTCACCGGCGTGTACGCCAAGGGCGCAGACGGCACCTACTACCGCTACAACTGCAACAAGGGCGTCATCCTGTGCGCAGGCGACTTCATCGGCAACCCCGAGATGTGCTGGGCGCTGCTGAACGAGGGCATGGAGTGGGCTGAGCGCAGCGGCGCGACCGCTGACAGCTGGGCCTCTGCAGGCACCCGCAACGGCCAGGGCCACAAGATGGCCTGCTGGGCAGGCGGCATGATCGAGCCCACCCCCCGTGGCTGGATGGCCATCGGCGGCGGCGCTTCCGGCCCCTGGGGCACCGCTCCCATGCTGATGCTGAACAGCCGCGGCAAGCGCTTCATGAACGAGGGCGCCATTGCTCAGATGCAGGCCACCTGCCTGCGTCAGCCCGCCGGTCTGGCCTGCTACGTCACCGACGCCAACTGGGCCAAGACCCTGAAGGCTGCTCCGCTGGACCACGGCGCACCCAACTTTGGCATGCAGGACTACTGGGATAAGATCGAGCAGGACATGAACAACACCGTGTCCGGTCAGGCCAACACCATCACCATTGCAAACCTGGCCGAGCGCACCCAGATGGCCGGTACCATCTACCGTGCCGACACTCTGGAGGAGCTGGCAGATCTGCTGGGCTACAAGGGCGCTGCCAAGCAGAACTTCCTGGACAGCATCGCGCACTACAATGAGCTGTGCTATGCAGGTGTGGACAGCGACTACGGCAAGGATGCACCGTACATGGTGCCCATCGATACCGCTCCGTTCTTCGGCGGCACCAGCTCCACCGGCCACTCCTCCAACCCGATGATGGTCACCATGAGCGGCGTCATCACCGACGAGACCCAGAACGTCCTGAACAAGGACTGGGAGCCCATCGAGGGCCTGTATGTGGCTGGCAACTGCCTGGGCGGCCGTTACGGCTTCGGCTACAGCACTCCGTTCGCCGGCAACTCGGTCGGTATGGCCATGACCCACGGCTGGACCGCAGGCCATCAGGTGGCTTCCGACAAGAAGTTCCTGGGTGAGCCCGTGGAGGCCATGGAGGCACCCGCAGGCGGCCCCGGCGGCCCCGGCGGCCCTGGCGGCCCCGGCGGTCCCCACTGATCTCTTCTGACGCGTTTCTTTCTCTTCTTCTCTGGGGAAGCCCCGTTACAGGGCTTCCCCTTTTGCATGAATGCGTGTATACTTTATAAAAAACGACAAGGAGCATCACCATGGCAAAACCGCTCGTGCTTGACCTGCACATCCCTTACTGCATCCGCCCGGAAAACTACCTCGCGCACTTCAACGCGGTGGGCTCCAATGCGGAAAAAAACGCCTATATGGACGCCCTCAAGCGGGAGGTACTCTCCTATGAGGGAGAACTGGACGGTTACGAGATCCGGGCCGTGCACCTCAGCGGCGGCAGCGCCAGCGTGATGGCCCCGGACTTGCTGGGCGATGTGCTGCGCACGGTGCGCACCCATCTGCCGGTGGCGCAGGGGGCAGAGGTCAGCTACGACTCGCTGCCCGTCACCATCGGCACGCCGTCCCTCACGGGCATCGCGTCCGGCCACCCCAACCGCACCGAACTGATGATGCGCTCGGACAACGACGCCGAGCTGAAGGCGCTGGGCTGCACCCACAACGCGCAGCATATCCGCAACGCCATGCTGTTTCTGGCAAAGTTCCACCTGAACAATGTGGGTCTGACCCTGAACTACGGCATCCCGGGGCAGACGATGCAGAGCTGGCACAACAGCCTGCACGCGGCGGTCATCATGCAGGCCGGGCACATCACGGCAGAGCCGCTGGCCGTGACCGACGCCGAGGGCATGCCCAACGCGGCGGAGCGGTTCGAGATGTTCCGCTATGCCTGCGAGTACCTGCCGGAGAACGGCTACAAGATGTATGCTGCCGGGTGCTTTGCCCGCCCCGGCTACGAGTACCGCGCCCGTGCCATGGAGTGGAACGGGGATGACGTCATCGGCATGGGCGTCAACGGCGGTTCGGTGTACGACGGCTATGCCGTGCGCAACACCAACAATCTCAAGCTCTATATCAAGAATGCCGGTGACTTTGAAAAGCTCACGGCGCAGGCCGCGCAGCTGGACGAGAACGCGCTGATGCTGCGCTACCTGCGGGGCCGCATGAAGCTGAACGACGGCGTGGTGGAGCCGCTGTTCCGGGAGCGGTTCGGGCAGGAACTGCCGCAGGAATTTTCCACCCTGCTGGATAAGGCGGTGGAAAACGGCCTGGCCCAGCGCACGGCCGACGGCTGGATGCCTACTCTGGAAGGACTGTTCCGGGGCGAGGTACTGTAACACAAAAAGCGGGAGCTGTCTCATGGGAGAGACGGCTCCCGTTTTTTGTATGCCAAAAGTCCCCACGGCGTGCCGATTTGTGGTATACTGGTAGAAAACAGTGACCCGCGAAGGAGAAAAGAATGCAATACAAACTTCTGGTAAGTGATTTTGATAATACGCTGGTGCCCTTCGGGGAGCCGCGGCCCCGCCCGGCGGTGGTAAAGGCCGTGAAAAAGCTGCAGGCCGCCGGGGTGAAATTTGCGCTGAGCACCGGCCGCGCCTATCCTTGCGTGCACAGGGAGCAGCTGGGCGGCATCCGGCCGGATTACATCGTTACCTGCAACGGTGCCTGTGTGACCGATGCCAAGGGCACCGTGGTGGCGGAACACCCCCTCACCAACGAGGAAATGTACGCGCTGGTGGATTTCTGCGAGGATTACAACTACCCGCTGCAGTTCAATTTCCGGGATGCCTGCTATGTGTACTGTGAGTACGAGGCCCTGCGCAACAACTACGCAAAGATGGGCAGCAGCGGCCTGACCTGCGTGGACGGCGAGGACCAGGACCGGCACCTCATCGATATGCCCCACGCGGCCTTTGCTGCCGTACCGCCGGAACATGTAGCAGACTTCATGGCAAAATATGGCCATCTGAACCTGAACTGGATGCAGGTGGGCGCGAAAAACGCCGACGGCTACTGCTTTTACGACATCGTGCGCGGCGGCATGGACAAGGGCGTGGGCCTGACCGACCTGTGTGCCCGGCTGGACCTGCCGCTGGAAGAGACGGTGGCGGCGGGAGACTCGGCCAACGACCTGAGCATGCTGCGCACGGCCGGCTTGGGCGTGTGCATGGACAATGGAACTGAGGATGCAAAGGCCGCTGCTGACCGGGTCATCGGTGATGTGCGGGAGGACGGCCTGGCGGCGCTGATCGAGGAACTCTGGTTTGATGGCCCGAAAGCGGAGCCCTCCGGCCGGGACCTGGGCTCGGCCTGGGCACAGATCGAAAGCGCAGGCGGCCAATGAGCTTTGCGCCGGTGTACAATGAGCATAGCCGGGCGCTGATCCTGGGCACCTGGCCCAGCCCCAAAAGCCGGGAGATGGCCTTTTATTACGGCCACCCGCAGAACCGCTTCTGGCCGATGATGGCCGCCCTGACCGGGGAGCCGGTGCCGAAGCGGGAGGACATCGAAGCAAAAAAGCAGATCATTCTGCGCCATGGGTTGGCCCTGTGGGACACGCTGGAAAGCTGCACCATCACCGGGGCGTCGGATGCATCCATCCGGGACGTGGTGCCCAACGACATCGCCGCTCTGCTGCAGAAGGTGCCCATTGAGGCGGTGTTCTGCAACGGGGCCACGGCCTATCGCATTTATACAAAGTATCTGCAGCCGGTCACCGGTCTTGCGGCGGTCAAACTGCCCAGCACCAGCCCGGCCAATGCGGCCTGCCGCCCGGAGATGCTGCGGCAGGTGTGGGGCACGGCGCTGGCAGACTGGATCACCAAATAATTGCCAAGCTGTAAATTCTTCATGAATCCGCTTGCGTTTTTCGCAAAGGGTTGTATTATGGGTACTATAAGGGGCACCTGCCCCGGAAAAGGAGAACGACCATGAGCAAGATCATCCGCACCCGGAAGCCCAGTGTCCTGCCGTACTATGCGGCGGCGCTGGTGTTCGTGGTGCTGTGCGCGGTGCTGCCGGTGTACCGGCTGTGGGCCCTTGCGGCGGCGCTGGCAGCCGCTGCGGCGGCATTCCTGGCGGCCAAAAAGGTCTGCCCGCCCCGTGTGGTGGAAACCGAGGTGCCCTTCCACACGGGTGTGGAGGACGTGGACGCCATGCTGGCAGACATCCAGCAGAAGCTGGACACTCTGCACAGCCTGAACGAATCCCTGCCCGACCCGCAGCTGTCCGCCGCCATGACCCGCATGGAAAAGGCCGGACGCTCCATTGTGGAAGTGGTGGAAGCCAACCCCACCAAGGCAAAGCAGGTGCGCCGCTTTGCCAACTACTATCTGCCGGACGCCGTGAATGTGCTGCAGCAGTATGCGCAGCTGGCCCGGCAGGGGGTGCGCGGCGAGAACGCCGCCGCCATCCGTGCCGAGGTGGAGCACAATGCGTCCTCCATTGCTACGGCCTTTGAAAACCAGCTGGATGCACTGTACGCCGCAGAAAGCATGGACCTGTCGGCAGACCTGACCGTGCTGCAGAACATGCTCAAAGGGCAGGGACTGAGTAAATAAACGGATATACTGGAAAGGAAGGAATCTCCTATGGCAGACAACACGTTCAACTTTGACCTCGACGCACCCGCTGTGCCTACCCTGACGCTGGACCCGGCTCCGGCACAGGAGCAGGCCCAGCCCAAACAGCCGGAACCCGCCGCTGCCCCCGAGGCACAGGTCAAGCTCAGCCCGGAAGAGCAGGCCATGGTGGATCAGTTCGCGGAGAAGATCGACATCACCAACAGCCAGCAGGTGCTGCAGTACGGCTCCGCCTGCCAGAAGAAGATCGGTGACTTCTCCGAGGCGGCACTTTCCAAAGTGTCCACCAAAGACCTCGGCGAGGTGGGCGGCATGATCACCGACCTTATCGGGGAGCTGAAGAACTTTGACGCCGCCGAAGAGGAAAAGGGCATCCTCGGCTTCTTCAAGAAAAAGGGTAACCAGCTCGACAACATGAAGACCAAGTACAGCAAAGCGGAAACGAACGTCGAGACCATCCAGTCCGCCCTCGAAAAGCATCAGGTGCAGCTGCTCAAGGATATTGCGATGCTGGACAAGATGTACGAGCTGAACATGGCCTATTTCAAAGAGCTGAGCATGTATATCCTCGCGGGCAAGAAGAAGCTGGCCGACTTCCGCGCCCACGAGCTGCAGCAGGCAATGGACAAGGCAAAGGCTTCCGGCCTGCCTGAGGACGCACAGGCCGCACGCGATCTGGCCGACCAGTGCGAGCGCTTTGAGAAAAAGCTCTACGACCTTGAGCTGACCCGCACCATCAGCCTGCAGATGGGTCCTCAGATCCGGCTTTTGCAGAACAATAACTCCATGATGGCCGAGAAGATACAGTCCACCATCGTCAACACCATCCCCCTGTGGAAGAACCAGATGGTGCTGGCACTGGGTCTGGCCCACAGCCAGCAGGCCATGCAGGCCGAACGTGCCGTCACCGACATGACCAACGAGCTGCTGAAAAAGAACGCCGACGCCCTCAAGATGGGTACCATCGAGACGGCCAAGGAGTCTCAGCGCGGTGTCGTGGACATCGAGACCCTGCAGCAGACCAACAAGAGCCTGATCGAGACGCTGGACGAGCTGAACAAGATCCAGAGCGAGGGCCGCGCAAAGCGTGCCGCTGCCGAGCAGGAGCTCACCCGCATCGAAGACGAGCTGAAACAGAAGATGATGGAGATCCGGAGCTGAAATGGCAAACGCAGATTTTTCCAGACAACAGAATCAACCCACCGGCGGCTTTGACGCTTCCAGCTATCGCGCCGCAGCGCCCGCCGAGGAGGAAGTACGGCTGACGCCCTTCCAGCAGAAGCTGGCAAGCCTCGAAAAGGCCCTGCCTGCCGCGCTGAGCAAGCAGGCCGTGGCCGTGGCGCTTTGCATCGTGGTGATGCTGGGGTGCTTTGTCGGCTTTGGCGGGGCGAAGCTCCGGGCAAAGTACGACACGGTGAAGAACGGGTTCACCACTGGCGTGGCCGCAGACAGCGGCTATGCCCTGAATGAGGAGTTGACCACACGGCTCAACACGGCCGCCAACATCATCACCACCGCGTCCAACACACTGGGTGCCGACAGCACCGAAGTGCAGACGGCACAGGCTGCGCTGGACTCTTTTTCCGCCTGCCTCGGGGCGGTGCAGTCCGATGGCAAGATTCACGCACCGGACTCTCTGAGTGTTTACACCGGCGGCAGGATGCATATGCTCTACCAGTCGAACGAGACGCTTGGCACAGCCATCGGCCAGCTCTACGCCAAATTGCAGGAGCAGGCCGCAGACCCCATGAAGATGGGCGCAGTGCAGGGGCAGTACAGCCAGTTCAACAGTGCGCAGACCATCATCAGCAACCTGCATTATAACGATGCAGTCCAGAGCTACCAGAAAGACGTCGGCGGCTTCCCGGCCAGCGTGCTGGGTAAGCTGTTCGGCATACAGGAGGTGGAACTTTTCGCATGAAGACGATGAAAACATTCTCCCGCCGCATTGCGGCACTGCTTCTTGTCGTGACCGTCGGCATCACGGCGCTTGCACCGGCGGCTTCGGCCTCCAGCATCCAGCTGCCCAGCCTGCCGAAAGATCAGTGCGTGGTGGACGACGCCGGTGTGCTGAGCGACAGCACCACCTCAGAGCTCGAGACCATCAACGCACAGCTCTCTTCCAGCTGCGATGGCGCACAGATCGGCGTACTGACCGTGGACTACACCGGCAGCGCCACCACCGAGGACTACGCCACTGAAGCCTTCAACACCTGGGGCATCGGCAGTTCCAGCAAGAACAACGGCGTACTCATCCTGCTGGTGATGCAGTCGGACCAGTACGCCGACGGCGACTACTATCTGACCTACGGCGACGGCTTCCGCAGCACCATGCTGGCCGATCAGGCAAGCACCCTCGTGCAGACCATGGAGGACGATTTCGCCGCCAAGAAGTACGACGCAGCCGTCCTCACCTGCGCCACCAATGTGGCCAATACCATCGCAGAGGTGTATGGGGTCACTCTGAGCGGCGGGACCATCTATTCCGACGGCTCTGACACCCAGACCACCCGGCCCTCTGTCGAGCCTGTTCCGCCCCAGAAGCACTACTCCATCTGGGAAAACTTTATCGGCGGCATTTTCTCTATGCTTGCTTATATCATCCTGTTCATCGCAGTTTTCTTTATCTTTATCACCCCTCTCGGCCATTCCTTCGGCTGGTTCTGGGGGCCGTTTGGCTGGTTCGGTGCACGGCGTCGGCACAGAGGCCCGCGCCCTCCCCGCGGCCCTTACGATGACTTCGGCCCCGGCGGTGGTTTCTATGGCGGCCCTCGCGGCTCCGCCGCCGCGCCGTACCCCGCCCCGCGGCGGCGGCTTCGGTGGAAGCGGCTTTGGCGGTATGGGCGGCGGCTCCGGTTTTGGCGGAGCCGGGCGCGGCGGCGGCAGCTTCGGCGGCTTCGGCGGCATGGGCGGCGGCAGCAGCCACGGCGGCGGAGCCGGACGCGGACGCTGATGCTGATTCGATAACTAAAAAGGCACCGTGCTTCGAGCAGAAGCACGGTGCCTTTTGCTTTATTTCGGCTGGTTACTGTCCTTGATGAACTTCATAATACAGCATCCCATCACGATGACAGGAAGCACGATTCGCAGGCCCATCGGGTCGTCCCAGCTGATGAACTCGTCTATAAAGTACCCTGCGAGCCATGCCGCCAGTGTAAAAACGGTTGCCCATCCATAACTCATATTACCGCCTCCAATCTTACTTGATGCAGCTCGAGCAGGGGCTGTAGCCAGCGGCCACAGCTTCATCATAGTTCGAGAACAAAATCTGGTTTTT
>OLGJ01001506.1_pt1 | contig 10135 bp, 8 predicted proteins | sample 1605431 | NCBI WGS metagenome assembly OLGJ01 (sample SAMEA3888920, study PRJEB22519) | human gut metagenome | biome: human gut; feature: human-associated habitat; material: faeces | place: Denmark | collected 2009
TACCACATTAACATAAAAAAGGGGCATCGCACTAATTTCTTAGTGCGACAGCCCCTTTGTGGTAATAGGGTAATTAATAATTTATATTTCACATGCTACATCATATGCTGATTTAATAGCATGATCAATATTACTTGGACGTTCTCCGGCACAATCACCAATATAGTGAAGTGGGAGAGGACAATCTGAAAGCTCTGGAAGATTCTTTCTTGCACCAACAGCCATTACAACAAAGTCTGAAGCAATTTCTTCTGTTGATGTATTGTCATCTATTGTTTTTTCAACAACTACAGAATCATCTTTAATTTCTGATAATTTTGCAGATGTTACTATTTGAACATTATAATGCTCTAATTCCCTCATTAGAGTAGGTAAAATAGTGTTACTTTCTTCTTTTGCAATCTGATCCATCATTTCAATAATTGTAACCTTACATCCGCGTGAAGCCAGATATTCAGCGGTTTCAACACCTACAAGACCACCACCGATTACAGAAACATTACCGAATACGATTTCTTTCTTGGCAAGTACATCCCATGCACTTGCTACAGTTGGAAGATCTTTGCCAGGAACAGGGATTATTGCATTGTTTGCTCCTGTTGCCACAATTACTTCATCGAATGAATTATAATCTTGGGATGTGAATTCCTGACCAAGCCTGAATGTTACATCCAATTCAGGAAGTACATTTGTATAATAATTAATGCTTCTCATCATTTCTTCTTTTCTTGGAGGTACACTAGCAATAAGTAACTGACCACCAATCTGAAGTGATTTCTCAAATATAGTTACATGATGTCCTCTTAATGCGGAAACACGTGCAGCTTCAAGTCCAGCAATACCAGCACCAATAATTGCTATATTCTTTGTTGATGCTGCAGGAGTAATCTGACGGGATCCTTCGTAACCATTTTCAGCATTAAGTACACAACTTAAGAAAGCACGATTCTGAATATTATCTGTACATCCTTTATTACACATCATACATGTTCTGACATTACAGCAATGTCCATCTGCACATTTGTTTGCAAAGTCAGGGTCTGTGAGAAGAGAACGACCTAATCCAATAATATCAGCAGAACCATTTGTAATAACTGCTTCAGCAGCTTCTGGTGTAACGATACGGCCTACTACAGATACAGGAATAGATACAAGCTCTTTGATTTTTTTAGAATAAGAAACCATAAATCCGTATGGCTGTGTTCCCATGGCAGGGATTGTATCACCCATATTTCCTGTATGGTTAGCCTGTGCAACATGTAATGTGTCAACACCGCAAGCTTCTAATTCTTTAGCAAAAATGCAAGCTTCATCAAGTGGAAGACCACCTTTTCCTCTAAAACTATTTTCTCCAAGAGGAGTAACTATAGGAAGCTTGTAGTCGATAACCATGTCAGGTACGATTGTTTTTAATCTTTTTACGAGTGTTAATGCAAAACGTGTACGATTAGCCAGGTCACCGCCATATTCATCAGTTCTATGATTTAAAATAGGAGAGCAGAGAGAACCAACAAGACGGTCTCCATGTACTTCAATACAATCAACACCAGCTTCGTGTGCTAAGATAGCACAGTTTTCCATATGCTTTATTATTTCATCAAGCTCTTCTGCAGTAACTTCATTTACAAAGTGCTGCATATCATGGTGAAGTTTAGCTCTTGCCTCCTGCATTTTGCCCTGATGGAACAAGTCGTTTAAAGCTTTAACATTGTAGTCAGGATGGAATAACTGAATTCCAAGTTTTGCGCCATTTTCATGACATGCGTCAGCAAGTCTTTTGAAGCTTTGAACCTGTTCAGATGAATAAAGCTTTGGTGTAGGAGAGAATGTTGGAAGTGGTGCAACATCTCCAATTACTATATATCCGACACCGCCTTTTGCGAGACGCTCGTAAAAACGAAAACTTTGTTCTCCAATTGAACCATCTTTTTCTTCATATCCTGTTGTAAGTGGTGGGAACATAATACGGTTTTTAAACTCAATATTTCCAACTTTTATAGGCTCTAATAATTTCATTGTTCATACTTCCTTTCAAATTGAGTATACTATTTAAGTGGTGTTAAAAACTCTAACATTAATTTGTCTAATTCTGCTCTTGCAAAAGCACTGGCAAAATTGTGGTTAGCGCCTTCAATTGTTTTATAATTGCATTTTCCATTGTAAAGTGACTCATATCTATGGCATGTTGCATCATCTACCAAATCATCTGCAGTTCCTCTTATAAGGAGGACTGGTCCGTTGTATCCTTCTGCTGACGAGAATGGCTCATAATTAAATAAATCATGATTAAAAGATGTTGGGAAAGTGAGTCCTTCAATATCGGCCTTGGTGATCCCCTTAGCTTCCATGGCTTCAGCACGATCCTTACATCCAAACCACATTCCAGCACCTGGACACATAAGCATGAGAGCATAAGGATTAACAATAGGAGCGGCAGTAGCAGCTGCGTATCCTCCCATACTCTGACCAGATAAGATAATCTTATCTGGATTGGCAAAATCTTGTGTTTTAGTCCAGTTTATAATATCCTCGATATCGTGTAGGATACCTGTAAAGGTCATGTCCTCGAATTCACCATCACTTTCACCATTTCCGTATAAATCAAAACGGACACTGGCAAATCCATGTTCAGCTAAGAATCTGGCTGTGTGCGTATAAATACTTTTGTAACCGCTTTTATTCCCTGTAAAGCCATGTACATTTACAATAGCAGGAAATCTTGTGCCATCTTCTGGAATGTTAACTATTCCGCGTAAGATGTGTCCATCACGGTTTGTGATTTCTACTTGTTTTGTCAATTTAAAATACCTCCATTTCTAATTTTATTCTGCAGTAGTAGCATTTCGCTTGTCAGCTAAATCCTGTAACATTTCAGCTGTTTTCTCTTTTGTAAGAGGGTAGATAAATTTTAATACCAGAACAGCTAATAAATATCCTACAACATATAAACCTGTATATGTTTTCCAAAGATGTCCTGAGAATGCTTCATTCTGGACAGCTTCATTAACCTGGAATCCAGCAATTGCAAGTGCAAAACTACTCATACTTCCTGATACAGCATTAGCAAGTTTACGGAAGAATGTATATGCCGAATATACAATTCCTTCATTACGTTTTCCTGTCTGAAGTTCTTGATAATCAATTGCATCATTTACAAGTGCCCAAACTAATACTTGGAAACCACTTACTCCAAGATAGCAGATTCCGTTGATGATAATAAAGAGAATAGGATTTTCAATTGGGAAGAAGAATAAAATAGCATAAACAACAACTGAGAAAGTTGCACTGTACATAATCCATTCTTTCTTTCCAAATTTCTTAGCAACAAATTTTGTGCCTACGAATGCAATAAGTGACCAGAGTACACTTAACATACCTGAAACTGCCATGATGGCAACATTTCCAAAATAATCGCGGAATAAATAAGTATTTAATCCGTTAACCATACCTGCTCCAACAATACCGATAAAGCTTGATAACATAACTCCGAGTAATGCTTTGTTTTTAGTAATATCTTTAATTACCTGGAAGTAGTTAAGCTTTTCTTTTTTCTCAACAACTGGCTCTGTAATAATACGCTCTTTACACCAATGAGATGTAAACATAAGACAGATTAATCCAATAACTGCACAGATTGCTGACATAATAAGGAAATGGCTAGGTACTGGCTGGTTATCTTTATATAAGAATAATGGTCCAGCAATAACGATAACTGTCATAAAAATTGTACCGCCAAGACTTCTGAAACGAGAAAGGTCAGTACGTTGGTTAACATCATCAGTCATTACACTTGAAAGACTACCAAATGGAACGTTGACACATGTGTACATAATTTCGTAAACAATATATGTAATGAACATATAAGCAATACGTGCACCATAAGCGAAATTGCTTACGTTAACAAATCCTAATATACAGAGTACTGCAGTTGGAAAAGCAACGAATTTAATCCAAGGAATAAATTTTCCTTTTCCTTTGTTTTTGTGGCTATCAACAAGTGCACCAATTAAAGGGTCATTTATAGCATCCCAAAACTTTGTAACAAGCATAAGGATTCCTACGTGTACTGGATTAACTTTTAATACCAGTGTATAAAAAATAGCAAGATACATTGCACGGAACTGCTCAGTACAGCAACATCCCAAATCGCCAAGAGTGTAACCAATTTTGTCCTTCATGGAAAAAGGTCTTGTTTCTTTCATAATAATTTACCTCCCAAATTTATATTGTTTTAGTAGCTACACTCTTATTATATTGGGGTTATGCTGATATCCATATACAAATATTGCTTGCAAACTACGAAAAATTGATATATTGTATATTTTGACGAAATGAACAAAAAATATAATAGGAAAGTGTACAAAATAGACATATGGAAAAGCAAGGCTACAAAATGGAATATTTGAAAATATTGGATAGTGCCCAGCGAAGCTTTGGGCAAAAGAAGAGCTATACAATTGTATTTATAGCTGGTGGGATAGGGCATATGCACCAGGAGGACGATAATATTGTATGTACTATGGAGGATTTGATATTTATTAAGCCAGGTAATAAAGTAAAACTTGAATATCGTAAAAATAAGTATCCTCTTGAAGTTTATGTTCTTTATATAGGTGAAGAACTTTTAAGGAAATTGTCAGATGAAGAAACAAGACTTGATGAAGCGTTTGATTTTGTTCCGTATCAAGTTAAGATTGTTCATTCTGAGACTGAATCGGCTATGCTTATAAAGAATATATCAAAAAAGCTCTATTCGATGAATAATGAGCCGCCTAAATTTGCCCACTCATTATACGAGAAAAGCCTATTAACTATGATTCTTGTACTTGCACTTCGCTCATCTGTTCAGGAGGATGTACAGATTAAGACGAATAAGAAAAAACACGTTGTAATGGATGATATTTTTATTTATATCAGAGAACATTTGACAGAAGATATCTCGTTGGAGCGCTTGGAAAATGAATTTTATATAAGCCGTTATCATATAGTAAGAGAGTTTAAAAAATTGACAGGTGAGACACCTCATTCATACATTGTAAAGAGCAAACTTGATTTATGCCGCCATTATATAGAGCAGGGGAAAAGTATTCATGAGGTATATGCGCTTGGTGGATTTGGAGGGTATAATCATTTTTTTAGAGCATTTAAGAAAGAATATGGTGTTACTCCAATGCAATATTACAAAGATTTAAAGATTGACAGGAATGAAAAGTAATGATTGTGTTTGTAGAATAAAGCAAATAAGGGGCTGTCGCTTTAACGATTGAAAATCGTTAGGGTACCAGCCTCTTTTTCCTATAAAAATACGATTTTTAAGTTACTATTTATTAAAATGAATGGGATGTTCCAAAAATTGGCGTACTTTAATAAACCTATATAGGTTTTAAAAATTTTTATTTTGATATTTCTAAATTCAGGCACTTTTTAAAGGAAATAAATGTGTTCCTGTCTTACCGTTCTGAATCTTATTATGAAGTTTATTTATGTTTCTTTGCCTCGATTTTTGTACCATCAATAAAGATAGTTTCACCGGATATTTCACCTAAATCAAAAAGGATATTTGAAACTTCTGCGAGAATACGCTTAGAACAAGGGGCAAAATGAATGCTCCTGAATCGTGCAAGTGTTGCATGGTCAGGTGCAGAATGTCCTTCTAAAAGAAACATGAAATTGATATCTCTTTTGCAGTTTAATTCCATAGAACGGGATGAATAATCACCATTCATGTAAGAGTATAAAACAATCTTCAAAAGTGTTCTTGGCGATAAAGATTTTATTCTATCATAAGTAGAATATAAATCAGTCACATCCATCTCCTCTACAAACTGACTGAGTAACCGCACAGAATCATTCTTAGGAATAATTGTTTGTAATTCGAATAGAAGTTTTAGTTGATATCCACTCTGATTTAAAGTATAATCTTTTTGTAATTTATTATGTAGTAGCATGCTAATATTTTACCATAAATCCCAGGGTTTTCGAAGCCTGGGATTTATTTTTTTTAGATTATATACCACATTAACATAAAAAAGGGGCATCGCACTAATTTCTTAGTGCGACAGCCCCATTATACAAAAAACTGTCGTATATACAATTACTGTATATACGACAGTCTGATTAAATGTTTAACAAATCGCTGTAAACCTTTAATGCGCCGTCCGTTTCATGCGCAAGCACACGCTTTGCCAGCACCTTGCCAAGCTGTACGCCTTCCTGGTCGAAGCTGTTGACATTCCATAAGAAGCCCTGGAACATAATCTTATTTTCAAAATGCGCAAGCAGAGCGCCCAGTGACTTTGGTGTAAGACTGTCACCAATAATAATGCTGGACGGACGTCCGCCTTCAAAATTCTTGTTGCGGTTGTCATCTGACTTACCACAGGCAAATGCAACAATCTGTGCGGCAACATTTGCACACAGCTTCTGCTGGCTTGTACTGCCCTGAATTTCAATATCCGTGCCAATCTGGCTGTTTCTGAAACCTACAAACTGCAACGGCACAATATCCGTTCCCTGATGAAGCAGCTGATAGAAGGAGTGCTGTCCGTTAGTTCCCGGTTCACCAAAAATGACCGGACCTGTCGGATAATCCACCGGTTCGCCAAAACGGTTCACGGACTTACCGTTAGATTCCATGTCTAACTGCTGTAAATGTGCCGGGAAGCGGCTTAATGCCTGTGAATACGGAAGTACTGCCGTACCCGGATAGCCCAGTACATTGCGCTCATATACGCCGATAAGTGCATCTAACATTTCAGGATTTTCCATAACATTTTTATTGGCTGAAAGCTTGTCTTCTGCCGCCGCACCCTCTAAGAACTGTGCAAAAACGTCCGGTCCGAATGCCAGTGACAGTACAGCGCCGCCAACGGCTGATGTTGATGAAAAACGACCGCCGATATAGTCGTCCATGAAAAATGCAGCCAGATAATCATCACTCTTTGCAAGCGGTGAAGTTTCGCTTGTTACGGCAATCATATGCTTTGAAGCATCTAGGCCTGCTTTCTTTAACGCTTCCTTTACAAAGGATTCATTGGTTAATGTTTCAAGGGTTGTGCCGGACTTTGACACCAGTACGAACAGGGCATGTGCCACATCCACTGCATTTAAAACTGCGGCGGCATCATCCGGGTCTACGTTGCTGATAAACTGCGCCTTCATCTTTAACGTATTGTTCTTCTTTGCCCAGTTTTCCAGTGCCAGATACATCGCGCGCGGTCCTAAATCGCTGCCGCCGATACCAATCTGTACAACCGTTGTAAACTTCTCGCCTGCGGCATTGGTAATTTCGCCGTTATGTACTTTATTGGCAAATTCCGCAATCCGCGCCTGCTGTTTTACATAAAATTCACGCTTGTCCACGCCGTCTGCTTCTACTGCATTACCCAGCTGTCCACGGGTCAGCTGGTGAAGTACCAGTCTGTTTTCTCCGGTATTTATTACCGCACCGTTGTAGAGTTCTTCAAATTTTTCTGCAAGCTGAGCTTCTTCTGCCAGTGCCTTTAACGCATTTAACACTTCATCATCCACCTGCTTTGCGGCAAAATTATAAGAAAATCCCTCTGCCATCGGTACACTGTACTTCTTTACACGCTCTGCACCTTCTGCCCCTGACATTGCCTCTGCCAGCTTCACGCGTTTTACCTCTGAAAGTGCCTTAAAAGTTTCCAGTGTGTCTAAATTCTTCCATGTAGCCATAACCATGTCCTCCCCAACATTTCATAATATAATATGCGTATTTCAGGTAAAATAGAAACATTCCCTGATACCTTTGATACATATGTTAAATTATACTCTCAAACCTATTGAAGTTCAATGTCATAAATCGTAAATTTAGATGCATTTTTATTTTGACCACGTCGATTCCTGCGTATCTTTACTGTAATCAAATTTTCCGTCATTTTTTTCTTCCAGCGCCTTAATTATGTGGTAGGTATATTCATTATACGGGGTCGGAATGCCTAGTTCTTTTCCCATCCGCATTAACGCCCCGGAAAACATATCAATCTCGGTGTGCCGTCCCGCATCTAAGTCCTGCAATGTCGAATAGCGTGTCTTTGGCGGCACTGCACTGCCGTGGGAAGATGACTTGTCGGCTTTTCCGATGTCAATACCCTTTGCCTGTGCAATGGCTTCAAGCTCTTTTTTCAGTCCTTCACTGATGGCTTTCATATGCGTGCTATCGCTGTAACAGCCGACACCCGCGCCTAAGATTGCCTGCGGCAGGTTATTGCACACATTCAGGCGGAATTTGCTCCACATTTCTTCCTTAATATAGTCTGTTACACGGAAATGTATCTGCGCATTTTCAAAAAGTGTGCACACCGCCTGTACACGTTCACTCTCAAACGGCGGCTTGATTTCCCCGAAGATGATACCGATTGTCGTTTCGGGATTAAAGCAGTAACCGTTCTCTTCTTTGTGGGATGCCACTTTAATCAGTGCATGCAAAATGTTATCGGGATTCACTTTCTGCGCAATAATTTCTTCGCTGTCTACACCGTTCATTAAACTCATTACGATTGTGTGTTCTCCCACCGCCTGCGCAATGCTGTCCAATGCGCCCGGCAGTGCGCCGTATTTTAACGATACAATTAAAAGGTCTGCGCCGTGCGCTTCCTTTGGTGTCCAGACCTCCGGACGGTAAACCTGTCTGTTAATCAGACAACCGTTTTCTTTTAAGCGCCCGGCGCGCTCCCCTTCCGCAATCACGCCAAGGCTGAGATTTTCTGCCTGTGAAAGTCCCCATATTACATAAGAGCCAACCGCTCCCGCTCCTAAAATTGCTACTTTTTTTATCTGCATATAATCTTTCATGGTAATCTCCATTCCGCAAGCATTTTTTTACACTATTTTTTATTCTTCTGCTTTTGTCAGCAGTTTCCGGTATGACCAGTCAATTGCAAATGCACCCGCCGGTGCTGTAAGCACAATTGCCAATACCGCAACCGTCAGTACCGTATCGCCGCACGCAAAACCCAGTGCCAGCGGAATCCCGCCGATTGCCGCCTGCACTGTGGCTTTCGGTGTATACGCAAGCATTGTAAATGCCTTTTCGCCTCTTTTCAAGCCCGTACCCAGCAGACAGACCCAAACGCCCGCCATTCTAAACAGCAATGCACCTGCAATCATCAGCAATGCACGCACGCCAACCCTGCCAAGATAACCGATATTAACAGTTGCACCGACCAGCACGAATAAAAAGACCTCTGCCGCTACCCACAATTTTGCATATTTTACAGCAAGTCTTTTTGCAACGGCTTCGCGTTTTTTCTGCAATCCTACACCGATAAACATAATGGCAATCAGCGCCGAAAATGTAACCGGTGTTGTAAGACGGTCCTCCACTGCTGCCAGTAAAAATGAAATGCTTAGTATAACCAACACTTTCACCGTGTCCCGGATATGTATCTTTTGAAAGTACACCGCAAGCAAAACACCCAGTGTCAGACCAATTATAATTCCTAAAATAATGGAAACCGGAATATTGATAAATTTGATAACCGATGCGCCTTCTCCCTGCAACATTCCGGTAAATGTTGAAAACAGCACAATCACATAGACATCATCTACCGATGCCCCCGCAAGAATCAACTGCGGAATTCCCTCTTTGACACCGTATCCCTCGTCCATCAGTTTTACCATACGCGGAACGACAACTGCCGGTGATACTGCTGCAAGTACTGCTCCCATCACTGCGGCTTCCATCAGCGTAACACCCATTAGTCCCGGTGCTAAAATCAACATACCCACCAGTTCAAATGTCGCCGGTACAAAACACATTAAAAATGCCGGTCTTCCAATCTTTTTTAAACTGGCTATATCAAGTCCTAGTCCCGCTCTGGTCAGAATAATAATCAGGGCAATTTTTCTTAAATCCGCTGAAATGCCAAGTATACTCTGATCCAGCAGATTTAACGCATACGGTCCCAACACAATTCCCGTTATCAGCATACCAAGCAGCCCCGGCAGTCTGATTTTTTTGCAAATCCAACTCATCGACATACCGACCAGCAGAATGAACGAAATACTCAGTAACATAAATTTTATTTTTCTCCTTCAGTCATTCATTGTTTTCTTAAATCCACTCACATCATACCACTACACGCAAATGTGATTCAACATAATTTCTTAT
>OLGJ01001507.1_pt1 | contig 10135 bp, 9 predicted proteins | sample 1605431 | NCBI WGS metagenome assembly OLGJ01 (sample SAMEA3888920, study PRJEB22519) | human gut metagenome | biome: human gut; feature: human-associated habitat; material: faeces | place: Denmark | collected 2009
CTCTATTCCTCTATCAGAATTTTTATACTCTTCCTTCATGCTGTCTATTATCGTTACAACATCATCTGAAGAAAGCTCTAGAATTCCCATTAATTCATTTATTTTTATTACTCTTCCTGCGGCAAACAATATAGCTTCTATTATTGCCTTCTGTTTTTCTATTTCCATATATACTATTTCCCTTCTCCCAGGCTCAGCTTTAATTAAAGAATACTAATACTTATAATTCTTTGCTTTTCTCCTACGTTTTATATTACGTAAATATTATACCCTCAAATCCGAAGAGTGTCAATGCCGAATTCACAAGTAACTCTTGAATTTTAGAGCTTATATTTATCATTTAGCTTTTAAGTCTCATTTCAAAAAATGTCGATTTTTTTAGCTTGAATTCTTATAAATATTGTGCTATTCTATATGTAGTTTAGTTAAGGAGCGAAAAATTATGAATAATGACGAAAAAAACATAGAAATCGTTTCTGGAAACGGTGATGATTTAAACATTTCTCCTGTTTATGACAATCTTGATATTGCAAAACCAAGTGAAGATACGAATACAAAGAAAAATGTTATAATTCCAGATGTAAAAAAATAAGGTTGCATTTTATATAATGCACCTTATTTTTGCCCAAAAATGGGCGTCCCTATTGGGCGAAAGAAAAAAGTGCTCTACATTTCTGTAAAACACTTCTTTCTTATCTTAAAGGAATTTATTTATGTTCAATTTATCTATTTATATAGCCTCTTTATTTTCTTCTACTGGAGCTTCTTCAGCTTCGCCATCGTCTTTTTGATTAACAACTTCTAAGCTTCCAACAGAAACTTCATATGCAACTTTATTTTCTACAGTTCCATCTTCATGTTTCTTTTCGTATTGTCTAGATTGAACTCTTCCTACTAATTTAACTTCTGTTCCAACTTCCATGTTCTCACAGAATCTAGCTGTTCTTCCCCAAGCAATACATGGTATATAGTCTGATTTACTATAAGCTCTGTTTACTGCTAATAGTATATCTGCTATTTCTCTACCAAATGGTGTTTGTCTGTAAACTGGTTTCTTGCATATATAACCTATTAATGTTACTTCGTTTGATATGAAATCTTTTCTTGCTTCTACTTCACTTTCCTGATCTTCTAACAATGTTACATTTTTTGCAAATACTGTTAGAACTAATTTGTTTTTACCTTCTCCATAACTGTTGTATGATCTAAATTGACCTTCAACTGTTATTTTTGTTCCGATTGGTAACTCTCCGTTTACCATTAATCTTTCTGATATTGTGATTGGTATAATATCAGAATTTCCACTTAGACGTGGAACACTTAAATCAAATATATAGAATTTTTCTCCATATATCTCATGACTAAATCTTTTGTCACTTGTTACTTTTCCCACCATTATAATGTGGTTGTTCTCTGAATATACTGTATCCAACTTAAATTTCCTCCTCTTACTTTTTAAAGTATTTGTTTTTTTCTAACCTACAACTATTATTATACTACCATTTTTTGGTTTTGTCTACATAAAATGTTAAATTTGTTTTATTTTTTTCAAAAATATGCCCATTTTGAGGGCAAAATGCCACTAAAAAAATAATGTTGCTATACAATTTTCATAAAATTTTACTTACTCAGCAATAGTTTTATATTTTTTTTAAACTTCAATACATTGCTCTTGGTCGGATTTTCTTCTGGTTCCTCAAAATGCGAGCTCGATTTCGTTTTGCAAAATATAAAATTATTGCTAAAGTCCATTTTTAGTTTGCATACAAACTTGAAAGTGCAATTACTATCATTATATTATACACATTCATATCTGCTCTTACATTAACCTTTATTTCTTGTGGTTCTATCACTTTATCAAACATGCTCTTTATTGTGTGCTGAACACAAATCAATAATTCATCTTCTTCAACACTAGACACAGTTATATCACTCTTCGAGCTATAACCATATGAAATTACATTGCACGAATCTTCGTATTGCAAATTTTCGTTCAAATCCAAATTCAATATTAAATTCTTAGAATTTTTCATTATTTTGCTCATTAATTCATCATTTTCTACACTTCTGTTTAATACCAGTGTTTCTAGTTTTATATTTTTTGTGTTTTCTATGTTCTTATCTTTAATAAACAAAATATCACAATCATTTACCATTTTCTTTGTAATTACTTTATTAAGCTGTGTTTGGCTCTTAGAATCTGTAATTATTTCAATAAAAGGCATTTTTTTCTCCTTTTTTATGGACTTGATTGAAAACAAATTCAATTTTGGCTGTGTCAAATATCATTTTAGACACGGTTACATTCTAACTGGTATGTGCCATCTTCATCAAAATTTAATTCTTTCAACCTTTATTAACAATTCTATAATGTAAGTAGCTCACTCGTTGTCACTAACTGATATCCTTGCTTTTGAATGTTTTGTATTATTTTTTCCATGCTTTCTGCAGTGTACTGTGCTGAATTATGTAATAAAATTATGCTTCCCGGTGCTAAAGTTTCGTTTATTCTTTCACACATTTCTTCCCCATTTAGTCCATTGTAATCTAATGAATCTATGTTCCATTGAACTGTGAATAACCCTTGTTCACTTGCAATTTGAATTATTTCTCTTGAGTATTCACCATATGGAGCTCTAAAAACTTTTGCCTTTTGGCCTGTTATCTTTTCAATTTCACTAGACCCTTTTGTAATTTCTTCTTTAATATCTGCTGTTTTCTTCTTTTTTAAATTTGTATAGTGATATGATAAATTACCAATCTCATTTCCACTCTGCACAATCTTTTTTATAATTTCAGCATTTGAACTTGCAATTTCTCCCGAAATAAAAAATGTAGCCTTTGCATTTGTTGTAGTTAGTGTATTTAATATACTATCTATATTCTCTACATTTTCTCCACAGTTTATACTTAAACTTACCTTTTTTATTTCAGTTTCCACTTTATATACTGGTAAATTATTTACATTTGATGCTGAAGTTGCAATAACATTTTTTTCTCCGTCCCCAGATTGTTCAACCTTTATATATTTTATATGTTCCACATTATTATTTTTGCTTCTCTCCACCATTTTTTCATATACTCTATCTCGCAAATCTTGTTGTCTTTCTTTTAATGGTAGTTCTTCATTTGGATAAAATGGTCCATCTACATATGAGACGAGTTGAATTTTATTATTGTGTCTGCCGTAGCCCTGATATGTGTTTGTTATACAATACGCAGGCGCATTTAATTTTACTGGATACTTGAATGACACTGCTTTGAATGGTCTTATTTTTGTATAGTATGGCCAAATATGGGCCTCTGGATATATTGTTATTGAATTTTTGTTTTTTATTTTTTCTTCTATTGTTGCTAAAAAGTTTTTCATTGCTTTTATGTCTGATGGAATTGGAATTGCGCCAAGCATTTCGACTAATGTTCCTGTTCCTCTTAATGAAATGTTTACTGGATTTACTATTAAAAAGTTTCTTTTAGGATAATCTGCAACACTTGGTATAAATGTATCTGCAAATGGTTGTGTGTGATTTGCGTACATGAAATAACCTTGATTTTTACATTCTTTTAGTTTTTCTTTTCCAACAAATTTATGTCTAAATTTTATTCTTAAATATCCCCATTTTATTGGCATACTTAGTACATTCTGAATAAATAATGAACATACATTCCAAATTAAACCTTTTTTATATTTAAACTTTTCGTCTATTACTCTTGATTGTATAGTTGCTGGAGCAAGTTCATCATTTAATTCATCACTATAATATAAAACCTTTTGTTTCATTTTTACACCTCCATTTTAGTTTGAAAAGGAATTAAATTTTGGCAAGAAAATGATATTCAAAAAGCAAATTTACTGTATGTAACCGCGTTATAAATAAAATTTTACGTAGCTAAAATTGTAATTTTTTTCAACTTAGCTTTTTTCAAAAAACTGTGAAGTATAATTGCTCCACAGTTTCACATTGTATTTTTATTATTTATTATTATTCTTTTCACACGTATATTCCAATGGAATTCCATAAAATTTTTCATATACATTCTTCCAGATTTCAAAGTTTTTCTGTTTCATTATTTCTGTATTTTCTTTTTCGGTTAGTTTTTCGTCTGGATATATTGGTTCTTCCACGTTTATTGTATATTCTTGTATGTTGAATCCATCTTCACCAATAAGTTTACTGTCTTCCATTGTTATAAATATTGGTATTACTGGTACATTATTTCTTGCAGCCAGCTTAAATGCTCCATTTTTTAGTGGCTTTGGTTTTCTGTAATTCCACCACATACTTTGCTCTGGATAGATTAATATATAATCTCCTTTTTGTAATATTGTGTCTACTGCTTTCATAAAGTTTACCATTGTTCTCTTGTTTGAGCTTAATGGTAATGTGTCGCAATTTCTAAAGAAGAAGCCATATAAACCTGGGAAATTTGTGTAATTTCCTTCTCTTATCACTTTGTATAGCCTTTTATCTTTTTCATTTTCAGACATTCTAAACACTTTTTCTACAGTAAAACAGTCAAATGGATTAAAGTGGTTACATGTTATTAATGCTCCCGTTTTTACTTTGTTTAAATTTTCTATTCCATTTACTTGTTTTATTATTAATTTGTTGTTTTTTAGTAAGTTATCTAGAAATCTTTCTCCCATTTCGTTGGCAAATATTCTTTTTATTTTGCTAGACATTTTTTCTCTAAGATAGTCTATATTTTCTGGTGTTAGTACTATTGTAGGAGGGTCTTCTTCAACATCTACATCAAATTTTCCTTCTCTCTCAAACTCTTCTATCTTCTTTAAAACTTCCAACCTATCTTGTGCTTTCTCTATTTGCCCATCATTTCCTTCTGATGAACTTCTTGTTTCTCGCTTTTCTCTTACTTTTATTGGTTGATTTTTTAGCATTTCTTCAACTATTTCTTCTTCATTTTCTACTGCTTGTAATTTTTCTTGTCTTCTCTTTTCTTTCTCTTGTTTTCTTTCTTGTCTAGCCTTTTTCGAAATTGCTAACAATTTTTTTGTATCCATTAAAACTATCTCCTATTTTCTTCTATCATCGCCAACACAATCAGCTTCCAATTTAGCTAATTCTATAAGTTTTGAGCTATTTGCATCATCTTTTTCTTTGTCTACATCTGTGTATTTACTCTTCATAGCTCTTATTTCATCATAAAATTCTGTCTCTTTTGCATATTTCCAGAAATATTCTTGATATAATACATCATCAAAGTACCATGGCTTACAACCTAAATTATAATGCACTAAATTAATAGTTCCTTCACGTTTTCCCATTGCTGGCATTCTGTTCCACTCAAACCCTAATAGCTTTACTCTACCTTTGCACAATCTATTCATGTAATCTTGGTCTTGTGCAACTTCAAATTTAATTTTTCCTAACATATATAAGAATTTTTCTTGGAACTTGTATTCTCTTAAAGCTTTTAAATTCATAACAATTATTCCTGCATTGAAATAATTGTTATAATCTATTACTCCAACAACTTTTTCAACATACTCTTGGAATACTGGTATTGCTTGAACTGCTCCATCTGGAATTCCCGCAATTAAATTGTCTCCCATATCTGTGTTATATAAATCTGCAATGTCTGCTAAAGTCACAGTATCGCTATCTATGTAAACTGCTTTATCATATTCTGGATAAAGTTCTGGTATAAACAATCTAAAATATGTTGTATTTGAAAAATAGTTACGTGTATATAATTTATCTTCAATTTCATGTAGCTTGCTACTCAAATCTACAAATTCTATACTAACATTTTCTGTTTCATATGCTTTTATTTTGTTTTTATTTTCTTCCGATACCTTTGTATATAATATTTTTATATCGTATTTATTTTCTTTTGATGAGTTTTCTATAACAGATTTTAACGCTACTCCTAGAAAAGGAATGTATCCATCATCTACTGCCATGAAAACTGGTACTATATTTTTGCTCATTTTAAAATTTTCCTCCTATAAAACTTGTTTTCAACTTTCTTAATTTTTCAGATAATATTTAATTCTATATTTCATTTTTATAAATATTTTTTACTTCTATAATTTACTTTTTCTCAATCATTTCAAATTTGCAACCTCTTTGTTCAAATTCTTTTTTCCATTCCAGATATTCATTTAGGTCATCATCAAATCTAAAGCATTTTAGTTCTTTATGAATTCCATCAATTTGCCATTGTTTAAAATTTTCTGTGTGTGGATATGGTTTATACATAAGCCTTTTACAGAAATGGCAAATTACCGTATCTTGTCTTCTAAAGCTTGCCTGCTCATTGAATTTTCTTGGTAATAAAAGTTTGCTAGTAGTACTCCAGAAAATAGCATCTTGGTCTGCAAATGGTAATTTTCTCTTTTTTATTAAAGCTCTTGCCTTTTCTAGTAAGCCCGTTTCTTTAATTTTATTTAAATTTAGCAATAACATTCCAGCATTAATGTAATCTGGTCTGATTATTTTAGAGCCGTATTTTTCCTTGACAGCTGCATACTCATATTCTTTAATATTTGTGTTGTATAATTCTGCTATATCTTTTGCAGCCATCATATCTATATCTAAATATAAAAGCTTTTCTGGCATGTTTGGTACAATATCTGCAAACAACCTTAACAAAGTATAAGGAGTACAATATGCGTTTTCATTTTTTCCATGACCAAATTCTTTCTCATATATCTCTGTAACATCTATTTTGGTAACTTTGTTCTCAGGATTCTTTGATTTTATTACTTTATTTAAAAAATCAATTTGTTCATCACTCATCGAAATAAAATCCGGATTAATTCTAGAAACATCCATTGTGTATATAAAACAATTTACCGCTTCGCTTGTTTTATTTGTAATAGATATAAGCTCTGTTAATGCTCCATCAAATACTTTATAATTACCACAAAAAAGTATATTTATCATAATCTTCCCCTGTTATTTTTCTTTATATACTAAATACTTTGCAAACCGTTTTAATATCTTTAAATGTGTCGTTTTCTATTATACTTCATTATTCAAATTTTTTCAACTTTTTTCGTCATCAAATTTTAGTATAGCAAATGACAGGGAAAACTTCCCTGCCATTGCGATATACTATGTGTTTATTATACGGTCACAGCCTGCTTTTGCTCATAAAGTTCAATAATAGAATTAAGCTCTTTTCCGCTCAGCATGCCTTTTTTCGTAAGCTCATTAACCAGCTCCTCTACCACTTCTTGGTGTTCGTCCAAGACCAGCGTTGCCTTTTTAGCCGCTTCTTCTAAAATTTTCTGAACTTCTCGATTCACAATTTCGGTAACTGCCGGAGTCTGCATCTGATAATCCTTGTCGTTCAAATAGATTTGGTTTTCCCCAAGCCTACTGGTCATACCATATTTGGTTACCATTTTAAACGCAATTTTCGTTGCTTTCTCCAAGTCACTCTCAGCCCCTGCATTATTTTCAGACTTCATAAAAAGCTTTTCAGCAATTCGGCCAGCCAACAAATCTGCAATCAAATCCGTAAAATACGATTTATCCTTATTTACAGTTTTATCAGTCGCGTCAGTCACTGTCAAGCCAAGATAGCCTTCAGCAGGAACAATAGAAATAGCAATTGCCTTCCGGTCAATCAACTTATCAGAAAAACGCTGGACAACAAAATGTCCAACTTCATGGTAAGCTGTGCTTCGTACCATTTCTTCTGACATATTACGAAATTCCTCGAAATTTGCTCCAAAGTTTTTCATAATAGATTCACGGTCAACGCGATCTTTACCACTCATACGTGCAGTAACCATAGACACATCGATCAAGTCCTTAGTGCGGTCTGGATTGCTTGTGTTGTAGTTGAAACACGAAGAGTAGAAAATAATCATTTCGACCATCTTCTTAGAAATGCGAACTCCATGGAATTCTTCCAACTGCCTAATAGATTCCTTCAGCATGTCGTAGACTTCCGTGGTACGAGGTTCTCTTACTGTGATTGTCTTAAATCTACGCCTCAAAGCTCCTTCCATGCCAAATGTTTGTGCATATTCTTCATCAGTCGTTGCACCAATGACAATTGCATCATCGCCAGCCAAAATGGGCTTCAATGCATTAGACAGATCTTGTTTTTCTCCGTGCGAGACAGCACCAGCGCCAACAATCATGTGAATCTCATCGATAAACAGGATAACATTGTTATGTTTTTTCATCAATTCAATGAGGTCCTGAAACCGTTCTTCTGCCTGTCCTCTCAAAGTAGTTCCAGAAATGATGTTATTCACGTCCAAAGAAAGAACGATAAAATCATTAAACATTTCAGGGCATCTCTGATTAACGATGTCAGAAGTCAGCTTATACACGATGGAAGATTTACCAACGCCAGGTTTTCCCACAAGGATTACATTGCGTTTTGTTTTTTTCATCATGTTGCGCCAAATTTCTTCACATTCAGCATCCCGTCCAAGAATTTCACAATTCGGATTATCAATAAATTTATTGTTCAAAATTGTTACACATCCTGTAAGAGACGTCGGAATATAAAATTCCTGTTTCATGTTGGAAGTTGCTTCATTGTAGTTCTTTTGGAATTCCGAAATATCAGTATCCCATTCTCCCAAAAGTTTCATCATAGCTTTAGATAAGTTTTCGGAAAAAGAAATAGCAATGTCTTTAAATGTTACCCATTCACGTTTTTCTTCTGTCACAATCTGAATTGCATAGGTAAAAACATCTGCTAGATCCTGTGAAAAATCAACACCTCCACAATTTGTTCCACATGCATCAACAATGCACGAGGTAAAGATATGAACGTCATCTTCTTGGTATGCTTTACTTTCAGTAAAACATTCCGTAGTCTTTGTTTCATGTTCCGAAGAAAATACAGCATCAGTGCTATTTTTTTCTGTCTTGTTTCCATCCTCATTTGCATCTTCGCTGTAGCAGCTTCTAAGAATCCGTTGCACATCATCAGAAATTAACTCCAGCTTACAGCTCGAAGATACTTCCATTGAAGTGGCAAAAAGCCGATTCAAAAGAAGCGCATCAAACAGTACTAGTGTGTTCATCATCCCAAGATCAAATTCTTTAGTAATTGCTATCATCTGATGGATGACTTCTTTCACTTCCGTAGTCAGCTTGATACCCATAGTACATACTCCTTTCTACTATGATACGCTTTTCATTATAACATCATATTTTGCACTTTTCAAGCTTACATCTCCAATAATTCGACATTATTTGACTTTTTTCTGAGTTTAAAATGACTATTTACTTTTTCTAAAATATTTTTCTCTTTTACTCTTTCAATTCTTTTGCTAATTTTCCAATTGCTTTTGTTTCAATTCTTGAAACATAACTTCTAGATATCCCCATCATCTTCGCAATTTGCTTCTGTGTTTTTGGCTTATCTCCATTTAAGCCAAAACGCAACTCAATTATAGTTTTCTCCCTGTCTTTTAAAATTTCTCTAATCTTTTCATATAATCTTTTTATTTTAAATTTTAAATCTACTTCATCTTCTATGCTTCGTTCATTGTTTTCCAGTACTTCTTGTAAACTGACAGTATTGTCATCTTTGTCTTTTCCTATTGTATCTTCTAAATATACTTCTGCATTCAACTTTTTAGAACTTCTAAAATACATTAATATTTCATTATCTATACATCTTGAAACATATGTAGCAAGCCTAACACCTTTTTTACAATCAAAACTATCAATTCCTTTTATTAATCCTATTGTTCCGATAGAAATTAAGTCATCTAAATCTGCATTGTTATTGCTATATTTTTTGCATACATGTGCTACTAATCTTAAATTTCGCTCTATTAAAATAGCTCTAGCATCTTTATCTCCATTTTCTAACATTTGTAAATACATTTTTTCTTCTTCTGCATTTAGCGGCTCTGGAAATAAGCTGTTCTTAGATATGTATCCTATCACAAAAAGTGATGTTTGTAGAAATGTTAAAAATCCTGATAGAGAAAGCGCTAACATATATATACCTCCATATTTTTACCTTATATCTTTAATATATGTTAGCTTTTTTCTTTGTGTGCCTGACCGCTTCATTATTTCTTCGAGAAAAAAGAATATCAATTATTTTTGATATTCTTATATTTATTATATTTTGTCTAAATAATTTTCTCCAGCATAATACATATGTACAATATATATTGTAT
>OLGJ01001512.1_pt1 | contig 10128 bp, 9 predicted proteins | sample 1605431 | NCBI WGS metagenome assembly OLGJ01 (sample SAMEA3888920, study PRJEB22519) | human gut metagenome | biome: human gut; feature: human-associated habitat; material: faeces | place: Denmark | collected 2009
CCTACCTCGACCTCTACTACAAGTACCGGGACGACTACGGCGTGGAGGACATTCTGGCCGGTCAGGCCAAGCCTGCCGCTTTTGCGCGGCTGCTGCAGGCCCCCTTCGACGAGAAGCTGAGCCTCGTGAACCTTATCCTGTCCGGCCTCGAGACGCGCTTCTCTGCCTCCCGGCGGGCAGACGCTGTGGCCGACAGCTGCTATGCCTTCCTGCGGGAGACGAAGAAAGCCTTTGCCGAGATGCCCGCAGAGCTGGCACAGGAGCCGAACTGCTGGGCGCAGCTCTTTGACCAGATGATCGCCGACTACGAGGCCGAGACCCAGAAAAAGCGCACCGCCGGTCTGCTGGATAAGCCCACGCTGGAAGCCCGCTTGCAGACTGCCAAGACCCTGCGCAGCTGGGAGAAAGAGCTTCTGCACGCCGCTGCGCCGGACGCGGACGCCGCTTTCAAGGTGCTGCGCACCCAGTTCGGCACCCTGTCGGATGCCCGGGACACCGCCCAGCAGACGGCCAGCGCCGCGTTGGAAGCGGCCTTCGACTTTATGGAGCAGGCATTCGCCGAGAGTCAGGAGATGGTGGTCTTCGTCACCGAACTGACCCTCTCGCCTGCCGCCCATGCGTTCATTGCCGAAAACGGCTGTGAGCGGTATTTCCAGTACAACAAAGACCTCCTGCTCGACCACCGCAAGGCGGCCCTGAATCAGGAGCTGGAAGCCGAACAGCGTCGGCACGGGATGCTGTAAAAGATATAAACGCAAACGAGAGGCCGCACAGCTGAGCGGCCTCTCGTTTTGTATGCAAAAAAGAAAAAGCATCTTGATAAAATCAAGATGCTTGGTGGTTGCGGGGGCCGGATTTGAACCAACGACCTTCGGGTTATGAGCCCGACGAGCTACCAGACTGCTCCACCCCGCGATATTTACTTTTTGCTGTCGGCCTCTCGCTGACTGCTCAAGTATAATACCACAAGGCGGGGGACTTGTCAAGCGTTTTTTCAAAAAGAATATGACTTTTTCGAAAAGGCCGCTGCCGGAAACAAAAAGCGCCCCATTCCGGGGCGCTTCGACAGAGCGAATATCACTTGCGGGTGCGGCGGCGCACGAAGCGGACGACGAGGGCGGCTGCGGCCAGAATGACCAGCACGGGCCAGACGCCCACGACCCAGACCGTCAGCTGCTGGATGCCGGAGACGAAGCCCGTCCAGCCATTGCGGAGGGCGCTGGACAGCTGGGAGAGGTAGGATTCCTCGGTGGGGGTGTATTCCTTCACCTCGTCCAGCGAGAGGTAGACCGTGGAGCAGGATACCTGCTGGCTGTACCAGTCCAGCTGCGACTGCCAGCTCTCGATCTGGTACTGGACGTCGCTGAGGGAAGATTCGATCTCCAGCAGGTCGGCGAGGTTTTCGGCGCTGGCCTGAAGCTCCTGCAAACGTGTGCGCTGGGCCGTCAGGTTGGAGAGCCGGGCCTCGATGTCCATATACTGGGTGGTGACGTCCTGCACCTGCTCGCTCTTGTCCACGAGGTTGCCCGCCTGCGCGGCGGCTTCGAGGAAGCTCGCGTAGTTGTCCTGCGGGACGCGGATGGTGAGGGAGAGGGTGCGGCTCGAGCCAGTGTAAGAGGATTCATTGCTGGATTCCAGATAGCCTCCGGCGGCGCTCACGGCGTCGGTGAGGGCGGTGCGGGCGGCGTCAAAGTCCTTGCTCTCGATGGTGAGGTTGGCCGTGTAGATGAGCTTTGTGCTCGTCTGCGCGGCCTCGGCGCTGAGGGTGCCGGTGCCGCCTGCATCGCGGTCACTCATGGCATCGGCGCTTCCACCGGCCGGGACGGCCATCTTGGGTGCGGCAAGGGCGCTGTTCACGTCGTCCATCGAGTAGGCGGCGGCGTAGGAGGCCGTCTCAGGGGCAGAGCTGAGGGCCGCGCCGCCCGCAGGCAGCAGGCTGAAGGGGGAGTGGACTGCCGCATACAGACCAACGCCGCAGAGCAGGCCGCAGGCGGCGATGCTCAGAGTCTTGCGGGGAAAGTGGATGGCTTTTTTCGGTTTCCTGGCGGGTTTCGGCGCCTCTTCTGCCGGCTGCATGGCGAGGAGCTTTGCTTTCAGGTCGTCCGAAGCGTGAAGGTCGTCTACCTCCATCTTGTACTCATACCACCTCATCTTCGATCTCCTCCTTCAGCATCGTATGTAACTGTGCGCGGGCGCGGCGAAGCCAGCTGAGCACCGTGTTGGTGGGTGCGCCCAGCATCCGGCCCACCTCGGCGGCGGTGTACCCCTCGTAGTAGTGGAGGTAGACCGCGTTGCGGTAGTTCTCGGGCAGGGCGCGCACGGCGTCCAGCACACTGCCGTCTTCCATCTGGTCCGGAGCGGGAAGATTCTCGTCCAGCTCGGTGTCCTTCTGGCGGGCGGCGCGGGTCAGGTCGTGGCAGCGGTTGATGGTCACACGCAGCAGCCAGGCTTTCAGGTGTTCCTCGCTCTCGAAGCGGCCATTGTAGCACAGCAGCTTTTCGAAAACATCCTGCACCACATCTTCCGCATCGGCGGTGCAGCTGCAGTTGTGCATGGCGGCTCGGAACACCGTGTCACTGTATCGCTGCACGGCCAGCGCAAAAATCTCGTTTTTGGTCAGCTGTCCCATAGTTCTATGCTCCTTTGATGTCCTGTGTACAGCAGGACCCGGTGGAAAAATTATCTTTTATTGGGGACATTCACCCTGTATACGGATGAGCGGCCCCGATTATTGCAGTTTATGGTGCAGAGCGGAAAAATCTTCCGCCCGGCATCGCACAAGGTACCCAAAGTATAACATGAATACGCCAAAAACAAAAGGGCCATTTGCCGCCATGTTTTGGCAAATGACCCTGAGAGCTTCTGTTCAGTTATCGGTAGAGCCGCTGGAAGAGGGCTACCCGCTCGGAGAGATACGTCTCGGCCCGGGGGTGGTAGAGCCAGCGCTTGCCCGCCTTGTCGCAGGCGAGGCGGTGGCCCAGCGCGGCGGGGCAGGCGTCTATCTCTTCCACGTCCCGCATGGTGAGGGTGAGGCTCAGTGCCGCCGGAGCGTCCGGCAGGGGAGGGAGCGGGTCTTCCCAGACGAAGGGCGGCAGCAGCTGGACGGCGTACACCGTCCGGGTGCATTCTTCGGTGAGCAGCAGCGCAGCGGGCGCACCATCCGGCATGACATGCAGAGAGGAATAGAGCAGCTGCAGCTGCGCCGGAGCCAGCAGACGGGCAGAACCTGCCTCTTCGTCGGGGGAGAGGGTGAGAAAATCCGCCGCCTCGTCGGCGTAGATGCGCCGGGCCGGAGCGCGGAACTGCGCATACAGCGCGGGCAGGGCAAACACGCCCTCCCGGTCTAAGGCCCGCTGCAACAGGCAGTAAAACTCCGTCAGCGGGTAGGCCGGGTCGGGCTGCGGCATCCCGAAATCTGGTCTTGAAACGTGTCCTCCGCCCATCAGCCGTTGTAACCCAGCGTGGCCGCCATGACGGCCTTGATGGTGTGCATTCGGTTCTCGGCCTCGTCGAAGACGATGCTCTGGGGGCCTTCGAAGACTTCGTCGGTGACCTCCATCGCGTCGCGGCCAAAGCGCTCGCCCATCTCCCTGCCCACGGTGGTCTTGTGGTCGTGGTAGGCGGGCAGGCAGTGCATGAACACGGCCTTGGGGCCGGCGATATTCATCAGGTCCTGGTTGATTTGATATGCGGCCAGGTCGTTGATGCGTTCGGCCCAGACCTCGACCGGCTCGCCCATAGACACCCAGACGTCGGTGTAGAGGACGTCTGCGCCCTTTGCGGCCTTGGCAGGGTCTTCCTCGAAGGAGATGGCCGCACCCGTCTCGGCGGCGATGGCCTTGCACTGCTCCACCAGTGCAGCGTCCGGCTGGTACTTCTTGGGGGCGCAGGCGGTGAAGTTGAGGCCCATCTTGGCGCAGCCCACCATCAGGCTGTTGCCCATGTTGTAGCGGGCGTCGCCGAAGTAAACGAAGTGGATGCCCTTCAGGTGGCCGAAATGCTCCTGAATGGTAAGGAAATCGGCCAAGATCTGAGTGGGGTGGAACTCGTTGGTCAGGCCGTTCCACACCGGCACACCAGCGTAGTGTGCCAGCTCTTCCACGATCTGCTGGCCGTAGCCACGGTACTCGATGCCGTCAAACATCCGGCCCAGCACCCGGGCGGTGTCGGCGATGGACTCCTTTTTGCCGATCTGGCTGCCCGACGGGTCGAGGTAGGTGACTTCCATGCCCAGGTCGTGGGCGGCGACCTCGAAGCTGCAGCGGGTGCGGGTGGAGGTCTTCTCGAAGATAAGGGCAATGTTCTTGCCGCGCAGAGCATCGTGGCGGATGCCGGCCTTTTTCTTTGCCTTCAGGTCGGCGGCGAGGTCAAGCAGACCTTCGATCTCTTCGGGAGTGTAATCGAGAAGCTTCAAAAAGCTGCGGTTCGTAAGATTCATTGTATATATTCCTCTCTATGCGCCAAAATTTGAATATTTATACTTTCATAAACTCTATTATAATACGAAGGAACGAAGTGGTCAAGTGTGAATGAACTCCTTGACAAAGAACGGTGATTCGATTATACTACAAACAGAAGGGGCGCTGACTGCAAAGGGTCAGCTTCCTATCCCTATTAGTCAAAAAGATTGACCGTCAGGCTTGGAACACTGTGGCGGTCAATCTTTTTTGTTATCATCGTTTTTCTTCTGAGAAGTCTTCTCCATGACCTCAATGGTCAGACGGACTACATCAACGATCAGCCCCAGAAGGCCGAGGATGAAGGTGAGCAGTGCAAGAGTCTCCAACAGATTCATTCGACATCCCTCCCTTCGCCTTCGAGGCTCCGGGAGGCTTTTACCAAAAAGTTTTCCTCCCGGAATCTCTGCTTCACTCCATGTAGAGGAAGAATCAGCGACGCGGGACAGGAAAGCATGACCACCAATTTTGCAATCAGCGCCTTATTTTTAGTTTAGCATAATTTTCGATGAATTACAACTCCAGCTCCATCTTCCGCCCGCTGGGCTGATAGGGGGTGAGCCGGACGCCAGCCTTTTTGAACATGAACCGCGCAGCTACGCTGGAATCGGTGTCGTGGTACTTGTCGCTGTAGTAGACGACCTCGGCGATGCCGGACTGGATGATGGCTTTGGTACACTCGTTGCAGGGGAAGAGGGTGACGTACACCCGCGCGCCCTTGAGGTTGTTGTGGGCGCTGTTGAGGATGGCGTTCAGCTCGGCGTGGCAGACGTACATATATTTCGTATTCAGCGGCTCACCCTCCCGCTCCCACGGCATGGCGTCGTCGTCGCAGCCGATGGGCATACCGTTGTAGCCCAGAGAGAGGATCTTGTTTTCCGGGCTGACGATGCAGGCGCCCACCTGACTGCTGGGGTCCTTGGAGCGCATGGCCGTGAGCAGGGCAATGCCCATGAAGTATTCGTCCCAGTTGATGTAATCCGTGCGTTTCATCGTGTGGTGCTCCTTGTTCTGCATAAAAATTGGGTTCGGTGGCCCTATTATAGCGTGCTACGGCAGCTTTTACAATAAAATATTTGCCCTCAAGGCAAAATGCACAAAACAAAGCTGGGAAGTTTGGCAGGGTAAAAGCCGAAAATTTCAAATGAAATATTCAAAAATCGTTTGAAGTGTGGTATTATCTTTGTAAAATATGCCACAAAAACAGAGAGAATGCTCTGTGCGGCGGAAATGAGGGAAAAACCGATATGAAATACGCAAGCAACAACATCCGTAATATCTTGATCGCAGGCCATGCCGGCAGCGGCAAAACGACGCTGACCGAGGCATTGGTCTATTTTTCGGGCGCTGCCGAGCGTATGGGCCGGGTCGAGGACGGCACCACGATTTCGGACTTTGACCCCGAGGAAGCAAAGCGGAAGGCCAGTCTGTCGGCATCGGTCGTGCCGGTGGAGTATGAGGGCATCAAGTACAACCTCATCGACGCTCCGGGCCTGTTCGACTTTGAGGCAGGCGAGTACGAGGGCATCCGTGCAGCCGAGAGTGTGCTGGTGTGCGTGTCGGGCCGCAGCGGCGTGACCGTCGGTGCGGAAAAAGCGTTCCAGCTGGCCCGCAAGAACGGCAAGGCAACGATGGTCTTCGTCTCGAAGTGCGATTTGGAGAACGCGAACTACTTCAAGATTCTCGAGGACATGAAGATAAAGTTCGGCTCCACCGTCTGCCCCTGCGTCGTCCCGGCGAAGCTCGACGACGGCACCCCCGTGTACATCAATCTGTTCAGCCAGAAAGCCTTCAAGTATGAGGGCGGCAAGCAGGTGCAGGTCGATCTGCCCGACATCGGCCACCGCTTCCAGGGCCTTATCGAGGCTATGAGCGAGGCTATCGCCGAGACCGACGACGAGCTGATGGAGAAGTTCTTCGGCGGCGAGGCATTCACCACCGAGGAGATCGTTGAGGGAATGCGCAAGGGCGTCAAGGACGGCCTCATCACCCCCGTGTTCTGCGGCAGCGCTGTCAACCAGCAGGCTCTGGATATGCTGCTGTACAATATGCATAAGCTGCTGCCCAGCCCGGAGCACAACAGCGTTCTGGCTGAGGATGCAAATGGCGAGCCCGTCGAGCTGACCTGCTCCGAGGCCGCCCCCACCGTGGCCTACGTCTTCAAGACTGTGGCCGACCCCTTCGTGGGCAAGCTGAGCTATCTGCGCGTCGTCAGCGGCAAGATCACCGCAGGCGCTTCTCTCGTCAACGCCCGCACCGGTGAGACCGAGAAGATGGGCAAGCCCCTCACGGTTCTGGGCAAGAAGCAGACTGAGGCCGAGAGCATCGGTGCCGGTGACATCGGCGCTGTGGCAAAGCTGGTCAGCGCAAAGACCGGCGACACCCTCTGCGACGCTTCCCGCGTGGTCAAGCTGCCCGCACCCGTCTTCCCGAAGCCCAGCCTGTTCATGGCTGTCACCGTCGCCAAGAAGGGCGACGAGGGCAAGATCAGCAGCGCTTTGGCCCGTCTGATGGAAGAAGACCCCACCCTGAGCTACGTCAACAACGCCGAGACCCATCAGCAGATCATCGGCGGTCTGGGCGAGCAGCACCTTGACGTGGTCAAGGCCAAGCTGAAGAATAAGTTCGGCGTGGAAATTGGCCTCGAGGCTCCGCGTATCGCTTACCGCGAGTCCATCCGCAAGGCCTGCCAGAAGCAGGGCCGTCATAAGAAGCAGACCGGCGGCCACGGCCAGTTCGGCGATGTCGTCATCAACTTCGAGCCCTGCGACAGCGAGCAGGTCGTCTTCGAAGAGAAGGTGTTCGGCGGCAGCGTGCCGAAGAACTTCTTCCCGGCCGTTGAAAAGGGCGTCCGCCTTGCCGCTGAGAAGGGCGTGCTGGCCGGTTATCCCGTGGTCGGCCTGAAAGCCACCCTGCTGGACGGCAGCTACCACCCCGTGGACAGCTCCGAAATGGCCTTTATCATGGCTGCAAAGCTGGCTTATAAGGCCGCAATGCCCGAGGCTGGCCCTGTCATCCTCGAGCCTATCCACACCCTGAAAGCTCATGTTCCCAACGACAATACCGGCGACATCATGGGCGACGTCACCAAGCGCCGCGGCCGTGTGCTGGGCATGGAGCCCGACGAGGACGGCTTGCAGACCATCATCGCCGAAGTGCCTCTGGCTGAGCTGGCCAACTTCACCACCTTCATCCGTCAGACCACCCAGGGCCGCGGCTGGTTCACTACCGAGTTCGCCCGCTACGAGATCCTGCCTGAGATGCTGGTTCCCGCCGTGGTCGAGCAGGCCAGGAAGCTGGGCAATCTGGATGAGTCCGGTGAAGATTAAGCCTGCCAATGAGAACAGCGCCCGGCTGTCTCCGGACGAAGCCATCTCTGCCCGACATGCCAAAGCCTCCCCTCGATAGGGGAGGTGGCGCGGCGAAGCCGTGACGGAGAGGTTAAATAAGACATTTTCCAAGCCCTGTCGGCACTTCCCTCTGTCGGCGGGGCTTTTTTGCGGCCTTTTTGGCCCGCAGGGCGGCAGTTTTTATTGACAAGGCCGCGGCTTGCTATTATAATGAATAGGTCAAAATGGCATTCGTGTGCGGTTTTATGTTTTATGACACTCTGCCGTACCCCAAAAAATAGATAAGGAGATTTCCAAATGGCACAAGAGATCAAGATGTCCGCTGCTGGCCTGAAGGCAATGCAGGAGGAACTGGAATACCTGAAGACTGTCCGCCGCAAGGAGCTGGCAGAAGAGATCAAGGAAGCCCGCAGCCACGGCGACCTGTCCGAGAACAGCGAGTACGATGAGGCCAAGAACGAGCAGGGCAAGCTGTACTCCCGTATCGCTGAGGTCGAGGAGATCCTGCTGCACACCGTCATCGTCGACGAAAACGACGCGGGCACGAACGGCATCAGCATCGGCTGCCGTGTGACCGTGCAGGATGTGAAGTCCGGCCGCGAGCTGCCCGAGTATAAGGTCGTCGGCTCGCAGGAGGCCGACCCCATGCACCGCGCCATCTCCGAGGATTCCCCCTTCGGCAAGGCGCTCATGGGCGCAAAAGAGGGCGACGAGGTCATGGTGGAGGCCCCTGTCGGCACCATCGTCTACCGCATCGTCAAGATCGAACGTTAAGCTGTATTATATAGAGTAGGAGTAAAGAAATATCATGGCTGAAGAAAATATCCAGACCAACGCTCCCGAGCAGGACCTCAGCGAGATCCTGAAGGTCCGCCGCGAAAAGCTCGCAGCGCTGCGCGCCGAGGGCCGCGATCCCTTCAAGGAGACGCGCTTCGACGTGACGCACCACGCTCAGGACATCAAGGACAACTTTGACGCGCTTGAGGGCAGCGAGGTCCGCGTCGCGGGCCGCCTGATGAGCAAACGCGGCATGGGCAAGGTCAGCTTTTGCGATCTGCAGGACAAGTCCGGCCGCATCCAGCTCTACGCCCGCAAGGACGAGATGGATGAGGAGGAGTACAACCGCTTCAAGAAGTACGACATCGGCGATATCGTCGGCGTCGAGGGCGAGGTGTTCCGCACCCAGCGCGGCGAGATGAGCGTGCGCGCCAAGAAGATCACGCTGCTCAGTAAGTCTCTGCGTCCCCTGCCGGAGAAGTACCACGGCCTGACCGATAAGGAAGCGCGCTACCGTCAGCGCTATGTGGACCTGATCATCAACCCCGAGTCCAAGCGCAACTTCGAAATTCGTTCGAAGTTTGTCGCGTATCTGCGCCGCTACCTCGACTCCATCGGCTTTATGGAGGTCGAGACGCCGGTTTTGAGCCCCATCGCGGGCGGCGCGAACGCGCGCCCCTTCATCACGCACCACAATACCCTCGATATCGACATGTACATGCGCATCGCCACCGAGCTGCACTTAAAGCGCCTGATCGTCGGCGGCATGGAGCGTGTGTACGAGGTCGGCCGCATCTTCCGCAACGAGGGTATGGACACCAAGCATAACCCCGAGTTCACCACCTGCGAGCTCTATCAGGCCTACACGAACCTCGACGGCATGATGGACATCCTCGAGGCCATCCTCTCCGGCGCCGCGAAGGAGATCCTCGGCACCTATCAGATCCAGTGGCTCGGCAAGGACATTGACCTGCCCCCGTCGTGGAAGCGCATCACGATGGCTGACGCCGTCAAGGAAGTGACCGGCGCGGACTTTATGGCGATCGAGGGCGACGCCGAGGCCGCCGTCGCGCTCGCCAAGAGCGTCGGCGTCGACATGGACGGCGTGGACAAGACCTGGGGCAACGCCTTGTACGAGACCTTCGACCAGAAGGTCGAGGAGCATCTGGTGCAGCCCACCTTCATCACCATGTACCCGGTGGAGGTCAGTCCCCTGACCAAGCGCAGCCCTGCCGATCCCCGGCTGACGGAGCGCTTTGAGTTCTTCATCTGCCGCAGCGAGATGGGCAACGCCTATTCCGAGCTGAACGACCCCATCGACCAGCGCCAGCGCTTTGAAAAGCAGGTGGAGCAGCGGGAGCGGGGCGACGACGAGACCGAGATGATGGACGAGGACTTCCTCACCGCCCTGGAGTATGGCCTGCCCCCCACGGGCGGCATGGGCATGGGCATCGACCGCTGCGTCATGCTGCTGACCAACTCCGACACCATCCGTGAGGTCATTTTGTTCCCCACGATGAAGCCTTTGGACTAAAATTCCACAA
>OLGJ01001520.1_pt1 | contig 10081 bp, 9 predicted proteins | sample 1605431 | NCBI WGS metagenome assembly OLGJ01 (sample SAMEA3888920, study PRJEB22519) | human gut metagenome | biome: human gut; feature: human-associated habitat; material: faeces | place: Denmark | collected 2009
TGTTCGGCTGAGCCTAAGGAGGATGCGGTATGTCTGAATTCATCGTCGGCGCACGCGGCCACGATTTTGGCCGTCGCAGCGTGGAAGAACTGCTCAGCTCCATCGGGGACGCAGGGTTCCGCTGCACCCAGCTGGCCTACACCAAGGCCGTGGAGGGCGTCAAAAGCTATGCAGACGTGACCCCTGAGCTGGTAGCCGCCACCAATGCCGCCGTCCAGAAAAGCGGCGTGTCCATCGCCGTGGACGGCACCTACGTTGAGCTGAGCTATGCGGACGAGGACAAGCGCCGCGCCGAGGTGGCGAAAGCCCTGAGTCAGGTGCCTGTGGCAAAAGCTCTCCGCGCCGGCTGCATGGGCAGCGAGACCACCAACATGGCAAAGCAGCCCACCGTCAGCCGCAGGGAAGCGCAGGAAGCACTGCTTCGCAGCCTGGGCGAGATCCTGCCCGTCTGCGAGGAGCAGGGCGTGCTCTTCGCCGTGGAGTGCGTCTACTATCACGCCATGAACACCCCCGAGGCCGTCAAGATGGTGCTGGACACCATCGCCAGCCCCAACCTGCGGGTCATCTGCGATCTGGCGAACTACGTCGGCCCCGAGAACGCCTCGGTGGACGCACAGCGCCGCCTCTGGGACAAAGTCGGCAGCTGGTACGGCGACAAGATCGTGGCCGTCCACTTCAAGGGTCAGAACTTCAAGCCCGACGGCACCCTCTACTCCACCAGCCTCGAGGACTCCTGTGTGGACTACAAGGGCGGCTTCGAGATGCTGCGCACCCTGCCCCAGCCCGTCCTTCCCGTCCTGCGGGAAGAGGCTGTCCCGGCCCGCGCCGCCAGCGATATTGCGTTCATGAAGAGCTTTTTCTGAAGCTTCTGAAATAAAAATAAGAGGCTGTTGGACAACCTCTCAGTCTGCTTCGCAGACCGCTCCCCTACCGAGGGGAGGTGGCACGGCGAAAGCCGTGACGGAGAGGTTGAAGCCAACGGCCTCTTTTTATTTAATCCGTATCGTATTCCACGCCGCCTTGCGCGGCATCCCCGCCGGCGGGCGTCCCGGTATCCGAAGGCGCTTCCGGTTCCGCCGGGGCATCGGCGGGGACATCGCCTGCGATATAGAGCACGATAGTAGTTCCCACCTCCACCATGCTCCCGGCGTCCTCGCTAGCCGACACGACGCAACCGGCCGCCTCGGAGCCGTCGTTGACCACAGTAAAGCAGGTGGCATTCAGACCCTTGGTGGCCAGCTCCTGCACGGCGCTGTCTTGCGTCTGGCCGATGACGTCGGGCATCTCCATCATCTGGGGGCCTCGGCTGACCACGAGGCTGACGGTGTCCCCCTTCTGGATGACCTCGCCCGCCTCCGGCGACTGCCGGATGATGCGGCCCTTCTCCACCGTGTCGCTGTATTCCAGCGTGACGTAGAAGAGATACTCGTCGATATAGCTGTGGTTGTTGCGCACCTCGGCGTCATAGTCGCAGCCCACGAAATTCGGCGTCAGGGTGACGTTTTCGTTCACCGGCTCACTCGCCGCCTCGCTGACGGACTCCGGAGCAATCACTTCCGGCGGCTTCTCGCTCTGACGGCTCAGCAGGCCCCAGAGGATCAGCAGGATGAGGACGCTGAGCAGAATGACGATGCCCGCCAGCAGATTTCGGACGCTCAGCAGCTCAGCCTTCGCGGGCGCTTTCGGCTCCTGCGGCGCGGGGGCGGGCGGGTCCAGCGCTTCCATGCTGCGGGACAATTCCTCCGCATACTCCCGCTCCGAGAGGGCGCGGAAAAGCTGCTGCACCGTCTGGATGCGCTCCACCGGCTTGAGCCGGAGTCCCAGATACAGCGTTTCGGAGACGTAAGCCGGCACCGACGGCGTCACCGTGCGGGCCTTGGGGTTGGAGTCGGAGACGAGGCGCTGTGCCGCCGGGACGGGGCTCAGCCCGCAGACCATCCGGTAGAACACCGCCGCAAGGCTGTATTCGTCGGTGTAGCGGCCCTCGAACTCGGCGGTGGAATACTGCTCCGGGGCGGAATAGCCCTCGTACAGCTGCTCGTGGAGGCCGCTGCCCGCCGTGCGCAGCCCCACTGTCGCGTAGCCGGTGAGCCGGGCGCGGCCATTGTCCATGATGCGGATGTTGGCCGGGCAGATGCCCCGGTGTACGAGGCCCACCTGATGCATGGCCTCCACCCCGTTGAACACCGGTTCCAGCATGGCACAAGCCTGCTGGGGCGTCACAGTGCCGTGCTCCTCCAGCCACTTCTGGAGCGGACGGCCGCCGGGGTTCTCCATGACGGCGTAGACCGTGTTGTTCTCTTCGAAGACGTCCAGCACGGCCTCCAGGCCGTTGGCCGGGGTGATGCGCTGGATGAAGCGGTAGAGGTCGGCAAAATCCATCCGGGTGGTCTTGAACAGCACTTCGCTGCCCGGCTTCGGGCGGAGGATACAGTCCCTCCCCCGCTCTGCCGCCAGCGTCAGGGGCATATACTCCTTGATGGTCACCCGGAAAGGGCCGTTGTTCTCCACGCCCCGGTAGAGGATGCCCTCGCCGTCCACGCTCTGGATGTCGCCCACGGTATACCGGCCTGCCAGCACGGTGCCTGCCGGAAGACTGCCCGACGGGTTGCGCCCTGCAAGTTCCCGGCCGCAATGGGGACACTGCTCCTCCCCCGCTTCCAGCTCCTGCATACAGTATGGACAAATGCGTCGTTGCTCCATGTCGGCCCCTCCCCGTAATGTTCTGTACTGTTTATTATAGCATAGCCGACGGGAAAATGGTACCCTACCGCCATGAACTTCAGAAGCACGGGATCATTCAGTATATCCACTCTTTTCGTTCATGCACAAGACGATGTATTTTTCAGTTTTCACATTATTTCAAATATTCTTCTGCACTTTTGCAGATCTCTGCTTCGATTTTTTCAGGTTGGAGTTTTCCTGGATCTCTGCCACCAGCGCACCCGCACCGATGGCATGGACTGTTCCGGCCTGAATGAAGAACAGATCATCCTTGTGGATGGGGACTTTTTGCAGATATTTCATCACCGTGCCGTCTGCGATCGCCCTGCGCATCTCGGCCTTTGTGCAGTTTTGCTTGAGTCCGTAGACCAGCTTCGCCTCGCGTCCGGCATCCAGCACATACCACATCTCGGTCTTGCCCAGCTGTCCGTTTTCATTTTCCTGCGCATACTCGTCTGTAGGATGGACCTGAACGGACAAATCTTTCTTGGCGTCGATGAATTTGATAAGGATGGGCAGAGTGTTTTCGCCTTTGTGCCGTTCGCCCAGATATTCTGGATGCGCTCTCAGCACCTCTGCCAGCTCCTGCCCCCCGAACTCACCGCTCACCACATAGCTTGGGCCGTCCGGATGGGTCGAACACTCCCAGGTCTCTGCCAGCGGGTCCATGTCGATGTTCTTTTCAAATTCGTCATTCAAACGGCTGCCACCCCAGAGATAATCCTTGCCGGAGGGTCGGAGCAAAAGAGGCTTGTTCTTGTTTTGCATAGATGCCTCCCACAGCACCTCAGTATTCCAGTTCGAACTTCTGCTTGTCGTTGACATCAATTTCCTTACCAAGCTGGACCTCGATCAGTTTCAGCTCCGTTTCGGCAATAACCGTATGGCGGCAGCCTGCGGACATGGTGATGACATCGCCCGCCTTCACATTCTGCTCCATGCCGTCCACAATGGTCTTGCCCTCGCCTGCAATGACCGTCCAGACCTCGTCCCGGTGCTGGTGGCTATGGTAGTTCATCCGGTGGCCTGCATTCAGGGTCACTTTGATGGTCATGGAAGCCTTGTCGATGTCGATGACCTTGAAGCTGCCCCAGGATTTCTCGGCGAACATGACCCGGTGGTCGAGCGTGTTGACGAAGGGCTTGATGTAGCTGGACTGCTCCTTATCCGAGACCAGAATGCCCTCCGGGCTGGCAGAGACCACCACATCCTTCAGGCCCATGCAGAGGATGGGCACATCCAGCTCGTTGACCACATGGACATTCTCGCACTTCTCGTTAAACAGTGCCTCGCCCACCGCGTGGCTGTCCATTGCCTCTGTCAGAGTGTTCCAGGTACCAAGGTCTTTCCAGGTGCCTGCAAAGCGCATGACCTCGATCTCCGGCTCATGCTCGACCACCGCGTAGTCAAAGCTGATTTTATTGAGGGTGGCCCTGCACGGACACACGACCCTTTCAAATCGTTTATTTTAACGTTCTGCACGCATCGGGTTGTTCAGGAAGTCCTCGTAGGACAGGCGCAGGCCGTCTTCCAGCTCGGTCTTGTAGGTCCAGCCCAGATTGGTGGCCTTGGACACATCCAGCAGCTTGCGGGGCGTACCGTTGGGCTTGGTGGTATCCCACTTGATCTCGCCGGTGTAGCCCACGACCTTGGCGACCAGCTCGGTCAGCTCCTTGATGGTCAGCTCCTTGCCGGTACCAGCGTTGACCGTCTCGTTGCCGGAGTAGTTGTTCATCAAAAATACGCAGAGGTTTGCCAGATCGTCCACATACAAAAACTCGCGCAGCGGGCTGCCATCGCCCCAGCAGGTCACGCTGGTCACCCCGTTGACCTTTGCTTCATGGAAGCGGCGGATCAGCGCGGGCACCACATGGCTGTGGGTGGGATGATAGTTGTCGTTGGGGCCATAAAGATTGGTGGGCATGACGGAGATATAGTCAGTGCCGTACTGACGGTTCAGGAACTCGCAGTACTTCAGGCCGCTGATCTTAGCCAGTGCATAGGCTTCGTTGGTCTTTTCCAGTTCGCTGGTCAGCAGGCAGCTCTCCTGCATGGGCTGAGGAGCCATGCGGGGATAGATGCAGGAGGAGCCCAGAAATTCCAGCTTCTTGCAGCCGTTTTTCCATGCAGAATGGATGGCGTTCATCTCCAGCGTCATGTTGTCATACATGAAGTCGGCCAGAGCCTCCTGATTTGCCACGATGCCGCCGACCTTGGCAGCTGCCAGGAACACATACTCCGGCTTCTCCTGCGCGAAGAACTCCTCCACAGCGTCCTGACGGGTCAGGTCCAGCTCCTTGTGAGTGCGGGTGATGATATTGGTGTAGCCCTGACGCTGCAGCTCACGAACGATTGCAGAGCCCACCATGCCGCGATGACCTGCGACATAAATCTTAGCATTCTTTTCCATCATAATAAGATTGCCTTCTTTCCAAATTACAGAACTGCCTTGAGTGCCTTTTCGCGCTTTGCACGCTCACGGTCGTGCTTGGCCATGATCTCGACCAGCTGCTCGTAAGTAGTGGACTGCGGATTCCAGCCCAGAACGGTCTTGGCCTTGGTGGGGTCGCCCCACAGGTTGTCCACATCGGTGGGACGGAACCACTGAGGATTCACGCAGACCAGCATCTTGCCGGTGGCAGCATCGTAGCCCTTCTCATCAATGCCGGTGCCCTCCCAGTGGAGGGTGATGCCGTTGGCGGCAAAAGCCTTCTCGGTGAAGTCACGGACCGTGTGCTGTACGCCGGTAGCAATGACGAAGTCGTCCGGTTTCTCCTGCTGCATGATCAGCCACATGCACTCGACATAATCCTTAGCGTAGCCCCAGTCACGCAGAGAATCCATGTTGCCCAGCTCCAGATGATCCTGCAGGCCCTCGGCAATGCGGCCGGCAGCCAGCGTGATCTTGCGGGTAACGAAGTTCTCACCGCGGCGCTCAGACTCATGGTTGAACAGAATACCGTTGACAGCGAACATGCCATAAGCATCGCGGTACTCCTTGACCATCCAGAAGCCATACTGCTTTGCAACTGCATACGGAGAATATGGATGGAACGGAGTGGTCTCACGCTGGGGAACTTCCTCCACCTTGCCGTACAGCTCAGAGGTAGAAGCCTGATACACCTTGCAGGTCTTGGTCAGGCCGCAGACACGGACAGCCTCCAGCACACGCAGAACGCCCAATGCATCCACATCGCCGGAGTATTCGGGTGCGTCGAAGGAGACTTGAACATGGCTCTGTGCGGCCAGATTGTAGATCTCATCGGGCTTGATCTCGCCCACCAGACGGATCAGACCGGAGGAATCGGACAGGTCGCCGTCGTGCAGATGGATAGCATTTTTCTCGATCAGGTGGTCGATGCGGGCGGTGTTGGAGATGGATGCGCGGCGGACAATGCCGTGGACTTCATACCCCTTCTCCAGCAGGAACTCTGCCAGATAGGAGCCGTCCTGACCCGTGATGCCGGTGATCAGTGCTTTTTTCATGTGTTTTATTCCTCTCTCAAAAAATGATTTATCTTTTGATGTATTGAGTATATTTTTATCGTACAATTATATTTTATAGATTTTGGTGGCTTACCTGAAGTGCTAAAGCAGTGTTCTATTTGCACAATATTGGTTTTTGTCAATCAGCTGGTCGGATTGCTTCTTAGCTCGTCCTGTTTCACTGGCACCTCACTTTGAAAGGCCAACTGCCTTTCAACAACCTTTTCCTTGATTTCAGCGTAGCCTATTGCTATTTTATCACTTTCTAGTTTATTCGCTTCCTGCTCTCGAATCGCCTTCTCGTTTGCAACAATGATTGTGTTGAAATGCTGATTCTCAACATAGTCATTTATACAGCCCAGACCATCATGCCGCCACTGAAAGTTTGAGGTAGACATTCCACCACCTCTAATTCGCCGGAAAAATAGCAACAGGGTGGAGTATAATTTTCATTTTTAGTCTTATGTAGGTACATTTTCGATTTTTCCGTTCATTTTTAGGCAAAAAGGAAAGAGCCACCGACCATCAGATCAGTAGCTCCAAGAGATTCATTTTTCTATTTAATTTTCAAAAAGCTCACTTTTTCGCTTATAAGTGATTTTATTCACTTTTCTGGGTTCATAAGTGATTATGTTCACTTATTTCGTTTTATGTAATTATCATGGGGTGACAGAAAAACTCACTTATTTACCATTTCTATACAAGTGATTATAATCACTTTTTTATTGAGATAAGTGAGAAAAATCACTTATTCTCCTGCCCCGGCGTTTCCCTTCCTGCTGGCTGCGTTTCCGTAGCCGACTGGATTCTAACCAAGCTGGCAGCTTAATCCCCTGCTCTTTGCCTGCCTTGCCCACACGCCCCTCAGACAGCCCCTCTGTTGGCATTTACTGCCGAACTGGGATTGTTTTGCGATGGGCTGGCTTCTGCCTGACGTGGGGCAACTGTGGGGCTTACAGCCGCCTCCAGTATTTTTCCGTTTTCTATCGGAATCGCATCCAAAATGGGAAAACTCACAATGTTCTGTTCCGGGAATAATTTTCCGTCCAGTCTGTATGATCTTTTCATATTCCAATGGGCATCCTGATAGATCATTCTGGAAAAGGCCACACACTTGATCTCACAGCTGTTGGTTTCATTCAGTCTTGTCACTCGATGCGCCCCTGCATTCTCTGCCTTACATGCCTGGACTGCAATCTGCCCCATCTTCCAGTTGTACAAAAATCGGTAATACGTTGGCCATCCAAGTGCCTCCAGCATGCTGCGAAAGATAGTGATTCTTCCTTCATTCGCATTGAATGTCACTCCCAGCATCCCGGAATACCATTTTTGTTCTCTTTCCTGCAATCTTCTCACCTCCAAAAAAGGGCGTACTTTCCCCCTTGATATTATAAAATTATTTTTTAGTCAAGCCCGGTATCGGGGACTGTCCTTCCTGTCAAAACTCCCATTGATACATAACCATCCATCTGTCGGACTTCTGATTCTCTTAGGTGTTCTTCTACAGGCACGCCAAAAGTACCCGCAATATCATCCAGGTAAAATCCCTTCCGAGTATCCACAGGCTTAGTCTCCTGGTCTGCTGGCTGTTCTGCTACAGTTTCTTCCTTTCGCTTTTGCCTCTCATGGAAGATTTCTGGCACAAGCAGGTCAAAAACGTACAGAGTTTCCCCTTCAAATGAAATTCTGTATCCAAGCATCTTATACCGGCATTCGGTATCCCAGCCCATTTCCTTATACACCAGTTCTGAAAAAGGCTTGCAGGTCATCTTCCGGCTTTTACGTTTATCTGGCTTGGCGATGCACCAGCGCAGAGCGTCCTTGTCGTTTTCATCACAGCCGCGTACAACAATACGCTTCAAATCACTGTTGAACATGACGTGTACATAAACCACATCTTCCAGCCCGGTGATGCAGGCCGTGTTAAATGTGATGCTGTCCTTGCGGATCACGATCGCGGGGTCACGGAGATGTGCAAACAGCTCCTTCCGCACGACCTGGTATCCATCATAGGAAAATGTACTTTCTAATTCTTCCGCTCTTGCGTCTCTATCATTTTCTGCCTGCTCTTCCGGTGGCATGGCGTTCGTATTTTCATTCATCTGTGTCAGTCCATCCTTCCATTATTTTTTCCGCTTCATGGAGCAGAGCATTCAGGCCATCTGCGGTAAAAGTATTCATTTCTTCTATCTCTGCTGCCGGCCGGAGCACATCCCAGTTTCCTGCATAATGTTCCAGCTGCAAAATGCCAACCTGTGCAATACTTGTGATCGGTTTTCCAAAAGTACCTGCCCATTCTGGCGGGAAGATATAGATCGTCTGCTTGACGGTTTTTCCCTCTTCATCCTGTTCCTTGGATGGCAGGACAATTTCTTCCACCTTAACCATTTCCGGCTCATCCAGTTCAAACAGCATCAGCTTGTCATCGTTCTGTCCCACGAGCTGCCCACGGAAACGGTATTTCAAACCTTCTTCCCATTCCATCATGTCAAAAAGGGCTTTTGCCAGACCGCGGCATCCGAGTGTACTGGCGCACCAGCGTCCCTCTTTCAGTCTGCCCCAGCGGATTGCGTTCGGATTATCCTTTTCGCATGGGCGAATGGCAATGCAGCGGTCAACCGAATTCAGGAGCAGTTCTACATACTCCACATCTTCAAACTTTTTCAGGCAGGCTGTATTAAAACGCAACTTGCCATTGGAGATCGTCATAGCCGGATTCTGTAAAGTAGCAAAATACTGTGCCCGCACAACTTCATATCCGCTGAGGTCTAAACGGTTCATGACTTCTACCGTATCCTGCTGTTTTTCCCGCATGACGCTTTCAGATGCTTCCCGGTATTCTTCTGCCGAAAAGCCGGTCCAGTCCTTATCAAAAGGCACATATCCGCGTAAGATTCCATCATCCACCACACTCAGGACTGGAAGTGGGCGATTTTTCTTTGTATAACTCCGGGATGCCCGCAGATGATTTGCCGCATTATAGACTTCCCTGGACACGATTGCCTCATGATGATCTCTCTGCCGGTACTGCGTCCGGTCGTTATTGTTTTTCTTTGATTTATGCGTCAGGAAATTCGGTGTGAAGGTCTTCCTTGCCAATACATCCCCACAATGGCGTTCATTAGCAATGACACCTGCAAGAGTGCCGGGATTCCACTCCGTATTCCCCAGTTTTGTCTTCCGGCCATATTCTGTCAGGAGTTCTGCAATCTCGGTGAATGAAAATCCATTCAGGTACAGATAGTAAATCACCTTTACCGTCTGTGCTTCGTCCTGATTCACCACAAGGCTGCCATCCTCGTCCTGGTCATATCCGAGCAGGGCCGGCGTAAGGAACAGTCCACGGCTGAACCTGCGGTCAATGGACCAGTTCATAATGATAGACTTGGAATGAGATTCTTCCTCTGCCACGGATGCCAAAATCGTCAGGATCATGCGCCCGTTACTGTCCAGTGTGTAGATGTTGTCCGCTTCAAATTTTACACCCACGGGCGGGTCAAGATTTTTCAGCGCTTCAATGACCGAAAGGCAGTCCACAATGTTTCGGGCAAAACGGGCGATGGACTTCGTAAGAATCAGGTCAATCTTTCCCGCCTTACAATCCTCGATCAGCTGCTGCATTCCTTTGCGGTGTGCCAGCGAAGTGCCGCTGATTCCTTCATCATCATAAATGCCAACAAACTCCCAGCCGGGTTGGGCCTTAATGTAGTCCGTATAATAATTTTTCTGAAGCTCATACGAGGAGGTCTGTTCATCATTGTCAGTGGAAACACGTACATAGGCAGCGACACGACGAATAGAGGTGCTTTCTCCAAGCCCCTCCACAATTTTGGCCGGGATAACCTCCAGTTCGGAAGTATCCACGCCTCTA
>OLGJ01001534.1_pt1 | contig 10009 bp, 7 predicted proteins | sample 1605431 | NCBI WGS metagenome assembly OLGJ01 (sample SAMEA3888920, study PRJEB22519) | human gut metagenome | biome: human gut; feature: human-associated habitat; material: faeces | place: Denmark | collected 2009
GCTGGGAATCATTCTTTTCAGACAAATAGCCCCATTCATGGGCGGTCTGCTGGGAGCCTTGACTATCTATATCCTGGTGAGAAAGCAGATGATGTATCTTTCCGACAAGCGGAAAATGAAGCGCAGCATAGCTGCCACCCTCATTACGGCAGAGGCAATTCTCTGCTTTCTGGTTCCGCTTGGGCTGGTGGTATGGCTGGCTGTGGTCAATCTTCAAAACATCAATCTGGACCCGCAAGCCATTATAGCTCCTTTCGAAGAAGCGGCCAACATCATTAAAGCCAAAACCGGCTACTATATCTTGGGGAAAGACACGGTGGCATACGTCATTTCAATTCTTCCCCGCATCGGGCAAGCCATCATGGGAGGTATCAGCAGTTTTGCCGTCAACATCTTCGTACTGGTCTTTGTACTCTACTTCATGCTGATAGGGGGCAAAAAGATGGAACAGTACGTCAACGACCTACTGCCGTTCAACGATGACAATACACAAAACGTCATCCACGAAATCAACATGATTGTCCGCTCCAATGCCATCGGCATCCCCTTACTCGCCGTCATACAAGGAGGAGTAGCCATGATAGGCTACTGGATTTTCGGTGCTCCCAACATCTTGTTCGCCGGTTTCCTAACCTGCTTCGCCAGCATCATCCCAATGGTAGGAACAGCGCTGGTATGGTTTCCGATAGCTGTCTACATGGCATTGATAGGCAACTGGGTTCAAGCTATCGGCCTGGCCATCTATGGCGGTGCAGTCATTTCACAGCTCGACAACCTGATACGCTTCATCATCCAGAAGAAAATGGCAGACATTCATCCGCTTATCACTGTCTTCGGAGTTGTAATCGGCTTGTCCCTCTTCGGATTCATGGGTGTCATCTTCGGGCCACTGCTCTTGTCACTATTCTTTCTGTTCGTGGATATGTTTAAAAGAGGGTATTTGGATGCAAGGGGGAAGACGACGGAATAAGTACTTAATAAAGCATGACCATAATAGGGTTACCTTCCTCTTCTACTCCCATTCTCCGTTGATTATCATCACTGAGTTCATCCGGTTGTAACAAAGCAAAAAAATGTCCATCCGAAGTGACTCCCCTGATTTGGATATGCTGATTATTCATTTTATCAAATAAGCTATCACCCTTTTGGCAAACAACAGTTTTCTTTTCCTTATGGTAAAATCCACAATATGACTGACTTTCTTCTAAATATAAGCTTGTATGAAAATGGAAATAGATGTACTCTGCATTCTCCAGAATATAGTCTATGGCTATTTTCTTATCACATCCTTCTACATCCAATTGCTGCTGCTCATTCCAGTGCCACTCACCCAGTTCAAAAACCAGATATGGAGTAAGTCCCTGCTCTGAAATAGTATAGATAGTATCATTAAAAGCTTGTTTCACTCGGATGGCATCCTTAGATTTCCATAACGAAGGGCTATTGATTGCCGTATAATATTTCCGGTCACCAACAAATTCTGCCATTGCCAAGTCACCTCCATAAGCAACATTGCCCCCCAACAAATTTGAAACCGACAAAACCTCATCCATGGGAAGCAGGGCTGAATTCCATGTAGCAATACCGGTCAATGACATCGTATTTCTATCCATATAAAAGACTGATGGCGTCTCCGGAGAGAGTTTCATTTTATTATGTCCCCAAATTCTGTCCGCATCCATCAAATAGTAATTTTGGGACAGAATACAATTGACTGTATCTTGCAATCGAATTCTATCCTTATATTTCCCATCAAATCCATATAGTAGGAAATCATTATTCCATCCCAATAGATAAACGGTTCTCCGAACCGTATCAGCCCAAAAGCTCACTTTCCCCCATGAATCCTTTGCATATCCTTCCGGATCAGTACCTACGTGTCCAATATCCCGAATATACTTCCCGTTAGTACGGTCAAAAAGCTTCAGATTCTGATGGACAGAAGATACCAATATCGCACTATCCATAATTATGCACTCCGGATATTTTCCTATAATAGCCTGCTCATTAGTCTCCAAAGGAATATAACTTATGCTGGAAAACAAATTTTGTACAGATTGTCCTTCTGACAATCTACTCATTGCTTCCGCAACATTAATTACATTGCCATCAATCTGCTTTTCGGAACACGAAGTTACAACCAACATCAATAATAAAAAGAATTTCCACATATATCTCATACCATTTCTATTCATTACTCTGAAAGTAGTAAAATATCACTTATCATCATTAATTACATTATTTAATCGATTCCGGCTCCATCACAAGGCGAAAACCTCCATACTCGTCACTATAATTCTCAATGTCGTAATCAATGTACGACACCCGACACCCCTTTGCTGTTCCTCCCCAACTTCCACCTCGCAATATTCGGCGGAAAAAAAGATAAGTACCCTCAAAAGGCCATCCCGGATGGATAGACTTACCACCTTGCTTGTATTCTTTAGTGTACAAATCACCACACCACTCCCAAACATTGCCACTCATATCATACAATCCCAATTCATTGCTTTTTTTCAGACCTACCGGACGGGTAGTTCCAGCTTCTCCATATTGTCCGCCAGAGGAATTCCCAACATGCCAAGCCACCTCACTTACCTGATTGCTGCCACTGTATTTATAGTGCTTACTTTTGTGTCCACCACGCGCTGCGTATTCCCATTCGGCCTCAGTCGGAAGACGAAATGTTTTACCGGTCATAGCATTTAATCTACCGATAAACTCCTGCGCATTTTTCCAGCTTACATTTTCCATCGGGCAATCTTCGCATCCCCCATTAAACGGCAAAATGGAATCAGTATCCATAACCGCCCTCCACAGCCTTTGAGTAACTTCATATTTTCCTATGTAAAAATCAGATACCGACTCCTTACGTGCTGGTTTCTCGTTATCCTCACAGTCACATCCCTGCTCATCTGTACATCCCATCATAAATGTACCTCCTTTCACAAAAACCATCTCAATAGAATCCCCATTCACAACAACTATAAGTTGCTGAATAGGAGTTTCATTCGACTGACATCGAATAAAAACAGTTATAAGACATATTGCCAAAACAACAGTCAATGCTTTAACTCTTCTTTTCATACTTTCATTAAGAACATTCTCTTCCTTAGTATTTCATACTATATATACGAATAGCACAAACATACTAAAAACAAATGAATTACGAAATTTACATAGAACTATTTTTCATTTTTCATATTCCACCACTTTCCTCAACGGAGCCAACAACCTTTCCAGTACATTCTTGTCAGCAAGGATAATGTCTGCCGTACCTTTCAACTCACGCGAAACAGGCAGCTGTTTGCCGTAGTTGGTCTGCATGCCGTCAGGCAAAGTTATTTCCACTATATACATTCCCTCTTCCGTTGGAGCAGGAGAGATACTTGCGACCTGCCCTTTTACATAGCCAAACTCCTGGTCGGGATAATTATTCAGACGTATATGCACCCGCTGTCCCACATGTACCTTACCCGAACCCTGCAAAGGAAGTAGAGCCTTACCTAACACCCTTGAACTGTCGGATGGCTGAATCGTGAAAACCGTTTCACCGGCTTTCACATTCTGGTTACGACTCCAAACCGTCATAAAAGTAACCTTCCCCCTGACCGGACTTTTCAATAAATAAGAGTGCTCCCATGCACTCAATTGCGCGGCTAACTGCTCTATGGCATTCTTTAAATCAGTCCGGCGACTCTGTTCCTCATCGTATGCTTGCTTACGTATATCCAACATATTTTCCTCATGTTGTACCAACTGCATTTCTGCCTGAAGCAAACTCATACGTACCTCTTCTTTAGAACGCAAACTTTGCAAATATCTGCTTCCAGACTCCTCAAATTCCGCAGCAATCATAGCCTTACGCACATATAGAATAGAATCACGGGTATACATACTTTCGGCAAGCTTTATATCCTTATCAATCAACTCATACTCCCGCTCTGCCAACCGAAGATAGGAGCGTTGTCCACCCAGTTGTTTTTCCTGAAAACGAAGTTTCCGAGCGTAATAGTCCAACTCCATAAAACGTGCATATTCTGTAAGTGAAGTAATGAAAGCTGCAAAAGCCGATTGCAGTTCCCCCAACTGCCAGCGCCTACCGGCAAAAAACTCCACCCCTTCCCGCCAGTCATAATCTTGCGCTTCCCAGGCTTTCATCCTCTCCTTAAGAAAACGCACATCTTCAGAAGACGCAGCATTGCCAATCACTCCTAAATCCGCATCCGTACTCACCAGACTCCCATTCTTCACATAAAGTGTATCCAGCTTCCCCGTAGCATGTGACAGCACAAAGGCGGGAGGCTCTTCCGTAGCCAGAGTCACCTCTGCCGCCAAGGTGTCCGGATACCTGAATATCCAACAACCAACCAGTATCATCAGCAAAATCAACGCCAAGACAGTGATTCCACACCTCACTACCCAGGGAGAGATATGGTTCATCACCTCCTGCACTTCTTCACTGCGGAGTTCTATATCTTTATATTTCTTTTCTTCCTCCATTCATTAACTACCCAATTCCAACTGGTTCTTAACCAGCCGGTAATATAGTCCTTTCCGCTCCGTCAGTTCCCGATGGGTACCTTCCTCCACAATGCATCCCTTATCCAGTACCACAATCTTATCGGCATCCTTCACCGTGCTGAGCCTATGCGCCACTACCACCACGGTTTTTCCTTTATAGAATTCATGCAGATGTTCCATAATCTCTTTTTCATTATTTGCATCCAAGGCATTGGTGGCTTCGTCGAAGAAAAGAAATTCCGGATTTTTATACACAGCACGTGCTATCAGCAAACGTTGTTTCTGCCCTTGGCTGATACCATTCCCCTCCATACCGATTTTGGTGTTATATCCCAATGGAAGAGAATCTATAAAATCACGGATATTGGCCACCGTCACGGCGTGACGTAGCCGCTCCACATCAACCTGCTCCTCTCCCACAACAATATTCTGCGCAATGGTTTCCGAAAAGATAAAACCATCTTGCATCACGGCTCCCGTCTTGGCACGCCACAAATGAGGATTTATGTTCTCCAACGAAGCATCACCCACCTTCACAGCCCCCTTATTGGGCGAATAGAAACCAAGCATCAGTTTCACCAGAGTAGTCTTTCCACTCCCGCTCGCACCTACAATAGCTGTCACTTTATGTTCGGGAATCACCAAAGAGACATTATCCAGCACATAGTCTCTATCCGCTCCATCGTAACTGAAGCACACATTTTCCATTCTCAGCTCCCGCTTCTCAGGCAAAACAGACAATTTTGAAGCAATATCCTGCTCCTCGTCCGGCTTCCCATGTACCTCATTCAGCCGTTCCAGACTTATCTTGGCGTCCTGAAACTGCTGCGCAAATCCTATAAAAGAAGAGACCGGCGCACTGAGCTGACCGATGATATAAGTCAGAGACATCATCATACCCAGTGTCATCTCCCCTTCCACCACCGCCTTTGCCGCAATAAACGAAATTATAATATTCGTGGTCTGATTGAAAAACACAGAACCTACTTGCTGTACCTGCCCTAGCGTCAACCCTTTTACGCTGATTTTAAATAGTTTCACCTGAATACGCTCCCACTGCCAGCGCTTCTGTGTCTCGCAGTTATTCAACTTTATTTCCTGCATAGCGGTCACCATCTGCACAAGGTTACTCTGCTCTCCGGCTGCTTGTGCAAACCGACGGATATCCAATTCACGGCGATATTTCATAAAAGCAAGTATCCAGGCAATATACAAGCTGTTACCTAAAAGAAAGATTCCCAATACCACCAAATTGTAGTAAGCAAGTACAATAGCAAAGATGAAAAAACTGACAAAGGAAAAGAGCGTACTAATAGAAGAACCTGTCAGAAAATTCTTTATACGGTCATGGTCACCAATGCGCTGTATAATGTCTCCCACCATCTTCGTATCAAAAAAATGAAGCGGCAACTTCATCAACTTTGCCAAAAAGTCCGAAATAAGGGAGATGGATATACGCGTATTCACATGCAACAATATCCAGCTACGGATAAACTCTACCGATAGTTGTGATACCGAGATTATAATCTGCGCAACCAGCACTAAGGTAATAAAGCTCAAATTTCCGTCACTGATACCCACATCCACCAAGGCTTGCGTAAGAAAAGGTAGGATAAGCTGAAGTAAGCTCACCACCAACATGCCCAATATCAGCTGAAACAACTCTTTCCTATAGGGAGTCAGATAACGGAAGAAAAAACGCAACCCTCTTTCTTTCAGTTCCGGTTCTCCCTCACCATTATAAAAGTCAGGAGTGGGTTCCAGTGCAAGCGCAGTCCCCTTCTCTTCTCCGTCCGATTTGGTAGCTAACCAGCATCGCTTCAATTCCAGTTCATTATACGTAACCAACTGAGTTGCAGGGTCTGCTATCCTAAACGTGTATTGCCCTTTCTTTTTCTTAACATCATAGCAAACCACAAAATGACTCTGATTCCAATGCAAAATGCAAGGCAGAGGAACATCTTCCGCCAATTGTTCAAAAGAGACACGAACTCCGGACGTTCTGAAACCAATAGACTCAGCAGCATCGCTGATGCCTAACATGGAAACACCATTGCGAGAAATAAAAGAACGGGCACGCAAAGTCTGCAAAGAATAACTCTTTCCGTAATATTTGGCTATCATACGTAGGCAAGTAGGTCCACAATCCATAGCATCAAGCTGACGATAATATGGGAATATCTGCTTCATATCTTTAATGAACCGCTCTTACCAATTATGAAAATTCAGTCAACACTCTTATATTTATATAATAAGACAACGGGATTTGACTCCTCATTCAATCCTGCAGCAATTTCTTTAGCTCTCCCTTTCAGCTCATTATTTTCATAAGTTTCCACCAATTGATTGGCTGCCAAGGTCTGGAAAGCAGCTATTTCATCATTATTCATCGGATGGGATACCAAATCTACACCTTGCAGTTTAGCAAAGTCACCATTACGCACAATAGCATCGAATACTGCATTTTCTAGCTTGTCATACACCACACCGATAGTAGGGAATCCACTTCTTTTGTCAAAATCGAATACCTTTTGTATCGTTTGCATAAAATAATAACGTTCTGTAACCGCCCCTATGGTAAGAAGAATTTCAGGATTCTCGGAAGGAGTTTTCACCAAAAACGGACATAATTTATTTTCCTTCGATACATAGTTGTACACCGTATCAGTAGATGTTTCCACAAGCAACCAATCACCTTTATACGGTATTATCGGACGTACAGAAGCTACTGCAATACCGTCCCCTTTTTGTACAAAAGGTGCTTTGACAATATCAAATGGAACTGGAATCCCTTTCACCACGCTTCCGTCTTTCTTTGATATTATCATATGATAAAACGGCTTTTCTTTCAACTTTCCCTCATTGTAATATACAGACATATCATAGCAAATCAAACTATTCTCATCATAATTGAACACATCCATAAATTCAGCACCTTGTACATAGTTTAAACTACGTTTGAAATTGCCAAACAAATCGTAAACAAGTATCTTTTTTGAAGGAGTACTGTTGACATACAACTCATTCTTACCTTCATCTAATACTATGCCATTAATAAAAGTATACTCCTCAGCGCCCTGCCCCCGACGATTCCACTTCCTCACTCCCTTACCAGTTTTTCTGTCAAAAAGGAAGATGTCACCATCATTATTCCAGTTTTTCACTACAATATATTTATTGTCAATAGCCATCACATCACCCTGCGTAATGAATTCATCATTCGTTTCCAACGGAATGTATTCCACATCCATAAAATCCTGAAGCACCAGTTCCTTTTTCGGATAATTTTGGGAAATATCTACTGTTACTATATCTACAGTCCCGCTATTTTCTCTACATCCACTCCATCCCAGCATTAAGAACAATACTACAACTACATTTATTCTTTTCATAACTTACGCATTTTTAATTACATTATTTACTAAAATTCAACTCCATCACAAGGCGGAAGCCTCCATACTCGTCACTATAATTCTCAATGTCGTAATCAATGTACGACACCCGACACCCCTTTGCTGTTCCTCCCCAACTTCCACCTCGCAATATTCGGCGGAAAAAAAGATAAGTACCCTCAAAAGGCCATCCCGGATGGATAGACTTACCACCTTGCTTGTATTCTTTAGTGTACAAATCACCACACCACTCCCAAACATTGCCACTCATATCATACAATCCCAATTCATTGCTTTTTTTCAGACCTACCGGACGGGTAGTTCCAGCTTCTCCATATTGTCCGCCAGAGGAATTCCCAACATGCCAAGCCACCTCACTTACCTGATTGCTGCCACTGTATTTATAGTGCTTACTTTTGTGTCCACCACGCGCTGCGTATTCCCATTCGGCCTCAGTCGGAAGACGAAATGTTTTACCGGTCATAGCATTTAATCTACCGATAAACTCCTGCGCATTTTTCCAGCTTACATTTTCCATCGGGCAATCTTCGCATCCCCCATTAAACGGCAAAATGGAATCAGTATCCATAACCGCCCTCCACAGCCTTTGAGTAACTTCATATTTTCCTATGTAAAAATCAGATACCGACTCCTTACGTGCTGGTTTCTCGTTATCCTCACAGTCACATCCCTGCTCATCTGTACATCCCATCATAAATGTACCTCCTTTCACAAAAACCATCTCAATAGAATCCCCATTCAAGGCAACCACAAGTTGCTGAATAGGAGTTTCATTCGACTGACATCTAACAAAAATAGTTATAAGACATATTGCCAAGACAATAGTCAATGCTTCAACTCTTCTTTTCATATTAGTATAAAATAAATATGTTTCCACTTTCTACCGGCTTCTTTTACATAACATGACAAAGATTCGTAAGACCTATAGCTATTTCATAATCAGATGGAGAAGGACATAGCCATTGAAAAACACATCTATTACAAGGCTCTTTATCACGAACTCGAAACCATGACTCTCCTTCATTAAGTTCCTTACAAACTATATCATATACACTATCTTTATATATATTCCCTATTGGCAAGAAATTCATGTTTGCAAACACATCACCATTCGACATTATATTTATCTTACCAAAATCATAAGTATTAATCGCTTGGTTAGCAAAGATATTTTTTATTGATATTGGCATAGATAGAATATCCTTTTTAGAAAGAAAAACATATTCTTTAAAGAAAGCCATATTAGTACCATCATATATAGGCTTTATTTGATATTCTTTTATCCGGAACCGTTCTATAAGTTGCTCAGCATCCTGACAATCATTCAAAGAAGCAACATTAAATATATACTTATATGACAAATTTTGTTCCCTTAACGTTATCAAAACATCCTCCCACAATCTTATGTCAATAGGGAAATTGACTAAAACACAATACAAAAAATTATTCATAAAAAATGTTTGCGAACAAGGAATCTCCGTATATAAACAATAGACTTTTTTAAGAGAAGAACTATTATCCAAGAAAGACAATAACCTTTCATTATTCACAACATCATTTAGTTTTCCATAAATATTAAAAATTATTTTTGAGGGAACAGACTTCAAAAAATTCAAAAAAGCACATATGTCAGTTTCATTATTAACATGAATAGTTATTTCAAACAAATTCTCCAATAGATTTCTACTAACAGAAAAATTGTGCCTTTTATAAACTTCCAGTTTTTCATTATCCAAAAAATTGAAAAGGGGTAATATTTGAACAGGTTTTTCATTTGATAATGCAATATCTATTATATCCCCCATATATTTTTCACGTACCTCATCAACAAAACTTTCAACAATCCTATTTTGGATATCTTCATTTGTTAAATAAACAACACCTTGATTATTTCTTTCAAGTAACTTTTTAAGCAATTGTATAATCTCCACTTTATTAGATTCAATATACTCCCCGTCAAGAGTATTATACAATAGCACACATTCGCTTGTTAATCCAATATACACATATGGCTCTATTGTAAACCACCAACCTATTATAGAAGTTTCCATTATTATGATACAATTATTATA
>OLGJ01001539.1_pt1 | contig 9976 bp, 8 predicted proteins | sample 1605431 | NCBI WGS metagenome assembly OLGJ01 (sample SAMEA3888920, study PRJEB22519) | human gut metagenome | biome: human gut; feature: human-associated habitat; material: faeces | place: Denmark | collected 2009
GGCTTGTAGTAGGTCTTGTGGCTGATTTGCGTATAAGCCAAAGTTCCGTTGTCCCGAAGCGTCTGCACTGTCCGTGGGCAGATGTTGAGCGTCTGACACACGTCCTGCGTGTCGAGCCACTTGTTCATGGTCTTATCCTCACTGCGCTCACGGATTCTGTCCATGCGCTTCACGAAGTTCTCCAACTGGGCATCAAGATAGTTGAATGCCTCTTCCTCGAATACGATGAATCCCATACTTTTCTTTTTTCTAAGTTAATACTATGTTGTATGTCGCAAAGCTCCACGCATATGCTGTGCTCCACGTTTGTGAGTGCAAAGATAAGGCACGGCAATCTAAAAACAAGCGTTTTCAATTTCTGTGGCAGTATGTTGCCGGGGTTTGCCGACTTCAACGCCAAAAACAACAAGAAAAACTTGCACGACTGCAACGGATACATGAACAATGATGAGTTGAGAAATACGTTGAAGTTCTCACAACTATCTCGGTATGCAAATAAGCAAGCCACAACTAAATTGCCACGTTACACCCAATCAGTTGCATGGCTGCACTCAGTACACTTACTTTGCACCCGACAATCGGTCAATGGTGCAAACCGTGACCACTATACTAACAAATAAAACAGTATAAGCTATGGCAAGAACAAAAGAAACGAAAATGTTTCCTGAACAGCAGGAGAAAATGACACAGGAGGTGATGGCTTCGCTTCACCCATCCACTTATGGTAAAGACTATGCCCAAAAACATAGCTCTTTCTTTGAAGAGGTGGAGAACTCCGATTTAGAAGTTGTGACAGAGAATGTGGCTGCAACAACCTCCAACATGGAGGACGAGCTGACGAACGAGGTTCAATCGCCACCAAATCCGCAGAAGCGCATCAGTGGCAAGCAGCGCAAGGCGACATTAGAGGAGTATCAGCAGACCTTCCTCCAAGTTCCAAGGATTGACGACCGCAAGCCAGTCTTCGTCAGTTCCGATGTACGAGACCGTCTTGATCGTGTCGTCCGCATCCTCGGAGGGAGACGCATGAGCGTATCGGGCATCATCGAGAACATCGTGCGCCACCACCTAAGTCTTTATGAAGAGGACTTCGAGGCTTGGCGCAAATTGTGAGAATTAAGGTCTGCGACCTTGGACGTGGATAGATGAAAGGCTGTAGTTCCAACTAACGTGTTCTGAGAGGGAGCGAGGTTATGTTTTGGGAATCCCAAAACGCCTCGCTCCACCATGAGGGCAGAGGAATTTTGCTCCCGACGGTCGCAGAAAGTGAGTGTACCAACTGTAAACAGTATATCGAATGACAAGCATGCAGGAACAGAACAGGAGAAAGGGCGGAAGACCGCCCACAGGCAGGGTTCGCAAGTTGTCGAAGTCTGTCACGGTGAAGTTCTCGAAGCCAAGCTACGAGGCATTGAGGCTGAGGGCGAGAAAAGCCAACCGCAAGTTGGCGGAGTATATCCGTGAGTCCGCCTTGAACGGCGAGGTGGTCAGTAGACACAACACTGAGGCGATAGCCATCGCCAAGAATCTCATTGGCATGGCGAACAATCTCAACCAACTTACCAAGCTGTCGCATCAGAGAGGTTTCCACGAAACCCATGTGTATGTGGTGGACTTGTTGAGAAGATTGAAATCCATCCTTGGCGAGTATCGCCAAGCAAGTCCAAAATCGAAGCCATGCGGAATAGGCAGAAAGGAGGATACCACATGATAGGCAAGCTAAAGAAGGGCAGCTCATTTGCTGGTTGCATCCGCTATGTTACAGGCAAGGACGAGGCGAAAATCCTTGCCTCTGATGGTGTGTTACTCGGCACGAATGCCGAGATGACGCAAAGTTTCGAGCTACAAAGGCAACTAAATCCAAGGATTAAGAAGCCTGTGGGACACATTGCACTCAGTTTCAAGCCCGAGGACAAGCCACGTTTGACGGATGATTTCATGGCTAAGATAGCCCTTGAATACATGCAGATGATGGGGATAAAAGATACTCAATTCATCATCGTAAGGCATCACAACACAGACAATCCACATTGCCATATCGTGTACAATCGCATCAATAACGAGGGCAAACTCATATCAGACATGAATGATTACAGGCGTAATGAGCAGGTGACCAAAGCTCTAAAAACCAAGTATGGACTGACTTACGGAACAGACAAGAGCAAGACTAACACTCGCAAATTACGCAATGCTGAGCGTGCCAAATATGAGATTCACAATACAGTCAAGGATGCCTTGAAAGTCGTAGAAAATTGGCAAAAGTTCAAGAATGAACTTGCAAAACGAGGTGTTCACTTAGAGTTTGTCTATAAAGACAAGGAGCGAACCAAGGTACAAGGCATCCGTTTCAGCAAGGATGGATATAGCTTCAAGGGTACGCAGATTAGCCGAGGCTATAGCTTTGGCAAGCTGAATGCAAGGTTTGAGGGAATGGAGAACCTTTTATCAGCAAGAGCCAGCTCTGCTCAGCAATATGAGCAGGGCTGTCGCAAGAATGAGCAGGTGCCATCCATATCGGAGAGTAGCCAGGACCCTTGGGACGGTATTTCTTCCATTGGACTTTTTGCTCCAGCCAATGCTCAGACCTTTGAGCCATTCCCAGAGGATGAATCAGTCAAGAAGAAAAAGAAGAAACGCAGAAGAGGCTTTAGCCTTTGATGCAAGTTACAAACCATTCAAACAACAAAAGAAATATGAAAGAAGAACTGTTGGAAGCCATCTATGGCACAGTTGAGAGATTGGAGCAGAAAGTCGATGAACTTTCTGCCTCACCAAAGAACGCAGGAGCAGAAACAGTTCTCAGCCCTGCAAGTGTTGACACAAGCAAACTTGAAAAAGCCATCCTTTCTGTATCCGCAAGAGAAGAGGAAACTATTGGCAAATTAGCAAAATTAAGAGAGGCTATCTGCATCTTTACCGACCTTGCCAAGAAAGAAGCAAGCAAAGATGAACAGCGAAGCAAACTCTTGTTTGATACCATTAATCAGGTGAAACAAGAACTGAATGCCACATCAAAAGTTGTGCAGGACAAACTTCACGCAATGGGTAATACACCTCAAAATAAGGTTGTCATCCACCGCTTTGAGCCAACTTCAAAGTATGTTCTTCTTTTTATTGTTGGCATGGCTCTATCACTTGTCATATCCATTTGGGGCAATCTCACCCAATGGCGAGAACACAAAGATTGGGAGGAGGCAGACTTGAAGTATCGGGCATTGAAGATGGTTCTTCCATCTGACGACCCCAATGTTCGATACCTCGAAAAGAACTTCTCTGTATGCCCTAATAAAGAAGTTATTGAGAATGTGAGAACTCGTGTAAATATTTATGAGGACTCAATTCGCTACCATAACGAAATGATACAGATGGCAGCAATTAAAGATAGCATTGCTAATAGCCTATTTAAAGAGGCGAATGAAATTAAAAAGAAAATTAATAAGAAATAATAGACAACGGCCATCGGCTACAAGCGCATCCTTCGCTTCTGGAATTTAAAGACGTTGTTTTCAGGATGGTCGGGATTGCTGATACCCGTCAGCCGATGGTTGTTAATCATTTTGCCTTCCTCCGCAATGTTCGCCGTCTGCTTGGTAAGCACGTTACCGAGTGGGTTGTAGATGAACGATGTCTTTCCGTGCGGTGGGTGGTTGATTTCCGTGCAGCGGTCGCCCATGTCGTAAATGGATGGCATCATGTTGCCCTTGACATTTTTTACATTGTGCTAATATCATTATTTAGTTCTTTTCTCCATATTAGAGCACCAATAATCGGAAAGATAATAGTGAACAATAAAGCAGCTTTCGCATAACCCACAGGTAAGTAATCTCCTTCAAAAAAAAGATAATCAGTTTTTGAAGAATAGTATAATTTAGGAAAATACCCTGACTTTATCTTGTCCAAAATTCGATCTCCCGTATGTAATGCATATTGTTTTGATTTATAAGTTATAAGAATTGTATTTGAACTCTTATAGTTACTTTTTTCCTCAAATCCATTATATGTATAACCAGTAATAGGCTCCTGTGTTTTTTCTATATAGTTGCCGTATAAATGGCATAGATACAAAACAAGAGTTAAAACTAATCCTGCGCAAAAAAATGTCTTAAATAATGTTTTAATCTTCATGTTCTTATGATTTTATAATAGTGTATAGCGTCCGCCTTGGTTGGCTACGAGGTAAGGAGATACATACAATGAGAACTTGGCGGTGTTCGTGCGACCTCCAGCAAACTCTGAGTTCACATAAACCTGGTCACTCTCGCCTGATGTCTTCACCGTACGCTCACCGTCAGCATCATACCAATAGTTAGTTACGAAGCCGTTGTCATCAGAAGCAAGGAGGCGGTTCTCCTCGTCCCACTTAAGTTTGCGCTCTGTAGTCTTTTCATCAGATACTCCATCCTTCTTTGTACGGCTTGTATTGACATAAACAAGATTACCATTTGCATCATACTCGTATGCGTGATTGTTGTTCACATTCTCGCTTTCGGATGGTGTCTCCTCTGTGCGGTAGTTAATATCCTTCACATTGGCGAATTGGAACTTCTTGCCAGTGTCAGTGCCGTAGGTGTATGACAAATCATAGCCAGCATTCAAAGTGCCATCAAACTGCACGTTGTTCTGCGTGAGAATCTGACGCTTCGAGGTGATGCGGTGCATGTTGTCATAGCCCATTGCAAGAGTGTAGCTTGCCGTCTTGTTGTCTGCACCTGTGTAAGTACCTGTCGCATTGACAAGACGGTAGAGGGCATCGTATGTATAGTTATGCGCCATCTGTCCGCCAGCCTTTTCGCTTTGAGGAACAGACGCACCATTTACCACGCTGAGCACATTGCTCACCGCATCATAAGTATAGGCATTGTCCATAATGGTGCTGCCAGCACTGTTCACGGTAAGATTCAGCAATCTGCGACGCTGTGGATCGTAGGTGTAGAACGTCTCCGCACCATTGCAATACTTCAAGTATGTGCGCTGCTCGAACTTGTCATATCCGATCTTGTTCACATAATCGTAGCCGTAAGACTTGTAGCCATGCACCTTCTCAAGCTGACCGCCGAGGTTATAAGAATAGGTAATCTTCTCCTCGTTTGGATAAATCATCTCCAACAGACGGTTGTGGCTGTCGTAAGTCCACTGTGTGACGTAAGTCGCTATCGCCTGGTTAGGCACAATCATCGTGCGGCGAGTCTTCGTCACCTCACCCATCTTTCCATAGAAATACTCGATGGCACCAGTTCCGTCCTCACGGAGCATCAAGCGACCAATGCGGTTCTGCGAAGCATTGCGACCACCATAGTAATACTTCACGTTATTCTCTGGGTGGTCAGGATAGTTGATGCCCGTCAGACGCTGAAAGTCGTAATCATAGGTGATGAACTTGCCTTCCTTTGCAAGGTTGGCAGTCTGCTTGGTCAGCACATTGCCGAGTGCATCGTAAGTGAAACTGGTGATGCCGCTTGCAGGATGGTTTACTTCCGTGCGGCGGTCACCCATGTCGTAAGTGGATGTGGTAACATTGCCCTCCGTGTCTGTGACCCTTACAAGTCGCTGGATGCCGTCGTACTCGAAGGTGGTGGTAATCTCACCGTCTGGGCCGCTGTGCTGGATGGTGAGCATTGTACAGAATGATTTAGTATCATCACTTATGAGAACACTTTATTTTAGAATAATTTTATTTTGCTATGCTTTTTAAAAAATCTATACATAATTGTAGATATAACAATAAACAATACTAATATAAAATACGATAATACCCATGTGAAAATAGAAAAAATAGTGTCATTGACCCTTATCTCTATTCCATTATTGTAATATAGAAGGTCATATGGTACGGTTTGGGTTGCAATAAAATTAATCAAATAAGATTCTGATGAGTTTAGGTTTATAAAATATACTATAAATGCGCATAAGCAAATTAACGGTATCTTATAAATCCAATCTCTTTGAACTCCCAATAAATATACAGTTATCAATGCTAAAATAGATATTGGAGACAATATTATCCAAGCATAAAGTAATACGATTGGAAACCAATTTATTATGTCATGAACACTGCATGATATAATTCCTAATATTGATGTCATAAGAGCACATATTAAATATGCTCTTATGACCATTTTAAAACTCAATTCTCTCATTTAATATTTGTTAAGGATGATTGTGTTCATCATTTCATTACGGAGTTGGTCGAGTTCCCTCTGACTCTGAACAGCTTTTGACTGTTCCTCTACTGTCCACGGTTTAATATCACCAAATCCCCAAACAAGACCTGATATTTGTTTCCTCAAATCCTTTATCCTACTTAAAGGAACCCCCGCTTTATAAAGCAACGTACTTGAACTTGAATTACAATTACCTTGTGTTTGTTCGAATGGCTCTAAACAGTATGTAATATTGGGATTATTTCCAAAGCTATTACCTGTTTTAATAACCATCTCATCAAATTGCTCAACAGTCATGCCTGAAGGCGGTGTGATAACAATTCGATTTTTTACAAAATTACTCGGAGCCTCGCCCTTCATTGATTTTTCTTCATCCATATAAGAGACTTTTACCAATTGTCCGCCAAAAGGATTATCTGTTTTTGAACCAAAAGAAAATTTAACTGAAGGCTTTCCATTACGTTTTACAACAATGAAAGTATGAGTTGCCATGGATAATGCAGATTGGATTTTTTTATTATCCATTGGAAGACGTGTCGCATAAAGAATAGTTGAATCGCCTCTTTCATCATAGTGGCATATAGGGTTGTCAAGAGTAAAACAATAAGGAGATGTCTTATATTTTTCTGCAAATCTATCCACACTCATCCAAAGACTCAATCTTGACTCATAGTACCTCGCACCGTAGTAGTACATACCCGTCTCCTCATCAAATTCCTTTGCGTTGAAGAGATAGGGCGTGTTCCAGATGTTATTGCGTTCCTCTATGAATACCTCGCCGAAAGGTACATACTCGATATGCTGCACCACCTCACCGTCAAGGTTGGTGATGTAACTACTACTACCCAAGTGGTCTGGGTGGTAGTAGAACTGCATCTTCTCGTAGTCGTCATTCTCCTTGAAGTTGCCATTGACAGCATTTGCCTTGGCTATATTTGCAGCCATAGCTCGTGCCTGCGCAGCCTCCAAGCTGCCGTCATTGCAGCAGAAGCCCTTGCCATCGATATAGTCGTTGTTGTCCTCGCCATTGTACGGCACTGCAAAGGTTACATAATTATCCTTGATAACCTGCAACTGCTGGGCATATTTTTGCTTATAGTCAACAGAAAGTCCATCAGTCTCACTTCCAGCATACTGGATGCGGCGTGGGTCTGAGCCGTATGAATCGAAATCGCCAATTTTGGAAACTACTCGCTGACTGCCAATATAGATGTGCTTGATGTAACGTCCGCCTTGGTTGGCAACGAGATAAGGTGATACATAGAGTGAGAACTTGGCTGTGTTTGTGCGACCTCCAGCAAACTCGGAGTTCACATAGACTTGATCACTCTCACCCGATGTTTTCACCGTGCGCTCACCGTCTGCGTCATACCAATAGTTTGTCACGAAGCCGTTATCATCAGAAGCAAGGAGTCTGTTCTCCTCGTCCCACTTCAGCTTGCGCTCTGCGGTTTTCTCATCAGAGATGCCGTCTTTCTTTGTGCGGCTTGTGTTGACATAGACGAGATTGCCGTTGGCATCATACTCGTAGGCATGGCTGTTGTTCACATTCTCGCTCTCGGAAGGTGTTTCCTCCGTGCGATAGTTCACATCCTTCACATTGGCGAGTTGGAACTTCTTGCCTGTCTCTGTTCCATAGGTGTATGACAAATCATAACCTGCATTCAATGTACCGTTGAACTGCACATTGTTCTGCGTGAGAATCTGACGCTTCGATGTGATGCGGTGCATGTTGTCGTAACCCATTGCAAGTGTGTAGCTTGCTGTTTTGTTGTCCGCACCTGTATAAGTACCTGTTGCGCTTACAAGACGGTAGAGGGCATCGTAAGTATAGTTATGCGCCATCTGTCCGCCAGCCTTGCCACTCTGAGGCACTGACGCACCGTTTACCACGCTGAGCACATTGCTCACCGCATCGTAAGTGTAGGCGTTATCCATGATGGTGTTGCCACCACTGTTCACAGTGAGGTTCTGCAATCTGCGGCGCTGAGGATCATAGGTGTAGAAAGTCTCCGCACCGTTGCAATACTTCAAATATGTGCGCTGCTCAAACTTGTCATAGCCTATCTTGCTCACATAGTCGTAGCCGTAAGACTTATAGCCATGCACCTTTTCAAGCTGACCGCCGAGGTTGTAAGAATAGGTAATCTTCTCCTCGTCTGGATAAATCATCTCCAACAGACGGTTGTGGCTGTCGTAAGTCCATTGCGTCACGTAGGTTGCTATCGCCTGGTTAGGCACAATCATCGTGCGGCGAGTCTTCGTCACCTCGCCCATCTTGCCATAGAAATACTCAATGGCACCCGTTCCGTCCTCACGGAGCATCAAGCGACCGATGCGGTTCTGAGAAGCGTTGCGACCACCATAGTAATACTTCACATTGTTCTCCGGGTGGTCAGGATAGTTGATGCCTGTCAGACGCTGATAGTCGTAATCATAGGTGATGAACTTGCCTTCCTTTGCAAGGTTGGCAGTCTGCTTGGTCAGCACATTGCCGAGCGCATCATAAGTGAAACTTGTGATGCCGCTTGCAGGATGGTTCACCTCAGTACGGCGGTCACCCATGTCGTAAGTAGAGGCCGTTACATTGCCCTCCGTGTCGGTGACACGAACAAGGCGCTGTATGCCGTCATACTCAAACGAGGTGGTAATCTCACCGTCAGGACCGCTCTTCTGGATGGTCTTCAAGGTCTTGCCACTGCCATTGGTATGGGTAGCCTGCACATTATGGAGTGCGTCTGTTACGGTTGTAACAAGTGCATGGCTGCCGTTGTCAACAGTATATGCCGTAGTTGTCGTAGAGTTGTCCGGCAATGTCACTGAGGTAGCACGGTCGAGCACGTCATAAACAGTAACCGTTGGAGATACATTGTCAAATGACTTGTTGAATGTGGACTTCGATCCAGTTCCTTCCGTTGTAGGATAGAATGCCTTTGCCACACGTCCGAAAGCGTCATACACGTTTCTTCCGCTGACTATCATCACGTTCTCATCCTTGGCAGAGTTGCCCTTTGCTGCACTTGTCACAACACCGTCCTTCTTCACCTGAACGGCTCTTCCGAAGCCGTCAACGAAAGTAACGGTCTCCAAGTCATCGTTAGGATGCTGGATGTCGTAGTGCTTGGTCACGGCGTATGCAGGAGCGGTAATGCCACTCTCACCAAAGGTAGCCAAAGGCTGATATTCAAAGGCGATGGCATAAGGAACGCCCGTAGCCAACTCATTTGGACCACGTACGCCAGTAATGCGACCGAGGTCGTCAACATCAGTCTCATAGTAGAAGTTGTTGAGGTCACGATGCTCCTTGGCTATACCATAGCGATAGTCAAAATTGCCTTGCTCGCTGCGGTAGCCCCACGCATCGTCAATACGCTCAACATACATGTTCATCTCAGGCTCATAGCGGTACTTGTACCACATACGCTGTCCCTTGCCGTTGGCAGGGAGAGTCTTCTGGATGATGTTGCCGTAAGAGTCGTACTTGTAATCAGTCACTGCCTCACCGTCATTCAACTGCTGCGTAATCTGGGTGATGTGGTTGGCGTAGTTGGTATTATACTTCGCCGTCACATGGTGATAGAGTGAGCCGTCACCGCCTGTAACAGTCACATCAACAGGAAGTCCGAAGATGTGCTTGCTTGCATTGTCGGTATATTTGATAGCAGTCGCATAATCGAACTTGCCGTTTCCGTCCTCGCCAAGACTGCCCTTGTCGCTGTACTTGTAGGACTTCAACTCACCATGATAGCCATTGAGGTAATACTCATTCCATGCCTCGGATGTAACCACACCGTTTGCCGCTCCCTCATACTGCA
>OLGJ01001543.1_pt1 | contig 9968 bp, 8 predicted proteins | sample 1605431 | NCBI WGS metagenome assembly OLGJ01 (sample SAMEA3888920, study PRJEB22519) | human gut metagenome | biome: human gut; feature: human-associated habitat; material: faeces | place: Denmark | collected 2009
AGAGTTGGAGGAATATGTATTATCCCTGTAGTGAGTAATCGGTGCTTGAAAGCTTCTTTATAATAATACTAATTCAGACTTATTATTTATGACAAGAATATATATTTCGATTTTGGCAGTTCTGTTCTCTGTGTCTCTGTTTGCACAGACAAAGACATTTGCCGGAGCCGATTATTCGCAAGGGATCGTATTTGTGATGGAAAACAACCGGATTGTATGGAAACACAAAGCCCCCGATTCAAATGACTTATGGATATTGCCTAATGGCAGTATCCTTTTCACCACCGGACACGGAGTGCTCGAGATGACTCGTCAGAACGATACCATCTTTCATTATGAGTCCCAAAGTCCGATTTTTGCCTGTCAACGTTTGAAGAACGGCAATACATTTGTCGGTGAATGTGTGTCCGGACGGATGCTGGAGATATCTCCGAAGGGGAAGATTGTGAAGGAAGTCTGCATTTTGCCGGAAGGCGTGAAAGATGGCGGATTCGCCTTTATGCGCAATGCCCGCCGGTTGGATAACGGACATTTTCTCGTGGCACATTATGGAGATCAGTGTGTGAAGGAATATGATACGAACGGTAAAGTCGTGTGGAAGCTGGATGTTCCCGGCGGTCCGCATTCTTTGACCCGCCTGCCTAACGGACATACGTTGATTGCCGTAGCAGATAAGGACGGAAATCCCCGTTTGATAGAAGTAACCGGAGAAGGAAAGACGATTTGGGAACTGTCGAATGCGGATATTCCCGGAAAGCCTTTGAAATTCCTCGGCGGCTTTCAGTATTTCTCCGACGGACGTTTTCTGATTACGAATTGGACAGGACATGTGAATCCGAAAGATAAAGTGCATTTGCTGTTGGTAGACCGTCAGAAGAATGTGCTCTACTCTCTGGAGAACACTCCGGAGCTACAGACAATGTCTTCCGTGTATAGTGCGGATATACCGGCAGGAGTAGCTTCTTTTCATTAATCCATGCATCGTGCATGAAATATCACTGAGGTTTTCAATATGAAGTATCATCGAATAAAATGTGAAATCTATAAAGCGGAAGGGAAAACTTGGGAACGGATGGCAGAAGAATTACTTCTGTCCGCCGTTCGTAGGGAGAGAGTCGTCCGCCTTATTTTCTTTACTGCCTGTAAGGATAATCAGGAATACCGGCAGCAACGAACTTTTCTGGAGCAATGGGCAGACAGCCATTTTCCGTCTCCCCGACCGGTTGTTTCGGTGGTGGCCCAAAAGCCTTTGGAAGGTGAGTTGGTGCTGGAAGTACATTCATTACCGTTATCGGTTGATGAGGCAGTGACGCTGGAAGAGCGCTTTGCCTCTTCTGTCCGCTATCTGCGGATAACGTCTGCCGATTATCGGGAAATCATAGCGGGAGGACTTTGCGCTGATGATTTGAATCTCCCCATTCGTGAACAGTCGGAACAGACTTTCCGGAAAGTGGAAGAAATCCTGAAGGCGGAACAGATGAATTTTGGTGATATCGTCCGTCAATGGAATTATCTGGAAGGCATCACGGATATTGCACATGGCAATCAGTGCTATCAGGATTTTAATGATGTTCGTTCCCAGTTCTATGCTACTTCGGAGTGGCAGTCGGGGTATCCGGCAGCAACGGGAATCGGAGCGCAGCATGGTGGTATACAGATCGACTTCAATGCAGTGAGCGGAAAGATTGGGATTATTCCTTTGGATAATGACTGGCAAAGAGCCGCACATGTTTATTCGGATGAGGTACTGATTAGTCATCGACCGGATACGGAGAAAGGAACCCCTAAATTTGAAAGAGGCAAATCACTGTCCGACCATCAGCAGGAAGTGATTTATATTTCCGGGACGGCTGCTATTCGGGGCGAGGAAAGTATGGTGACCGGAGATGTGCTTTGGCAAACAGAGATTACTCTTGAAAATATCCAGCATCTGATCGGCCTGGAAGAGGGAAAGGAGAAACTACCGGAACATTCCGGTAAGCTGGAGCTTCTCCGCGTATATCTCAAAAACGAGAAAGATGCGCAGATTGTGAAAGAAGATATGGATAAACTTTGTCCGGGCGTTCCTGTCGCCTATCTTTATGCAGATGTGTGCAGGGAGGAATTACTTGTAGAGATTGAAGGTATTGCTCATTTATAAAAAGCATATCTTACTGATAGAAGATAATCACTTATAACGGAAAAACGAATGAAACTGATTCGACTGATAGCTTCACCGGTGTTAATGTATGTATTGGCGGGACTCTATGCACTTATATTGGCGGCAGCCACATTTGTGGAAAACTCGTATGGACCTGCTGTTGCCCGCGAACACTTTTATTATGCTCCCTGGTTCATCCTGTTGCAGTTGTTGCAGGCTGTCAATCTGCTGGCCATGTTTCTTCAGGGAAGCTATTTCAAAAGAATCAGTAAAGGAAGTTTGATTTTTCATGGGGCTTTTGTATTTATTTGGTTGGGGGCTGCTGTTACTCACTATGTAGGAGTAACAGGAATCATGCACATCCGTGAGGGGGAAACGGTGAGTAGCATGATGCGCGATGAAGGTGCAGGGATGGGTAACGCCTCCCTGCCTTTCTCCGTTACTCTGGATGATTTCAGGTTGCAACGCTATCCGGGTTCCCATAGCCCGATGTCTTACGAGAGCGATCTGGTGATAAAGAAGGGGGATGAGACTCCAGTGCAGGCAACTGTCCGTATGAATAAAGTGATTGATATAGACGGATACCGGTTGTTTCAGTCGTCATTCGATCCGGATGAGCAGGGAACCATTCTGTCCGTCAGTTACGATCGTCCCGGAATGCAACTTACATATATAGGATACTTTTTGCTGTTTGCAGGCTTTGTGCTTACATTATTCAGTAAGAAATCCCGTTTCGGTCGTCTGCGCAGGGAATTGGGAGAGATGAAGAAAAACATGCCTTACTGTGTACTGTTTCTCTTGGCCTTGTCCGGTGTAGCCGGTGGGCAGACAGTACACGCACAGCAACCTTGTGTGTCTTCTCAGCACGCCGGGAAATTCGGAAGCCTGGTAGTGCTGAATCCTAATGGGCGCCTCGAACCGGTCAATAGCTATACCTCCGCTATTCTGCGTAAGCTTTATGGAGCCGATAAACTGAATGGCATCAACTCTGACCAGTTTTTCCTGAACCTGCTCTCTTTTCCCGACGAATGGGGAGCCTATCCTTTTATTAAAGTCGATAACAAAGAACTACTCCAGCGGTTTGGCAGGAGCGGTAAATACATTGCCTGGGAGGACGTTTTCGATTCGGAAGGCAACTATATCCTGACCGATGAAGTGAATGATATCTACGCCAAACCCGCTTCGGAACGGAAACGGATGGACTCGGATTTATTGAAACTGGATGAATCTGTGAATATCGTATATCGTATCATGCAACATCAGTTACTGCCACTTTTCCCGGACGAGAATGATGCACAGGGGAAATGGTATTCGGCAGGAGATGAACTGAATGTTTTTCAGGGAAAAGATTCTTTGTTTGTTTCCAAAATCATGGATTGGTATATCTATGAGCTGGGGAATGGAGTTCGTTCCGGCAATTGGGAGGAAGCGGACAAGATTGTCGGCATGATGAATATTTTTCAGCAGGCAAAGAGTAAGACTCCCGCTATTGACAACCAGAGAGTGAAAGCGGAACTTCTTTATAATCAGCTGAATTTGTTTTTCTGGTGTCGTCTGGCTTATCTTATCTTAGGCGGAATTTTACTTTTTATAGCCTGTGGTGAGATTATTGCAGACTTTAAATGGGGAAAAAAGGTATGCGGCATTTTAATTGCTCTTCTGGTGATCGCCTTTTTGGCTCATACATCCGGTGTATTGTTGCGTTGGTATATCAGCGGGCGTGCACCTTGGGCAAATGCTTACGAGTCCATGATCTGTACTTCATGGATGCTGGTAGGTGGCGGACTCCTGTTTGCCCGCCGGTTCCGTATTCTCCCCGCACTTGCAGGGTTATTAGGTGGAATAATGCTTTTTGTGGCAGGATTGAACCACCTGAATCCCGAAATTACTCCTTTGGTGCCGGTACTTCAGTCGTACTGGCTGATGTCTCATGTCGCCATTATCATGATAGGCTATGTATTCTTTGCGCTTTGCGCTCTGACGGGACTGTTTAATCTCATTTTGATGAGTCTGCTCTCTGCCACCAACCGGGTGAAGCTCCAATTTCGTATCCGTGAGTTTACCTTACTGAATGAGATGGCAATGATCCTCGGTCTATTCTTTATGACAGCAGGAACATTTCTGGGTGCCATCTGGGCGAATGTCTCGTGGGGAAGATACTGGGGATGGGATCCCAAAGAAACATGGGCTCTGATTTCCATCGTTGTCTATGCACTGGTGCTCCATATCCGTTTTATCCCTCTGCTGAAAGGCAAGACAACCTGGTGTTTCAATCTGCTTTCAGTGGTTGCTATTCTTTCTGTCATCATGACCTGGTTTGGAGTGAATTACTACCTGAGCGGTCTGCATTCTTACGGAAAGACCGAAGGAGGAGATTTACTGCTATGGATATGGGGAGCAGGGTTGTGTGTCGTACTTGCTTTGGGGCTCTTTGCACGCAGGCGTTTGAATACCGAAGTATGATTCGGGAAAATTGCAGTTTTACCTAAATACGTTTAGGGAATCAATTGTTTTTTGTAGTATCGGGAGACGTAGAAGTGTTTCCTGTTTGGGAATGGGCTATTGCCAGATAGCAATTTGCCGTTTGCGACTGAATATGTTGTTTGCCGGTACTGTTACTACTGTGTATCTTAATGAGGAAGAACGCAAAAGTAAGGTCGGTATATGGCGGGGTGATTGATGCGGATGATTTGGAGAATAGAGATTTGATAAGAAAGATGATTAGTGAATAGTAATACTACAATGTTACCATTCGTGCCAATGCAAGTATTCTTCAGGATTTAAAATATGAAAAAAGAAGTCAGACATAAACTAATATACAATGGTATTAAATGCAATAACTAGAATAAAGAAACTGATAATATATGACTGGTAGGTCATGATAATGCGGTTAATAAGTAGGAATAAGCCGCAAAATATGCGGCTTATTCCTACTTATTAACCGCAAATTTACTGAAAACTCCAATGAAATGCTTATTTTTGTAAAAAGGAGGTATGATATGTTCATTCATGACACAGAGAATTGGACTTCGTTCAGATGGAATGCTGATACATTATCTGACGTAAGTTTTCTTTTCTGTTATTTCCTAAGAAGTGGATTTATCGCATAAGGATACTTACCACATACTCTTATTTACTATAAGAAGCCTTCACAAAAGGAGCTTCCAGCAAATAATCTATACTCTTTTTTACGCTTTCCATTACAGGGCAGCTATAATCTTCTATTTCGGCAACGATATTTTTCACTCCTGCTGTTTTTGCATTATTAAAGATGGCATCGAATCCTACCATACCACTTTGACCCAGTTCTCTGTGGTCTTTGATGTGAAGCATGGTGAAGCGTCCCGGATATTTATTGAAATAATCTACCGGACTGTGCTGACCTCTGACTATCCAATATACATCCATCTGAAAGAAGACATACTCAGGATTGGTATTTTCAATCATATAGTCCAACATAACCGCTTTGTCTTCCACTTTCTGAAATTCATGTGCATGGTTATGATATCCGAATTTCATACCGTTCTGCTGACATCTTTTGCCTATTTCATTGAAATAGTCGCAATACATCTTCATCTCTTTCATTGTTTTAGGAACACCGATTCCCGGGTTTACGATATATTTCATACCGGCGGCTTTATGGGCGGCTATGCTTTGATCCCACCATTTCAAAGATTCGGAGAAGTCTCCGGAAGCCACTTCTTCGCCTGACAATCCTCTTGAACAATGTGAAGACAGCACTGTCATGCCGGCTTTTTCTACTGCACTCTTGAATTCTTCGGGAGTTTTACCATAGAACTTTCCGTTGTCATAATTGGCTGCTTCAATACTGGTATATCCCATCTCAGCTAAATCTTTAAGAACAACATTGAGATCAGTTCCTTTATTGATTACATCTCTGACAGAATAGAGTTGGATAGAAACCTCTTTTTTCTTTTTGGCGTTCATTGCTTGTGGCAAGGCTACTAATAAAGCGAATAGTACTAATAAATATCTGGCTTTCATCGTATGATACATTAATTTGTGAATTTATTTACATGAACTCCATTGAAGAACGCTATCATTGAGACAGTTCTTCAATGGAGTTGTTTAAAACAGATTAGCAATAGAATAGTAATTTTAATCCAGAACCTTCACGCGGATATTACGGAACCAAACATCGTCACCGTGATCCTGCATTCCGATAAATCCTTCATGGTTTTCACCACCGCAGTTATTCAGCAGTTCGAAAGCCAGCGGCCATTTGTCTTCGCTGAATTTGCTGGCCTGCAACATATCAGTCCATTGTTTTGTCCACAGGTGATATTCAAGAACATTCTCGTCATTCTGTCCGTGAACAACAGTGCCTTTGTAAACCATGATCTTGGCCTTGTTCCATTCGCCGGAAGGTTTCGCATTCTGGGGAACAGCCGGAATCATGTCATACAAAGAAGCCGACTGACGGTTATTGTCCTTACCCAGTTTGGCATCCGGATGATTGTCATTGTCCAATACCTGGTATTCGGGAGCGGAGATATAGATCGGTTCGAGTACATCGTTGCCATCCTTGTCCTTGGAAGTCACTTCCTGAGCCAGATAGAAGATACCGGAGTTACCGCCCTTGGAAATCTTCCATTCCATTTCCAGTTCGAAGTTCTTGAATTTGTGAGCGAAGATCAAATCTCCGCCGTCACCGTCCTGCGCTTCACCGCCGCCGGAACCGTTGAACTTGATACATCCGTCCTCGATAGTCCACTTGGAAGGCACTCTGTCCTTACCGTAACCACGCCATCCGTTGAATGTTTTTCCGTCAAAGATGGTGATGTAACCATCCGCATCTACCGGCAATTGCAGGCTGTCCGTCTCTGCCGCTTTTAATGATTTTGAATATGACAATGCTACTTCGTTTGCCGACTGCTCTTCCTGAGCTGTTCCGGTTTTCTTCTGACCACCGCAGGAAACCAGAACTCCCGCTGCAAGACAACAAGCTAATGGATAAAATACTTTCTTCATAATAATTGCTATTTATTTTTTAATCTTTAATTCCTAACTTACTTTTATCGTGTTATCGTGGCATATCGGGCAGTCTCCAGCCTTCACGATAATTATGTTTCACCAGTTCGGCTGCGAATTGTTTCGCGTTGATCGGATCTGTCCAGGTCTTGTTGAAGGACGGGTGACCGTCATGAATCGTAAATCCGTCTTTGATACAGGTTCTGAGTGTTTCATTGTCACCGATATTAGTGAAGCACATGTTGGCGCCGTCCCATTCCAGTGTCTTGTTCAAGCCTTGCAGACGGATAGCCAATACACCCATTACTACCATTTCGTTCATCGGTCCCGATTCGGAGAAATCCGCTTTCGGCATCACGCGGTTGGATTTGTCTTCCTTGCAAGCACGTACCCAGTCCATTTCATGGGAACACTTGACACGGCGGCATACTTTCGGTGCGTTGGGCACACGGCCTGACAACAAGAAAGGTTGTTCTCCGTAGCAGCCGCAAATCAATGTGTCCTTTGTTCCGTGGAAAATGGTCAGACCGCCACCGGGGCCCATCAGCTGTTTTCCTTCCGGGAAACCTTTCGGACGTTCGGGCATCATACCGCCGTCATACCAGTGTACCTCCACTTCCGGCAAGGCAACTTTCGGCATATTGTCGCGGGCGGGGAAAATCATCTTCACATGCTGGGCCTGAGGAGCGCAGGCACTCAGTAATAATGTAGAAGAACCTTCCACTTTGGTAGGATAACCCAGTTTCAGTGCTCTGAACGGCTGATGCAGGATATGGCAGGCCATATCACCCAATGCACCTGTACCGTAATCCCACCATCCGCGCCAGTTCCAGGGATGATAAACGTTGTTGTACGGATTCAGTTTGGCAGGTCCGGTGAAAAGATCCCAGTTCAATGTGTTGGGGATGCGGTCCGCCTTTTCGGGTGCATTCAGTCCTTGCGGCCAGATAGGACGGTCGGTGGCGCATTCCACTTTAGTCACCTCACCGATTTCTCCATTCCAGATCCATTCGCAAACAAGGTCGGTACCTTCGCCTGATGCTCCCTGGTTACCCATCTGGGTTACTACTCCGGTGGAAGCGGCAAGTCTGGTCAGCAGACGGGATTCATATACGGAGTGTGTCAGCGGTTTCTGGCAATATACATGTTTGCCCATTGTCATGGCGTCTGCCGTGATAATGGCGTGAGTATGGTCGGCAGTGGCAATGATGACACCGTCAATGGATTTGCCCATTTCGTCGTACATCTTGCGGTAGTCCCAGTATTTCTTAGCTTTGGGGAACTCGTCGAATACGCCTTTGGCATATTTCCAGTCCACATCACAGAGGGCTACGATGTTTTCGGTGCCCTTCACATTGTTGATGTTGGCGTGTCCCATACCTCCGATACCTACGGCTGCGAGGTTCAGTTTGTCGGTTGGTGAAACGTGCCCGTGGCTCATACCTAAGATAGAGCTGGGAGCAATGGTGATGCCTGCTAAAGCAGCGGCTCCCGTTTTAAGAAATTTTCTTCTTGAAAAGTCTGACATGGTTTTATTATTTTAAGGAGTTAGTTATTTGTGGTGGATTACTATGTAGCAACCCATATCCATTTTTCATGTTTTTTCTGCGTTCGCGTATCTGCTCAAGAGTCTGTAAATTACCGATAGCCGGCAAATCATTCATACGCGCATCCTGTAAGAATTTCCACGCATATTCGGATGCGATAGTCGAATCGTACATTAACGGCAGACGGGGATTTCGTTTACCGGTCAACACTGAATCAGCAAACAAATCGCACAGTACATCAATATTCTTCCCACCAAAAGGTTTTTCCACACGAAGTGTCTGATGCACTCCATGTAAATCAACAACAGCGGTTTTGAAATCATGCGTCATACGCACAATACCTTCTGTACCTATAATATCTACATAAGAATTATGTGTCTGATCTTTGGATAGCTGCCCATAGACAAAGCCTTGCGTGATATCAAAGACTATACCATTTTGAAAAGTTCCGTGACATTGTACCCACCAAGGGTCTTTGTAATTCCACATGTTCACGCCTTGGGCATTCCATGTTCTATATTCACTTTCAGCGTACCAGCGGACAATATCAACATAATGCATTCCGCAATCGTGGAAAGCCGGTCCTTCATACTCATGCCCTTCACCCGGTGCCAATCCCGGAGTCATGTGGCAGATACGGATGATAGCCAACTCCCCAATTTCTCCCTTTTGAATATATTCCTTCATCAAATTATGATACCAGGAGTTTCGCAGATATAAATTCACCGTAGAAAGTACATTTGAATTCTCTATCATATCTACTACTTTCCACTCTTTTTCCATTGTATCTGCAACGGGTTTTTCCGCAATGATATGCTTTCCGTATCGAATAGCCTTTTCTATTTGTTCAAGTCTTGAGTCTGCTAATGTGAAGAGTCCGACAACCTGTATACTCTCGTCTTCAAAAATTCTCTGATCATTATCTATTACACGAGATTCAGGAGATAATTTCTTTGCCAGTTCGCGTGTTGTAGGGTCCGTATCACAAATATAGGCAATCTCCCATCGCCCACTCTTTCGCATCGCCTCCCAATAGAATCTTCCCATTCTACCGAAACCGATTATTCCTACCTTTATTTTTGTGTCTAGTGAAAATTGTGTATTCATAAAACATGGCGAATTTAAGTACAAACAATATATAAGATACCGATTTTCATCCGTTCGCAAATTGTCTGAAAACCGATATCGCAAAACTAGCCAAATAAATAACGCTTTATGGAGTCTACACAACTTTATGTAGATTCAAAAAACACATTTACCTCTATATATCAAACACTTATCTATATTTA
>OLGJ01001558.1_pt1 | contig 9892 bp, 8 predicted proteins | sample 1605431 | NCBI WGS metagenome assembly OLGJ01 (sample SAMEA3888920, study PRJEB22519) | human gut metagenome | biome: human gut; feature: human-associated habitat; material: faeces | place: Denmark | collected 2009
CTATGGAGCGTTTCTGCTATGAACACGGCGGGAAAATCAGCGGCGGCTGGACACAAAACTACGGTTACATCGTGGAAACCGAGCATTACCGCTACTGCCTCACTGTGCGTCCTGTTGCGCTTTGCCCCGCGCTGTGGTATACTGCACATAGCTATCCCCACATCGCCTTCATAAAGGAGGACTGCCTGTGTCTACAATGTTGGAGCGCCGCTACCGGCGGCAGCACCTGAACTGTGTGCGGCACATCACCCTGGACCCCAAGGGCCGGGGCGTGGTGCGTATCCACATGATCCCACCCCGTGAGGACGCGGAAAACGCGCCCTTTCTGCTGCTGCTCAACGGCAGCAAGCTGGTGCCCCTGAACCTGAGCTGGGCCATCCTGCTCTCCTGCTTCATGGACCGGCTGGAGCCCTTCGCCGGGCTGGAGATCACCGAGAGCGACTGGAACGCCATGGCCGCCGGTGCGGTGGCCCGGACCCATAAGGTCTACCCCTTCACGCCCAGGGAGCGTCTGGCGGAGGACCTGCAAATCATGATAGAGTCCCTGGTGGCCATCGCCCGGGGGCAGGCGCCGGAGGCGGAGGTCGCGCCGCTGACGCTGGGGGAATACGCCCCCGAGATGACCGCGCCCCACCGTATGGACCTGATGGTCAGCGCCATGACCCGTGACGGCGCGTGGCACTGCAACCAGAAATGTCTGCACTGCTATGCGGCGGGACAGCCCCTGTCCGACACACCGGAGTTGACCACCGCCCAGTGGAAGGAGGTCTTGGATCGGCTGCGCGCGGCCAATATCCCCCAGGTGACGTTCACCGGCGGCGAGCCCACCCTGCGCGCCGATCTGGTGGAGCTGGTGGATGCCGCCCAGTGGTTCGTCACCCGGCTGAACACCAACGGCCGCCTGCTGACGCCCATGCTGTGCCAAAAGCTGTATGATGCCAGCCTGGACAGTGTGCAGGTGACGCTCTACAGCCATGATAAGGACATTCACAACGCCCTGGTGGGTGCCGACGGCTTTGATGACACCGTGGCGGGCATCCGTGCCGCTGTGGCGGCGGGGCTGTCCGTGTCCGTGAACACGCCCCTGTGCAGCCTGAATACCGCCTATGACGAGATGCTGCGCTTCGTCCACGGTCTGGGCGTCCGCTACGTGACCTGCTCCGGGCTGATCCCCTCCGGCGGCGCGGTGGGCGACGAGAGCCGGGCCACGGCGCTGACCGAGCAGCAGCTCACCGACGTACTGACAAAGGCCGTGGCGGTGACGGAGGAGCTGGAAATGGAACTGGACTTCACCAGCCCCGGCTGGCTGAAGGAGGAGACGCTGCGCGCCCTGGGCCTGACCCTGGTGCCCAGCTGCGGCGCCTGCCTCAGCAATATGGCCATCGCCCCGGACGGCGGCGTGATCCCCTGCCAGAGCTGGCTCAGCAGCCAGCCCCTGGGGAACATCCTCGCCGACGACTGGGACAAGATCTGGCAGAGTGAGCGCTGCGCGGCCATCCGGGCCAAAAGCGCCAAAATGGAGCAGCTGTGCCAACTGCGTGAAAGCAACCGGGAGGAGGGCACCCTATGCTGAAGAAACTGCACGTCCTGCTGCTTGTCTTACTGGCGGCGGTTTGCTTTACCGCCACCGCATGGGCAGATTACGACTACATCGAGCAGTACGGCGTTATGGTGACGCCCAACACGGAGGATGGCAGCCTGCTTATCACCGTGAAGCTGGAGTGGACGCCGCTGGAGGCGCTGCCCTACGGTCAGGAGTTGAAGATCGGCGTGCCCAACGGCTCCATCCGGGATGTGGTGGCGCAGACGGACAACATCGAGCGCCTGGACTTCGACAACAGCTATATGTACGTCTACCTGACCCAGGGCTACGACGAGGACGAGACCTTTACCTTCGCCTACTCCTGGGTGCAGGAGTATATGTACCAGTTGGACGGCAGCGCTGTGACCTACGACTACACCCCCGGCTGGTTCGACGAGGCCAGGATCGGCCAGATGACCCTCATCTGGAACGACCCCGCCGGGCTGACCGGCGATTTCACCGAGGGCACGGTCAGCGGCGCTGACAGCGTGACGGTGCAAAACGGCATGACCATCACCGCCTCCGATCTGGACTACGGCTACAAAATGAACGTACAGGTGCGCTACACCGACTGGCCCACCCAGCTGTCGGAGGAATACAGCGCCGACAACGTCCCCGACGGCGGCTGGAACGGCAGCGATGACTATTACTACGACGATGACGACACCGGTGACGCCATCATCGGCATGATGGTGACGATCTTCGTGGTGATATTCATCCTCGTGCTGATCTCCGCCGCCCGCCGGGGCGACGGCTACGCCGGCGGCTTCGGCACCCGGTATGTGTTCGTGAACCACCTGTGGTACCCCGCCGGGCCGGACGGCAGGCCCCGTCCCGGCAGCGTGGGCACCAAAACAAAGCCCAGACCGCCCAGAAGAGGTGGCGGCGGCTTCGGCGGGGGCAGCCGGGGCGGCGGCTTTGGCGGAGGCGGTTTCGGCGGAGGCAGCCACTGTGCCTGCGCCAGCAGCTGCGCCTGTGCGTGCGCCTGTGCCTGTGCCGGCGGCGGGCGCGCCGGCTGCTCGGCCAAGAACCTCTACGGCGTGGGCCTGGACGAAACGCTGTCCGAAAAGCTCTGATACAAAAAACATCCCCCGACCGGGGGATGTTTTTTGCTTACGAGTATTGGAAACCTCTGCCCGGCTCCTTGAACTCCGCCACACGTTTGTTAAAGCTGGCGAAGGCCGCGTCCTCGAAGGCCAGCGTGTCCTCGGCGCCCATCTGCCGCAGCAACCACTTGCACAGCGGAGGATTTAGGATCAGCAGCGGGCCGATCAGCGCCGTGGCGTACAGCCCGCCCCGGCGGAAGCCCTCCGGCTTCGACTCCGGTGTGCGGCCAACGCCCCGCACGGTGTCAAACCAGCCCTCCATCTCCGCTGCGTCGTAGTGGAAGCCGAACAGGCTCTTGAAGCCGACGACCTCCATACCGTCAAAGGTGCCCAGGAAGAAGCTGTTGTGCCGCTTCATCATGGTGTACCGCACCCGTCCGGGCAGAATGTCCAGCCCCTCTATGGTGTCGGCGCTGTCGCTTTCTATGGCGGCGGAAAACACGTCCGGCGCGTTGCCGGTCAGCAGGATCAGCTGTCCCGCGTCCGCCCTTGCGGCGATGTCCGCGGCATAGGGCCGCAGGGCGTCCGCCGCCAGACGCAGCCCCTGCTCCGTGGTGCTGCCCATATAGACCAGCGCCACATCCTCCGTGAGGAACCGGGGTTTGCTGTGCAGGTCCGTCTCTATGATCTCCAGCGCCGGGCAGCAGCGCTTCAGATAGTAGATGTTCTGCAGATCGCCGTACAGGTTGCAGACCTCCGGAAACAGAATTTCCGCCTTCATTGCGCGCCCTCCTTTGCCAGCAGCTTTTCCTTCAGCTTTTCCCTGACCCGGAAGGCCAGGGGCGTGCCGTCCACGCCGTAGAGCAGATACACGTCGTCGCCGGGGGTCAGCGGCAGCAGCTCCAGGGCGGCGAACTCGTCCTCGGCCAGCCGTATCTTCTGCCGGGGGATGCCCGCCAGCAGCAGCCGCAACTGGTAGTCATAGGCCCGCGGCCCGGCGCAGACCAGGCACGTCACATCGTCACTGTTCAGGAATTCAAAATCTGTGTCGTACATCCAGCTGGGGTTCTCCGACCAGCTTTTGGCCACGCCCAGGCAGTTCATCATCAGCAGCAGTTCCTTCTTCCCCGGCTTGGACCGGATATAGTCGAAGTTGCGGGAGCAGGCCAGAGCGTTCTTGTCCTTGGACATCTGCATAATGACCTTTACGCCGCCGATATCCTCCTCGGACAGCCGGCTGGCGGGGATCTTCACCTTCGCCATGCGGCGGGCGATGGTGCCGTGGTCATAGCCCAGCTGCCGCAGGGCGGCGATCACCGTCACCATGTTGTAGATGTTGTGCAGGCTGTCGGCGATGAGGGTGTACGGGTACTCCTGCCCCGCCTCCCGTATGCACATGGTGTGGGCGGCGGTGTCCACCTTTGTGGCCAGATAGTCGCAGTCGGGGGAGTGGAAGCCGCAGCTCTCGCACACGGCCCGGCCGATGTGGTGGTAGCGGCGGTATTCATACCGCAGCTTCCCGGCGCATCGGGGGCAGATACGCATATCGTTCAGCAGGTTCTCGCATTCCGTCACGTCGGTGGGCAGCCGGTCGATGCCGAAATATACCCGCTGGTTCTCCGGCGCCACCGTGCAGGAGATCAGGTCGTCGGCGTTGAGGATCAGCCTGCTCTCCTTAGGCAGGGACCGGGTCAGGATGTCCGCGATGTAGCCCGGATGGGCGTTCCGCATGATGGAGTCCCGGAACAGGTTGGTGATGACGATGTGCTCCGGCTTCACATAGGGATAGATCCTGGGCGCGGAGCGCTCGTCGATCTCCAGGATCGCCAGGTCGTACTCCGGCCTGATCCGGCCCAGCAGGCCGCAGCCCTTCAGCAGTGCCGTGCTGACGCCGGAGATGATGTTGCTGCCCGCCCGGTTGCTGAGTACGGTCTTGCCCTCGGCGGTGAGCACGTCGTTCAGCATATTGGCCACGGTGGTCTTGCCGTTGGTGCCGGTGACGGCTATGATGTGCTCCGGCTTGCCGATATACTTCAAAAAGTCCGGACACAGCTTCACCGCCAGACTGCCGGGAAAGTCCGTGCCGTTGTGGCGGGTGATCTTCAGCGCCGGGATGGACAGCTTTGCCATCCACAGCGCAAACAGGAACCGCAGTTTACCCATTGTCATTCCTCCAGAGCGATGGCGCGGCAGGAGCAGCCATCGGCATTCTCAAATTTCAGGGGCAGCGTAACGAACGTGAAGCGTCGGCCCAGCAGCTTGTCCAGCCCCTTGAGGTTCTCGGTGTTCACAAAGTCCGCGCCCAGCAGTGTCATGTGGTTGGGAAAATCCACGCTGTCGCAGGGGTCCAGCGAGATGGTGTCCTCGCCCACGCCCTTCAGCGGCAGGCCGGCCAGATATGCCGCCGCCTCCGCCGTCAGGCAGGGAAAGGCCTCATAGTAGCCCGGCGTGCCCCACTTCTTGTCCCAGCCGGTGCAGAACAGCACGAAGTCCGCGCCGTTCAGGTCATAGCTCTGCAGCAGGGACAGAGTAATGGCGCGCTGCCCCCGGCAGTCCACCACCACGGCGGGACCGGCGAACTTCGCCGCGTCATAGCGGTCCAGCGCCGTACCGTCACGGAGCATATGGGCCGGGGCGTCCATGTGGGTGCCGGTATGGGAGAACATATGCAGCAGCGTCTCCCGGTAGCCGCACTGGTCGATCGTGCAGGCGGTGGTCAGCCGGGGCTGCTCCGTGCCGGGATACACCGGCATATCGTTCCGTATGGTGTGGGTCAGCTCATGTGCCGTCATGCGTCCGCCTCCTTGTCGCGTGTCTGCAGCCAGATCAGCAGCGCCGCCACTGACACGCCGGATACCCGCCCGGCCTGCCCTACGTTCAAAGGCCGCAGCGCGCTGAGCTTCTCCCGCGCCTCCAGCCGCAGACCCTGAATGTGGTCGTAGTCCATATCCGGCGGCAGTTTCCGGCGCTCCAGCTTCTCAAACTCCGCCACCTGCCGCTGCTGCCGCTGGATATAGCCCTCGTACTTCACGGTGATCTCCACCTGCTCCCGTACCTCCGCGGGCAGGTCGGGTCGATTTGCGTCGAATTCTGTCAGGTCCGCGTAGGTCAGCTGGGGCCGCCGCAGCAGATCGATCAGGCGGCAGCCGCTGTCCACGGCGGCGGTGCCCCGTTCTGTTAGCAGGGCGTTCAGCTCCGGCGTACCGGGTATGCCCGTGCGCTCCAGCCGCCGTATCTCCTTTGCCACGGCCTCGTACTTGGCCTCCACCGCCGCCAGCCGTTCATCGCTGACCAGCCCCAGCTCGTGCCCGATAGGGCACAGCCGCGCGTCGGCGTTGTCCTGCCGCAGCAGCAGCCGGTATTCCGACCGGCTGGTCATCATGCGGTACGGTTCCTCGGTGCCCTTGGTCACCAGGTCGTCGATCAGCGTGCCGATATAGCTCTCGTTCCGCTTGAGCACCAGCGGCTCCCGACCCTGCAGCTTCAGCGCCGCGTTCACGCCGGCCACAAAGCCCTGCACCGCCGCCTCCTCGTAGCCGGAGGAGCCGTTGAACTGCCCCGCGCCGTACAGGCCGGGCACCGCCTTTACCTCCAGCGTGGGCAGCAGCGCCAGCGGGTCGATGCAGTCGTACTCAATGGCGTAGGCCGGCCGCATCATCACTGCGTGCTCCAGCCCCGGCACCGTGTGCAGCATCTCCAGCTGCACCTCCTCCGGCATGGAGGACGAAAAGCCCTGCACATACAGCTCCTCGGTGTCCAGCCCCATAGGCTCGATAAACAGCTGGTGCCGGGGCTTGTCCGCAAAGCGCACCACCTTCGTCTCGATGGACGGGCAGTACCGGGGGCCGATGCCCTCGATAACGCCGGAGTAAATGGGACTGCGGTCCAGATTTTCCCGTATGATCCGGTGCGTCTCCTCGTTGGTGTAGGTCAGATAGCACACCGCCCGGTTTTCCGGCACGTTCTTTGTCTCAAAACTGAAGGGCAGCGGATCCGGGTCGCCCTCCTGCAGTTCCATTTTGCTGAAGTCCACGCTGCCCCGGTGTATCCGCGGCGGCGTGCCGGTCTTGAACCGCCGCAGGGGCAGCCCCAGTGCCCGCAGGCTGTCCGTCAGGGCGTTGGCCGGGTGCAGGCCGTCCGGCCCGGAGGCCTCGATGCACTCGCCCACGATGGTCTGCCCGGTCAGATACGTGCCCGTGCACAGAATGACCGCCCGGGCGCCCAGCACCGCGCCGGTGCGGAGCACCACAGCGGCGGCATGGCCGTTCCCGTCGCAGCGTATCTCCGTCACCTCCGCCTGCCGCAGCGTCAGCCCCGGCTGCAATTCCAGCGTGTGCTTCATCACCTGCTGGTATTTCCGCCGGTCCGCCTGAGCCCGCAGGGACCACACGGCGGGACCCTTGCCCCGGTTCAGCATCCGGTACTGGATGCAGGCCCTGTCCGCCGCCCGGGCCATCTCGCCCCCCAGTGCGTCCAGCTCCCGGACCAGGTGCCCCTTGCCGGTGCCGCCGATGGCCGGGTTGCAGGGCATATTCCCCACCGCGTCAAGGCTCACCGTCAGGCAGACGGTCTTCATGCCCATCCGGGCCGCCGCCAGGGCAGCCTCGATGCCCGCGTGCCCCGCGCCGATGACGGCCACATCATAGTCGCCGCCGTGAAACTCTCTCATCAGGTGCTCACCTCACCACATAAGACTGCTTGAACACTTTATTATACTATACAGCACACAACAGCGCAAGAGCATTACACAGAAATAACTCATAGGTGTTGTGCAATGTGCAATAAAAGTTTACAAAAGCTTTATACATAATATCCAATTTTGCCCTTGTTATCCGGGCTGCCGCGGCATATAATAACACTGTAAAACGGAAGAAAGGAGCGTGATATCACCATGACGACAACTTGGATCTGGGGTGACCTGGATGACATGATCTTTGCCGACAGCGACTGGGAAGTGAGCCAGCGGTAAGGCATACCGATGAGGAAACCACGCGAAAGCGTGGTGATTTGCTTTTTTATGGGTGTTTTTCGACAGAAAACGCCTCCTGCACATAGATCGCAAAGCCTGATCCCCGCGCAGCAAAGATGAAAAGAGACGGCCAACGCCGTCTCTTATTTGTTATTTTCGGTTGCTCTTAATGAGATATTCGTGATACCTTAACGATATCTTAGCGTTACCTTAGCGACAATGTATGTTATAATAGCGTCATCAAAAGGAGGGGAGGGCGGCTATGACCGGTAAACAAGCCCGCCGGAGACAGTTGCTGCGGACCATTGGTCTGCGCTTTTCCGGCATGGATGTGCTGAAAGCACTGGGACTCTACCTGGTAGCCGTTATGTGCTGTCTGCTGCTTCGCAGCTTCGATATGCACAACGACACCAGCTACGTAGCCATGATCTTTCTGCTGGATGTGTTCCTTACCGCCTACTGGACGGATGGCTATCTGCTGGGCATCATCATGGCAGTGGTGGGGGTGTTCAGCGTGGACATCATCTTTACCTACCCCTTCTGGCATATCAGCTTTACGCTGACGGGCTTTCCGCTGACGTTCCTGGTGATGATGACCATCTCCATCCTGACCGCCACCGTTACCAGCCGGGCCAAGCAGACCGAGCAGGTGCGCCGGGAGGCCGACCGCGAAAAGATGTATGCCGACCTGCTGCGCGCCGTGTCTCACGACATCCGCACGCCGCTGACCGGTATCGTGGGCGCCACCAACGTTCTGCTGGAGCAGGACGGCGGACTGACGCAGGAGCAGCGCCAGCAGCTGCTGCGATCCACCAACGAGGACGCCCAGTGGCTCATCCGCATTGTAGAGAATTTGCTGTCCATCACACGCATAAGCTCTGAGGAGGCTAAGGTCAAGAAAGAGCCGGAGCCGGCGGAGGAGGTCATCGAGTCCGCCGTGGCCAAGACCCACAAGCACTACCCGGAGGTGGATATCCGTGTCCATCTGCCGGATGAACTGATGATGGTGCCCATGGATCCCCTGCTGATGGAGCAGGTACTGGTGAACCTGATGGAGAACGCCGTCATCCACGGCGAGACCCACCATATCGACGTGACCCTGTCCAGCGAGGGCAACTGCGCGGTGTTCACTGTGGCGGACGATGGCCGCGGCATTCCCCAGCACCTGCTGCCCCGGCTGTTCGACGGCTCCGCCCGCAGCGATCGCAGCAGTGACGGCAAGCGCAGCATGGGAATTGGTCTGTCCGTGTGCCGCACCATTGTGCTGGCCCACGGCGGCGTGATACGGGGAGATAACAGACAGGAGGGCGGCGCGGTCTTCACCGTGACCCTGCCCATGAAAGGAGAAAACGATGAAGATTAAAGACAAAGTCCTGATCGTGGAGGATGAGCAGTCCATCAGCAACTTTATCTCCATGATCCTCACCGCCAACGGCTTCGACACCATCATTGTCCGCACCGGCGAGGAGGCCCTGACCATGATCGCCTCCCATTGTCCGGACATGATCGTCCTGGACCTGGGCCTGCCCGATATGGACGGCATGGAGGTGCTGAAATCTGTCCGCAAGTGGTCCAATCTGCCGGTGGTGGTGGTTTCTGCCCGCAACCACGAGCACGACAAGGTGGAGGCCCTGGATTACGGCGCCGACGACTATCTGGTCAAGCCCTTCGGCACCTCCGAACTGCTGGCCCGCATCCGCACCGCCATCCGCCACACCCGCACCACCCTTTCCAACACCCAGATCGCCCAGTCCGGCAAGTTCGTCACCGGCGATCTGACCATCGACTATGATAAGCACCAGGTGCTGATGAACGGCGAGAACGCCGGATTGACCGTCAATGAGTACAAGATCGTGGCCCTGCTGGGCAAGTACGCCGGCAAGGTCCTGACCTACGACTTCATTATCCGGGAGCTGTGGGGGCCCAAGGCCAAGACCGACAATCAGATCCTCCGGGTAAATATGGCCAACATCCGCCGCAAGATCGAGCCTACCCCCGGCAACCCCCAGTATATTTTCACCGAGGTGGGCGTCGGCTACCGTATGCGCGAGGGAGACTGATACATACCGAGAAGAAAAGACCGCCTGCGGGCGGTCTTTTTCACATGCGGGGTGTTTCTTTTGGAGAAAATATCTGCCGACACGAACCGACGCTTTACGGAAATTTTATAATGTACGGATAAAGAAAAACCGCATTTCCGCTGTCACCGTGTTAAGAAACGCCTGCCTGTATTTACAGGACGGTTTTTTCGCAGTAAGATACAAACACGCCCGCCGCGGCGCGGCGGGGGAAACT
>OLGJ01001560.1_pt1 | contig 9879 bp, 5 predicted proteins | sample 1605431 | NCBI WGS metagenome assembly OLGJ01 (sample SAMEA3888920, study PRJEB22519) | human gut metagenome | biome: human gut; feature: human-associated habitat; material: faeces | place: Denmark | collected 2009
TTAAAGGACTTCTCATTGCCATACAACACTGGGAAATCCCAATGACCGATTTGGGATAAATGAAGAAGCATGAGATTCACATCGTCCCTGAAACTAAAACTGATCTATGTGTTCCGTATCAATGATGCGGCACACCGTGGATGCCTGAAGATTGGCGAGGCAACCTGTGAGGATGAAAATGTGTTCGGCCTGTCTCCCAACAGCAAGGTGCTCAATGAAGCGGCAAGAAAGCGTATCAACCAATACACACAGACGGCAGGCATCGCATACGATCTGCTATATACGGAACTGACTGTTTACAACCGTGGCGGACTCCGTTCGTTCAACGACAAGGAAGTACATAATGTCCTAGAACGCTCCGGTATCAAAAAGAAAGTCTTCGATACAGTCAACAAGGCCAATGAATGGTTCATCACCGATCTGGAAACCGTCAAGCGTGCCATTGCGGCTGTCAAGGCAGGCCGGAGTTCCCTTTCATCAGCGGAAGTTACCCGTGAATATTCCCCAATTGTATTCCGCCCGGAACAGCAGGAAGCCATCAGCAAGACCAAGAAGCAGTTTAAGAAAGGCAACCAGATGCTCTGGAACGCAAAGATGCGTTTCGGAAAGACCCTTTCTGCCCTGCAGGTTGTCAAGGACATGGTGTTTCAGCGTACCCTGATTCTGACCCATCGTCCTGTGGTGGATGCCGGATGGTTTGAGGATTTCGGTAAGATATTTTACGACCGCAAGGATTTTGCATACGGTTCCAAGAACAACGGGGAAAGCTACAGCAGTCTTGAACGGCAGGCAGAAAGCCACGGATTGCATTATGTCTATTTTGCATCCATGCAGGATTTGCGTGGTTCTGAACTTGTTGGTGGCAACTTCGACAAAAACAACGAAGTATTTGCTACCGATTGGGACCTGATTATCGTTGATGAAGCGCACGAAGGCACCCAGACCGAACTGGGTAAAGCGGTTATGGGAGAGCTGGTCAAGGAACAGACCAAAGTATTGCGCCTGTCAGGTACTCCATTCAATCTGCTGGATGATTTCAAGGAGGATGAAATCTATACATGGGACTATGTGATGGAACAGCGGGCCAAGGTGAGCTGGGACGAACTCCATTTTGGCGATCCCAATCCGTATGCCTCACTGCCTACACTCAATATCTTTACCTACGATTTGGGACGGCTGCTTCATGAATTTGTAGATGAAGATGTCGCCTTTAACTTCAGGGAATTTTTCCGAGTCAATGAATCCGGCAGTTTCTGTCATGAAAAAGATGTGCGGGCTTTTCTGAATCTTCTTACCAAGGAGGACAAGGACAGCCTTTATCCATATGCCAACGAGGAATATCGGAATATTTTCCGCCATACACTCTGGATGGTGCCCGGCGTGAAGGAAGCAAGGGCACTGAGTGCCATGCTCCAGACACATCCGGTGTTCCAGCATTTCAAGGTGGTTAATGTAGCCGGTGACGGTGATCAGGACGAGGAGAGCCGTGATGCCCTGGAAGCCGTGGAACAGGCTATCGGAAAAGATCCGGATGCTACACGGACCATTACCCTCTCTTGCGGACGGCTGACGACCGGAGTAAGTGTAAAGGCATGGACTGCGGTATTCATGCTGTCCGGTTCTTATAATACAGCTGCATCCAGTTATATGCAGACCATTTTCCGCGTGCAGACACCTGCCACCATCAACGGACGGATGAAGGAGCAGTGCTACGTTTTTGATTTTGCTCCGGACCGTACCCTGAAAGTGATAGCCGAAACCGCCAAAATATCGGCCAAGGCTGGAAAGACTTCACAAAGTGACCGTAAGGCAATGGGAGAGTTTATCAATTTCTGTCCTATCATATCCATTGAAGGTTCACAGATGAACCGCTTTGACGTACCCCGTATGCTGGAACAGCTGAAACGGGTATATGTGGAACGTGTTGTTCGTAACGGGTTTGAGGATAACAGTCTGTATAACGATGAGCTGATGAAACTGGATGATCTGGAACTACAGGAATTCGATGACCTGAAAAAGATTATCGGCCAGACCAAGGCTATGCCCAAAACCAATCAGGTGGACATCAACAGTCAAGGTCTGAACAATGAGGAATACGAGGAAAAGGAGAAGCTGGAGAAGAAACCCAAGAAGGAGCTTACGGAGGAAGATCGGAAACGGCTGGAAGAACTGAAAAAGAAGACAAAGAACCGGGAAGCGGCCATTTCCATACTCCGTGGCATATCCATCCGTATGCCCCTGTTGATTTATGGTGCGGAACTGAGTGATGAGAATCATGAAATCACGATTGATAATTTTGCCTCACTCATTGATCCGCAGTCATGGGAAGAGTTCATGCCCAAGGGAGTGACCAAACAGAAATTCAACAGCTTCAAGAAATATTATGATCCGGAAATATTCTGTGCTGCCGGAAAACGAATCCGTGCAATGGCCCGTGCTGCGGACAAACTGAGTATTGAGGAACGAATCGAACGTATTACGGACATCTTCAGTACTTTCCGCAATCCGGACAAGGAAACGGTGCTTACTCCGTGGCGTGTGGTAAACATGCACCTCGGCGACTGTCTGGGAGGCTATAACTTCTATGACACAGAGTATCAGAATGTGATTTCTGAACCACGGTTTATAGACAAGGGAGAAGTTACCGCAGAAGTATTCTCCCCTGAATCCCGTATTTTGGAAATCAATTCCAAATCCGGACTTTATCCGCTTTATATGGCATATGGCATTTACCGGGCAAGGGTAAAGGCTTCTTTGTTCGCTGTAGAAACAGTAGAAGAGCAGCAGGCTGTATGGGACAAGGTCATAGCTGAGAACATCTTTGTTATCTGTAAAACTCCAATGGCGAAGAGTATTACCAAACGTACACTTGTCGGGTTTCGTAAAGCTAAAGTAAATACAAGATATTTTGAAGATTTAATCAACCAGATCAAGAACAAGCCTGAAAACTTTATTGCCAAAGTTGCCAAAGGCCGCTCTTACTGGAAGGCCATAGATAATGATAATATGAAGTTTAATGCAATAGTGGGGAATCCACCATATCAGGTTATGGATGGAGGGGCTGGAGTAAGTGCAAAACCTGTTTATAACTTATTTGTTGAAATAGCTAAACATATAAATCCAACATATATTTCCATGATTATGCCTTCTAGATGGTTTGCAGGAGGTAAAGGATTGGACTCATTTAGGGCAAATATGTTGTCTGATAAACGAATTCGTTATATTTTCGATTATATAAATGCAAAGGATTGTTTCCCAACTTCAAGTATTGGTGGAGGAGTAAATTATATTTTATGGGATGCTAACTATCATGGGGATTGTTCGATTACGACTGTCCAAGGATTTTTACGTGACACTGTATCACGCCCATTAGATCAGTTTACAGTATTCATTCGTTATAATCCTGCGATCCATATAATTCAGAAATGTCAATCAAACAAGACCTTTGCTTCAATAGTAAGCACACGTAATCCATTTGGCTTATCATCAAATATTAGAGGCAATAAATCTGGATATCTTCGTTTAATATCAAGCGAAGGTGTATCATGGCTTCCTAAAACTGCTGTTTCAGCTTCAAATCAACTACTTTCTAAATACAAAATTCTTATGAGCAAAGTAACAGCTGAACATGCCGGTGAACCTGATAAAAACGGCCAATTCAGAATCGTTTCAAGGACAGAAATTATAGGGCCAAATGATGTTTGTACAGATTCCTATTTGATTATTGGTGCTTCGGAAGATAAGTCTATTGTTGAAAATGAATATAAATATATTCAAACTCGTTTTGCTAGGTTTTTATTAATGCTAGCAGTATCTTCTATAAATCTTTCTTCTGATAAGTTCCAGTTCATTCCATTGCAAAATTTTACGGAAAGATCTGATATTGATTGGAATAAGAACCTTTCTGATATAGACAAACAGTTGTATATCAAGTATAATTTATCAACAGAGGAAATAGCTTTTATAGAAAAAATGATAAAAGTATATGACTAATGATTATAATATAAAATATACCAATGGATAATAAATGTTTTTCAATTTTATATTATCCATTGGCTATAAGAATATATAAGTCTTATTCCCTATTTAAAAACATACCTTTTATCCGTCTTAATATTAAAGTGAGTATAGGTGTCTTATTTTTAACTACCCCGGCTCTTCTTGACTTTCAGTAGGTACAGACTCAAGTGATATACCTATTGCTTGATTGGGTATACGTGGTAAAGCTTGGCGTTGCAAATATAATGCATACCTTTCTGTTATATGTCGTATAAATGGAGGTAAGATACGACCTATTTTATATTTCTCCACGTCTTTATACTTTTTGACAATTAATTCTTGAAACTTAAATGCATAAAACTTATTTTTCATGAGAGGACCTATAATAGCCTCATTATTATGCTCCTTAAAATTTCCATACTTAGGATCAAATAAACCTTTCGCTTGAGCATTTGTTAATGCAGTACCTTTTATTAAGTACACTTTATTAACGTCAGGACATTCAATACAATTGTCTTTTTTGCATGAATCACATTGAGGTTCTTTTCGTCCTATACAATCACATGTAGGGCGGATATTTAAATAATATTTTTTGTCTTCTAATTGGTATATATCACCTGTTATAGAAGATTCTTTATTAGGATTTGAATCTAGACGTTGAACTTGGAGAATGTCTAAAATCTCTTCCTGAGTGGGTTGCACATCCCCCACTTTGAGTAATTGTGCTTGCTCAATAGATAAAGGTTGCATTCTTCCAAAAATATTCTGTGTCAAAACATCTAGTAGTTCATCATTAGGATTAACTGAATCTGTATTTGCCGTTTGCCATATTACTAATGGCCAATATTTTGAGTTTGCTAATTGTTTGAATGTATGTGCTTTAGCTCTCTCAATAGCATTATCCCATATTTTTAGTACATATATAGAAGGCATATTATCTATCCAATTATTTATAACCTCCATTACTTTTACATTTCCATCATTCGTAATGTCTGATTTGTTTTTGATAAAAATGGGGAGGTTATCTTTTTCTATATCTATTTTATTTCTCTTCAATTCAGACTTTATAGTATTTGATTTATTGCTAAATATAAAAATAGGAACATAGCATACCTCTAAAATTTCTTGAATAAATGTAATAAGTTCCACTTTAGCTTGCTTTTGAGCTTCTTGCATACCTTGAATAGGAAAACCAGATTCATCTTCGGTTGTCACCAGTTCCCAATCTAACAAAATAAAGCTTAATTTACGTAAATTAACAGCGTTGAGTTTAGGTACAGAATCGTATTTTACCAAAGGGTAACCACGCCCTTCAAAATGTTTAACTATTTGGACAATTCTATCACTATTACCCTCACTAAAAACATGATCATCAACAACCATGCCTATTCCTGAAAAAAGCTCATCAATATTCATTGTGTTCTTGTTTAATAAAGTTAACCACAAAGTTTGCGCCGCAAAGAATTATATCTGATTGAACTTCTGCTAATTCAATAGAATAATCATTACGTTCCATTAATTTACGAGAAATATACAGACCTAACCCACGTCCCTCTTGACCTTTACCGGAGTAAAATGCATCAAAAATATAAGGTTTATCTTCTTCTCTAATACCAGGACCATTGTCAGAAAAAATTAATTTACAATTATCCCCATCTAAAGTAACAATAATCTTTTTATTATCTTTTTCTTCAAGCCAATAAACAGCATTGTCCAAAAGATTTATCAATAATTGCAAGAGATCCGCATCTGTACATTTTGCCACTAAAGGAGATCCAACAATATTTATTCTATATTCAATCTTATGTTCAGCTAAAGTTCTTTTATATATGGTTATAACTTTATCTAAAATATCTTTAACCCTTATTTGACGACGTCTTTGTTTAGATGAAGTGAATAACATCTGTAAATCTTTCATCTGATTTTGGATGTATGAAAAAATACCATAAAGCTTTTGAAGTTCCGATGTTAAAAGAGAGTGGTCAAAATTTGAATGTAAAGAATCCTCGTATAAGGATCTTAATTCATCAATTCCCTTGTTTAACATCATCATAATATCATGACTCGCTGTTTCTACCGAAATACCAACAGCTGCTAAAGATTCCGTACGTTCAACTCTGCAACTTAAATATTTATTCTCAGATTTATAAGCATTCTCTAACTGAGTTAATAGAGACAACGCATGCTTGTCATCCTTCAGTTGATTACGAAGATTAGATATTTCTTTACTTACCGCATCTTTACGTATCTTATCAAGTTGTGATTTTTTTTCTTTATCTGCTAAATATGCAGCATAAGCTCCATTACGTATGTATGATAAGAAGCTTTGTATTATACAAATAAAATCGGTGGTATAATTCCCCTCCTCAATAAGTCCCTCTCGATTCGTTTTATCTTTCAGATGAGGATTGCCAAATTTAGTTATCTTAATCCTTCCTACTATTTGGTCATTACTTAAAAAATCTCCTGCTCTAACTGTACCACGACGCACCTCTATTTGCAACCAATCATCGTCTGGATCACCATAGGGAAGAACACGTATATTATCGCGTAGTAAATAAATTCTATGCTCTTTGATAATAGACTTTGCTTCCTTAGGCAAGTAATATTTAGATGACTCATCTTTTGAATTTAAATCAAAAACATAAAAGTCAAACTCAAAGTCACCAAAATCACTAACTTCACGAAAAGCCTTAGTTACCTTATTTTGGAAATGATTTCTAAAAACACTCATACCTCTAAGTCCATCTTCTTTTATACTCACAGACTTAGTGTGGCCATTTTGCTTATATGTAAACAATCCAGTTTTCGAGGAATAATAACCATTTGTTATTTGTAATACACTTTGAGTTTCAATTAAATTACGCAATGTAATATCATTAGATTTCTCTTCTTGAGTCCATGGATTATTATTTATATATAATCCAATTGTGAAATTATTCTGTATCTCATTGGGGCTAATAACCTCATTAAATAAATCTCCAAACCTCAAAAAACTATCTTTGATTGGTTTAAGCTTTGCCAAAGACCATGAACCGGACAGATTTGATATCTCAATACGAGTTCCATGAATGTTCTCACGTTTATCGAATTTTAAATTATTTATGGTAACATCATGCTCTTCAAATACATTAGGAGATTGATTTTCTAATTTAAAATTTAATTCGTCTAAATAGAGTCCTTCATTACCGTCTTTAGCACCATCTATAAAATCACTATCATATGAGTTTAAATCAAAACACAAAGTATATTCTTTACTACTCTCGGATTCTCCTTTTGAATTTAAGATCCAGTTGGCGGGTCTTGTTGTTAAATTAATTGTTCTGCCTAATTTTAGCATGGCATATCTGCCGATACCTTTCTCACCCTGAATAATACGGTTATATTTAGGAGTTCTCCGTTCAGAACCATCTTTAGAGAATTTATTAGGAGTAGCCGGACTCATCCAAGATTTTTCTATTATTTCTGCTGTCATGCCACATCCATTATCTTCAATAATAATTCGAGATTCTGGAGTGATATTTAAAGACTCCGTGAATCCATCAAAAGAAATTTTAACCCAGTCAGCATCTGCATCATAGGCATTCTTTATCAATTCAATAACTGCTATCTGCTCATTCTTAATTAGTTGATCACCCAACATAGTTAGCAATCGAGCGAATGGTCTTATTGTTAAATTCTTAGCCATATTAATTACATTTTCTAGCAAAAATGACGAACTCTTCTGAATAAACTTTCCTACAGCAGCCTTTAACACTGGCAAACTTCCCATTAGTATCTCTATATGGAGTAAGTATTTTATTAGATATTTTACGTCTATCTACTTCTATGTTTACCATTCCTTCAGCTAACAAACATTCAGTCAGATGTTTTGCATTATCAATTTTTACTCCTTTATATTCTGTATTACCTATAACAAAAAGGCAGGCACCTCCGGGATTTAACATTTCAACAACTTTATGGACGGTTGACTGCATGTCTATGTAATATTGCGCAATAGAACGTGTCTTCCTTTTATCTATTGAATACATCTTAAATACGATATCTTGGCCCACATTATTTAGTTTTTTCAGGTTTTTATCGAACTCTTCTGAATGATATAAACTTCCTATTGTGCCTTCACGAAGTAATCTGAAATCATCAGTATATTCAAGCCAAAGCGTTGATAATTGATGTAAATCAGCATATTCATATGAAGTTACATATGGAGGACTAGTCACAATTAAGTCAACAAATGGTTTATCAATATTAACGTCTAGAATATTAACTCTTTTAATATCTGCCTTCCCGTATTTTTCATTTATATTTTCCATATTTGCCTTTCGCATCATATTTACTTGATATATATATGAAGAAAGGACATCCTTAGGCTGTTTCTTTGGGTCAATTTGTGGCTTAATTGATTTTGTAAGCCATCGAGAACAAGATTTTAATATATTAGAAAAAGCACACAGAAAGAATTTGCGATATAATTCATCGTCCACAACCAAATATATTGAAGATCGAAGTTTTAAGAGATTATCTATATGCTCTTCGTCGAACCAATATTGTATTCGTTCATTGGAATAAATGCGATTAGTTTTATCTACATTACAAGTGTTGTAAGCAGCAATTATTCTGTCAAAAAAATCTTGCAATTGTTCATCTTGATATACATTGCTTTTGGTTTCTGCTATTAATGTAGCTACAGGATTTATATCACATCCCCAAAAGTATTTACCGCTTCTTACCGTTTCAAATGCGACAGTACCACACCCACAAAATATGTCAGCTACGGTCTTAACAGATATGTTGTTTTCCTCAGCTTTATGAATAGCTTTTGTTGTTATAAATGCAGGAAATTTAGCAGGATATGCATGGATATTATGCATACGCCTTTCCCGTTCGGCTGGCATATTCCATTCTTCCTGTATATCTATCGTATCAAAATTAAGTGTACGATAATTATCAATTGTGACATTCATGACAAATCTTTATATTATTCCTTAGCAATATTAACGCAATCAAGCGTGCGTATACAATACACTCAAATATAAACAAAGATAGAAAAAATCCTTCATTCCACAATGTTTGTTTGACTCAAATAATAAGATTGCATAAAAAAATAACTCTTTAATGTGCTATTGTAGGTTGAAAATCATTATCTTTATATGTAATATCACTACTGTCCAATAAAAGTTGGCTAATCGGTCTTTGAAATTATTGAAATACAGTCTTTTAAGTGGTATTTCTGAATGAAACGGATTTGAATTTGTAGCTTAGCGGTCAAATTGAAGACCGCTTATGAACCAAGATAAATACGTATTCGCTCAACTTACCGCTTTTCTGAACAGAACACAGTTCAATAACTTTGTTCGCAAGTATGATGGTAATCGCTACGTGAAACAATTTACCTGCTGGAATCAGTTACTTGCTATGATGTTCGGACAACTGAGCAATCGTGAAAGTCTTCGCGACCTAATTGTTGCTTTTGAAGCGCATCGGGCCAAGCAATACCATCTTGGTCTGGGACGCAATCCAATAGCCAAAGCCACTCTCGCGTATGCTAATCAGAATCGTGACTACAGAATCTTTGAAGACTTCGCGTTCTATATAATGAAGGAAGTTTGTGAAAGGCGAGCAACCAATAGATTGGAAATTCCAGGAAATAAGTATGCTTTTGATTCAACAACCATTCCGTTGTGTTTATCCACATTTCCATGGGCGAAGTTCCGAAAAAAGAAAGGAGGCGTCAAAGCTCATGTCTTATATGACATTGAAGCACAAGTTCCAGCCTTCTATACTGTAACCGCAGCATCGAAACATGACTCTACGGCGATGTGCTTAATCCATTATGAACCAAATGCTTATTATATATTCGACAGGGCTTATGACTCTTTT
>OLGJ01001564.1_pt1 | contig 9852 bp, 6 predicted proteins | sample 1605431 | NCBI WGS metagenome assembly OLGJ01 (sample SAMEA3888920, study PRJEB22519) | human gut metagenome | biome: human gut; feature: human-associated habitat; material: faeces | place: Denmark | collected 2009
AATTCCCGTTGATCCTGGAATCTCAATTGAATTTCGTCAGGAGATCTGCGGCCTGACGCAGCCGCAAATGATTAAACTTGCGCAAGCATTTTTAGAAGTCATCAAGTCTGAAAAAGACAAAGAAGCTCAGGAAGAAAAAGAATGAAACAAAACAGCTCAAAGCTGATGGAAGACATCAAAAAATTTCTCACCGGAAAAAAGACGGACTATGTTGAAATCGGCGTCCACCGTTTTGCCGAAAATATCAAGGTCGGCCAAAACGCTCTGGTTTTGAACGGAACCGGCGTCCGCACGCAAAGCGATAAGCCGATTTATGCCGTTGCGCTGTATTTGCCGGCGAAAACACATCGTCAAGATACTTCCCGAGCACTATTAGGCGCTCGAAGAGTTCAAATTGTTATTCTCCAACCCTTGAACGCGGAAGATTTCATCTCCTCTATGCGCGAGGCCATCGCAGAAAACAATGATGAGACTTATCAGGACTTCATAGAGAATGAACTTCAGCAGATTGAAGAATTCATGAAGGACCTAACGAACCTTGAACCCGGCGATGTGGCTGATGTGGATTGGCTCCCTTCCCGCGGGACATTCGTTTATTACAACGGCCAGCTGATGGGCAATCCCGTCCGAGGCAAGGCGCTTTATGATGCTGTCCTTTCTATCTGGTTAGGCGATCACGCTTTAGAAGAAGGGCTAAGAGAAGGACTTTTGAGCCTTCCCAAAGAGGAAAAAGAAAATTAAAAGCCGGCAGAGAAAGCAGTTTCCGCCTTCTCTGCTTCCGGACACGACAAAGCCGCCCGAGGGCGGCTTTTTATCCGTGAAGAAATACGTACAAAGCAGAAAGCCCCGGCAGAGCCGGGGCTTGGTGCCCTATGACCGGTTTCAGTTCTCCTCTTCCACGCGCAGGTAGATCGTCAACAGAGACAACAGCTCTGAAACAGAAGGCTTCTCCGTCAAGTGTCGATGTGCGAGCTCTGACAGCTTCTCCGGCGCCGTGTTCCAGGCAACGTTTGCGGCGCGGCGCAGGCCGCGCTCCACGCACTTCCAGTTTGTGTCAAAGCAGCGTGCCACGTCCGGATACACGTGCTTTGTGACCAGCAGAAGCCTGTCCGGCTCCCGCAGCGACAGCCGAAGCGCCTCTGCCATATAAAAATAGCAGACGCTGCTCGGCAACAACCCCAAGCCGCACAATGTGCGGCTCACATCCCCCTTATCCATGGATGCTACGCCACCTCTTTACCGTCTAATTTTTCTGTAATTTTGCGAAAGTCGTTCAGAAGTTCTGCCACCTCATCTTCCTTCAGTATGAGGAGCAGGGCCATCAATGCCGGGGCGGAAAAGCAGAATTTTCCACGTTCCAGGTCGCCGTAGGCCCGCGCCGTGATACGAAGCTTTTCGGCCATTTCTTCCTGTGTAAGCCCACGGCGCTGCCGCAGTTGGCACACATAGCTTGACAGATGCTCCCGCACCGCGTCCTTATACTCCTGCATGGCAAATACCTCCGTTTCCACTTTATAAGAAGATGATAGCGCAGCGGGAAGTTTACTTCCACGAAGTACGCTTCCATTTATTGGCTTTTTTGTCATGAAATAGCGAAAGCGGTACACGATGCAGCGGGACAACGCAGGGTAAAAAGGGCAAAAACAGGCTGACAAAACTATTGCATTTTTGGAGAAATCGTTGTAAAATACAGATGACAATCCAAGATTGGTAGCTGTAAGGAAGTGCTTCGCGCACGGGCTGAAACTATCACTCGGCGGACGCTTGAGTGTTTCAAACCCTCGGAAACAGGGTTTGGGGCACTTTTTGTTTACCGGGGAGTAGAGCCATATTGGGGAGAACACACGAACACTATCGGAAACAAAGGAGGAATACACATGGTTCTGGTAACAAATGGACGACTCATTACCCGCGACAGCGAGGGCAAGGGCTACTATGAGCACGGCGCGGTGGCCTACGAGGGCGCCAAGATCGTGGAGGTAGGTGAGGAAGCCGCTCTGAAGGCAAAATATGCCGATGCCGAGATCGTCGACGCCAAGGGCGGCGTCATCATGCCTGCCTTCATCAACGCACACACCCACATCTACTCCGCACTGGCTCGCGGCCTGAGCATCGTGGGCAACAACCCCACCAACTTCTACGAGGTGCTGGACGGCACCTGGTGGGCCATCGACCGCCACCTGATGATGGACGGTACCCGCGCTTCCGCCACCGCGCTGTACATCGACAGCATCAAGCAGGGCGTGACCACCATCTTTGACCACCACGCCAGCTATGGCGAGATCCCCGGTACCCTGTTTACCATCAGCGAGGAGAGCCGCCGCCTGGGTCTGCGCTCCTGCCTGTGCTACGAGGTCAGCGACCGCGACGGCGAGGAGAAGTGCCTGCAGGCCATCAAGGAGAACGCAGACTTCATCACCTACTGCCAGAAGCAGAACGATCCCATGCTGGCGGCCATGTTCGGCGGCCACGCGCTGTTCACCATCAGCGACAAGACCTTTGATCGCATGGTGGAGGCCAACAATGGCCGCACCGGTTATCACATCCACGTGTCCGAGGGTATGAACGACGTGTATGACAGCCTGCAGAACTACGGCCGCCGTCCCGTGCAGCGTCTGCAGGACCACGGCATCCTGGGTGAAAAGACCATTCTGGGCCACTGCATCCATGTGAACACCGCCGAAATGGATATCATCAAGGAGACGGGCACCATGGTGGTGAACAACCCCGAGTCCAACATGGGCAACGCCATCGGCATCTGCCCGGTGCTGCAGCTGTACAAGCGGGGCATCCTGCTGGGCATGGGCACCGATGCCTACACCAACGATATGCTGGAGTCTCTCAAGGTGGCCCTGTGCTCCCAGCGGAGCCAGAACTGCCTGCCCAACGTGGGCTGGTGCGAGGTCACGGATATGCTGTTCAAGAACAACGCCAAGATCGGCGCACGGTACTTCCCGGACCAGCTGGGCGTACTGAAGGCCGGCGCGGCGGCGGATATCATCGTGATGGACTACAAGCCGTTTACCCCGTTCAGCGACGAGAACATCGACGGCCACATGATCTTCGGCATGACCGGCCGCCAGTGCCAGACCACCATCGCCGCCGGCAAGGTCCTGATGAAGGACCGCGTGCTGGTGAACATCGACGAGGAGGCGGAGAACGCCCACATTCTCGAGGCCGCCAAGAAGCTGTGGGGCGACCTGAACCACCGGGTGTATTGATAAAATCAACGACAAGGAGGAAGACCCATGTCTGAAAAAATGTATCCGATCCCCTTTAAGTCCCTGATGAACTGGGTGGTCACCGAATATGCCAACTCCGGCGAGATCTTCGGCGTCCGCAAGGCGTACCACGCCACGGGCAAGAGCCTGCCCATCTTCGGCGAGCGCATCGAGACACCCTTTGGCCCCGCCGCCGGCCCCAACAGCCAGCTGGCCCAGAACATCATCGCCGCCTACATGGCCGGCGCACGGTTCTTCGAGGTCAAGACCGTCCAGAAGATGGACGGCGAGGAGCTGGCCGCCTGTGTGCCCCGCCCCTGCATCCTGGCCAATGACGAGGGCTATAACCAGGAGTGGTCCACCGAGCTGACCGTGCCCCAGGCCATGGACGAGTACATCAAGGCGTGGTGCGCCCTGAAGGTCCTCAGCAAGGTCTACGGTCTGGGCGATCCCTACGGCTTCGTGTTCAATATGTCCGTGGGCTACGATCTGGAGGGCATCAAGGGCGACAAGGTCAACACCTATATCGAGGGCATGAAGGACGCCAACAAGACCGCCATCTTCGGCGAGTGCAAGGCCGTCCTCAAGGAGCTGTTCCCCGCCGAGAGCGACTATATCGACGCCATTGATCCCCGCGTCAGCCGCAGCGTCACCGTGTCCACCCTGCACGGCTGTCCCCCGGATGAGATCGAGCGCATCGCCAGCTATCTCATCACCGAGAAGCACCTGCACACCTTCGTGAAGTGCAACCCCACCATCCTAGGCTACGAAACCGCCCGCCGCATTCTGGACGGCATGGGCTACGACTACATCGTGTTCGACGACCACCACTTCCGCGAGGATCTGCAGTGGGCCGACGCAGTGCCCATGTTCGAGCGTCTGCAGGCGCTGGCCGACAGCAAGGGTCTGGAGTTCGGCCTGAAGCTCTCCAACACCTTCCCGGTGGACACCACCCGCGGTGAGCTGCCCAACAACGAGATGTATATGTCCGGCCGCAGCCTGTTCCCCCTGACCATCGAGATGTGCCACCGCATTTCCCGCCAGTTCAAGGGTAAGATGCGTATCTCCTTCGCCGGCGGCGCGGAGTATTTCAACTGCGACAAGCTGTTCGCGGCGGGCATCTGGCCCATCACCGTTGCCACCACCATCCTCAAGCCCGGCGGCTACAACCGCCTGCTCCAGATGGTGGAGAAGGTAGAGCCCATGCCCTACAAGCCCTTTGACGGCACCGACACCCAGGCCATCTGCGACATGAGCACCGCCTCTCACACCGACGTGCACCACGTCAAGCCTATCAAGCCCCTGCACAGCCGCAAGAGTGAGAAGAACGTGCCCTGGATCGACTGCTTCACCGCGCCCTGCAAGGGCGGCTGCCCCATCGCGCAGGACATCCCCGAGTACATGGAGCTGTGCAATAAGGGTCTGTACGGCCCGGCGCTGAAGCTGATCACCGAGAAAAACCCCCTGCCGTTCCTGACCGGCACCATCTGCGCCCATCGCTGTCAGACCAAGTGCTCCCGCAACTTCTATGACGAGTCCGTCCGCATCCGCGACACCAAGCTGCTGGCTGCCCAGAAGGGCTACAACGCCCTGATGGCCTCCATCAAGCTGCCGGAGCGCGTGGCGGGCAAGAAGGTCGCCATCATCGGCGGCGGCCCCACCGGTATTGCTGCCGCCTACTTCTGCGGCCGCGCCGGTATCGAGACCACCATCTTCGAGCGCGAGAGCTGCCTGGGCGGCGTGCCCCGTCACGTGATCCCCAGCTTCCGTATCGCCAACGAGGCCATTGAGAAGGATATCGCCCTCATGGAGAAGTACGGCGTGGAGGTCAAGTGCGGTGCGCCCGCCCCCTCTGTGGACGAGCTGAAAAAGCAGGGCTACACCCACATTCTGCTGGCCGTGGGTGCCTGGAAGCCCGGCAAGCTGGACATCGCCGGCGATGTGGCCGGCGCCATCCAGTGGATGAAGGGCGTCAAGGCCGGCAACATCGCTGTGGCCGGCAATATCGTGGTCGTGGGCGGCGGCAACACCGCCATGGACGCGGCCCGTCTGGCCAAGCGCAGCGGCGCCGAGAGCGTGACCCTCGTGTACCGCCGTACCCGCAAGTATATGCCCGCCGACGAGCACGAGCTGGCGCTGGCGCTGGCCGACGGCGTGACCTTCGCCGAGCTGGCTGCCCCCGTCAAGCAGGCCGACGGTGTGCTGAAGTGTGAGAAGATGGTGCTGGGCGAGGCCGATGCCTCCGGCCGCCGCAGCCCCGTGGGCAGCGGTGAGTTCTTCACCGTCCCCTGCGACCTGGTGATCTCCGCTGTGGGTGAGCAGGTGGACGACGCACTCATGGCCGCCAACGGCATTGAGTTGGACAAGAAGGGCCGTCCCGCCTTCCAGACCAACGTGGATGGCGTCTACGCCGCCGGCGACGCCAAGCGCGGCCCCGCCACTGTTGTCGAAGGCATTGCCGACGCCGCGGCCTTTGCCGAGGCCGTTATCGGCAAGCCTCACACCTATGACATTCCCGAGCAGGCCTATGTCACTAAGGCGGACGCCGAGGCCAAGAAGGGTATTCTGAAGATGAGCGCGTGCATCTGCTGCGAGGGCGACCGCTGCCTGCAGTGCGCCACCGTCTGCGAAAACTGCGTGGACTCCTGCCCCAACCGCGCCAATGTGGCCATCCGCATGGCCGACGGCAGCCACCAGATCGTCCACGTGGACAAGATGTGCAACGAGTGCGGCAACTGCACCCAGTTCTGCCCGTACAGCTCCGAGCCCTGCCACGACAAGTTCACGCTGTTCCAGACCGCCGAGGACATGGTGGACAGCCACAATGCCGGTGTCCTGTTCCTGGGCGGCGACAAGGTCCGCGTCCGTACCTTCGGCGAGCCGAAGGACTATGACCTGTCCGGCAAAAACGACCTGCCCGCCGATCTGGAGAAGCTGATCGTCACCCTGCGCGACAAGTACAGCTACCTGTATCTGTAACGTATATTCGCCCCGGTGTCAACCGGGAAATGCAAAAAAGAACCGCCGCCCGGCGGTTCTTTTTTGCGGTTGTCTTCCCCCTAGGGGTGGTTTCAAAAGGAGGGGGCCGGAGCCCCCTCCTTTGTCGCTTCAAGGGGATAGGATCCTTAAGGAAAGGGGGAAATTCGAAATCCCCCTTTCCTTAAGTGGCGTTCTTTGGCTACTTTCTTTCGCCATGGAAAGAAAGTAGCTTGCGTCCGCAGGCGCAACACCCTCCCGCCGGAGGCAAGAAAAAAGAGACCGCCGAAGCGGTCTCTTTTTTTGTTAACCTCGAAGCGGGTTCTAATTAGAACTCCTTTTTCTTGCCGATGACGACGGCGGAGCCGGCGACGGAGGTCAGAGCCATACCGACGTACATAGCGATGCCAGCGTCAAAGGTCTTGGGGGAGGGCTTGGTGGTGTTGGTGGTGCCAGTGGTGGAACCCGCAGTCAGGGTGTACATTACAGTGGCAGCGGTGGGCTCGAAAGCCTTAGTAACATCAATGCCCTTGCCGTTCAGAACAGACTTCACATCGCCAGCGTTGATGGGGCCATAGCTGATCTTAGCCAGAGACTCAACAGCGTCATTAGCGTTGACATTACTCTTAATGACGTACTTACCGCCGCAGATAGCGCAGGCATAAACGGTAGCATCGTTCTTGCCCCAAACCTCGCTGGTCTTGTACAGAGCATGGCCACCGGCAACCTTGGCAGAATCCTTGGAAGTGAACTGATAGTACGCAACAGCATCATCGAACTTGGTGCCGATGAACACCTTGGTAGTGGTGTCAGTAATCTTGCTGGTAGCATTGGCATCGTTGTAGGCATCAACATCAGCCACCTTGGCGAAGTAAGTCGCATTAGCGCTCTGATACACGGTTACCTTGTAACCATCGTCGGAGCAGGTAGCGGCCTTTGCATTCGCATACAGAGCCAGATTGATGGTCTTAAAGCCTTCTCTGTACTTGGTAGCAGTAACCTCATCAACCATCTTGAAGGTATCGCCAGACTTGACATAGACATCATAGTCAGTTGCGGAATCGGCAGTCAGCTTATAGTGAGCGGTAATAGTGATGCCGTCGGTAGAATCGCCATCCTCGACCTTGCTATAATCGGTCCCGGTTACTTCCGTGACGGTGGTCGTAGCGGCGAACGCCACGGTGCACAGTGCCAGAGCCATGACCATGGCCAGCACAGTTGCAATGATCTTCTTCATGTTTGTTTCCTCCATAAAAATTTGTTTGTGTCGGACTTGACCTCGCCACTCTCGCCAGCGGTTTACAACGTAAACATCATTATGTTGTAAAAATTTTTACGGATTTTATTACCAGTTATTTCCATTTTTGAGACAGCGCAGCCGCGCCGTTAAAAATCACCCGAAATTGGAAATAATTTCCATTTCTTCCATAATTTACCAGTAATTTACGCAATTTATCTGAGCGCCTGTAAAGCGTAATTCTTGTGTAACGCAGCATTTATGCAATTCAAACGGAGATTTTCAAAAAATGCAACAACTTAGCTGGAAAAATTTTCCAGCTAAAATCGAAAAGTCATTATGTAAACTATTTGGCCCGAAATGCGCCCCAAATCCCGTTCATAATTCGGTTACAATTTATTCGGCGAAAGCGTTGTCTGCGTTTTTGTGCATAAAAGGAGGTTTCGCCGTCCCGGCGGCGCGGAGGCTGGCGCGGCCGCTTGCCCCAGCCACGGTAGGGTGTTTTCTTCTCCCGGGCAGGCGATTATCAAATCGCGCCTATTGCCTGCACTTTTCTGAACACACCGGCGTAGAGACGTTGAACAGCGCGAAAAATTGGCTAAAAAACGCGAATTATCCTTGAAAAACAGTTTGCGAAGTGGTATCGTACTATTTGGCCTTGCAGGGGGCTGCGGCATAGGGGTGCGCCGCACGGCAGGGGGGATCACCAAGAGAGTGCGAAGCCGAGGGGCTTGCTGCATGGGAGAATGTACAGTGCACGAGCGCGCTTCGCAGGGGGCAAAGGCTCCCGGGAGACGGATATCCGTCCCCCGGGAGCTTTTTTCTGTGCAGCTTTTCGGTTCTCTTAAAAATTTCCTGCGGTTTTCTTGCTTTTATCGAAAAATATGGTATACTGATAGCACTTGTATTGCGCCGTATGGACCGAGCGCTGTCTGGACACACTATGTTTGGCGCTTTTGACGCCGGCACAGCGCTGCCGCATACAAGCACCGATGACTTGAAAAGAGGGAAACTGCCTTGAATAAATACATGATCCGCGGCGGACGAGAGCTTTTTGGTGAAGTGACCGTCAGCGGTGCGAAAAACGCCGCTGTAGCTATCATCCCTGCCGCCCTGCTGGTGGATGGCGTATGCCGTATCGAGAACATCCCCCAGATCAGCGATGTGACCCTGTTCTTCTCTATTCTGGAGGAGCTGGGCGCAAAGGTGCGCGTGCTGAACCAGCACGCCATTGAGATCGACTGCCACGCTATCCACTCCACCCGCCCGTCCTACGATCTTGCCCGCCGTATCCGCGCCAGCTACTACCTGCTGGGTGCGCTGCTGGGCCGCTTCGGCCAGGCCACCGTGGCCATGCCCGGCGGCTGCAACTTCGGCGTCCGGCCCATCGACCAGCATATCAAGGGCTTCACCACTATGGGCGCTGAGGTGTCCGTGGAGGGCGGCTTCATCCACACCGCCGCCAAAAACGGCCGTCTGGTGGGTGCGCCGGTATATCTGGACGTGGTGAGCGTGGGGGCCACCATGAATATTATGATGGCCGCGGCACTGGCCGAGGGTACCACTACGATCGAAAACGCCGCCAAGGAGCCGCACATCGTGGATCTGGCCAACTTCCTGAACTCCATGGGCGCCGACATCAAAGGCGCGGGCACGGATTCCATCAAGATCCGCGGCGTGAAGCGCCTGACCGGCGGCTCTTACGGCATTATTCCCGACCAAATCGAGGCCGGCACCTATATGGCCGCCGCAGCCGCCGCAGGCGAAGATCAGGATGATGAGGATCAGGATCCACAGGCAGCAGCCGCCGCCAAAACCACAGTTATTATTGCACATAAAACGAACCCCCTATGAAGATTGAAACCGCCCGCGCGGCGGTCTCAATCCATAGTATGGTGGGAACGCAAAAAGGTGTCAGCCGATGCGCGCAGAATTTACCATCGCGCGGGAAGCGCGGTAGGCCGCGTCGGAGAAGACACCGCGCGCGATGAGCGTGTCGCTCAGCTTGCTGCCGCCGCTGACGTTCGTTTCGAGTGCGTAGTAAGAGAGGTATACGACGTCGGCGCGCAGGAATGCGGAGGCGCGTAAAGCGCTCACCTCGCCTGCGGTCAGGACGCCCGCAAAGTACGCGCGCTCGGGCGCGTTGGAGATATCAGACTGCGCGGTGGAGCTGTAGCGCAGTGCGCGCAGCAGAAATTCTGTGTACATCTCCGCCGATGCGCTCATCGTCGTGCCGAACGTCGTCGGGCCGACGCCGTTGGTGTAGCCTTTGGAGTAGGCGTAGGCCGCGTAGGGCTGCGCCCAGTCGGGTACGTCGGTAAAGGGCTGGTAGGCCGTGCAGCTCAGCGCCTCGCTCTCCTCGCCGAGAAGACGAATGAGCATAATGAGCGCCTCCATACGCGTGGGGGCCTTTTCGAG
>OLGJ01001577.1_pt1 | contig 9769 bp, 9 predicted proteins | sample 1605431 | NCBI WGS metagenome assembly OLGJ01 (sample SAMEA3888920, study PRJEB22519) | human gut metagenome | biome: human gut; feature: human-associated habitat; material: faeces | place: Denmark | collected 2009
ACAACTTTCGATTTCCTAGTTCAATTATATTGACCCCGTTGTCTTTTGTTTTATTTGTTATGAAGCATGTTTATATTACTCATTGGGAAATTGCGATTAAACAGAATATTATTGATGATCAAACTCTCCAATTTAAGAGGTTATGTGAAAATATACCCAATGAATTGTGGCAAATTTCAGAGCAAAGAGAGTTATATATAATATAGTTCTTCCAATAGATTATATTAAGTGTTAGTAAGAGCTGATTATTTAACTCCATTTCTAGGTTTACGCTTCATCCCACGAAGTATTTGTGCGGATTGTTCCTGATAGGATAGAGGTTGGCTTTGTTTTTTGCCGGCCTCTATCCATTTAAGGAGCTCATCCTCATAGAAATATAATTTTTTACCACGTTTATAGGCTGGGATTAGACCTGTACGAGCAAGTCTATAGATTGTCGGTTTTGATTTTTGGATAAGTATGCTAGCCTTATCAATGTCAATTAGTTGATGCTGATGATCAAGTTTCTGTGGTTGTAGGGTTTCAACTAATTGGTAAATCTTCTCCACTTGTTCTGTTAAATAGCTTACAGCCTGCGGAAGTTTGTCGAATGTGATAGGTTCTTTTGTCATACAATCTGTTTTTGTTTTTGGGGATTGATACTTGTTCATGCAGTATTTATGAATATAAAGTCTGATTTATTGAATTATATGTGGATTTAATTTAATCAGGCATTCTGTTTCTGAGTGAGACATCTTTTTGATTATCGTGTTGATTTCATTTTCTTTCATGGTATCAGCAAATACTTTTTTAATGAATTCTGCTGTATATGAACGTCGTTTACCTAATGCTTTACCTATGTTCCAGCCCAAATGCATAACATCTATAGCTTTCAATTTTGAATCTATTTTTATAGGAATAATACTGGTAGAAGTTTTATCCTGAAAGAAGTCCGAAATATACATACATAAACGTTGAAGATTTTCTTGGCTTGTATAAGCAGCCATCGTTTGATGGATGTATATATGTACTAACTCTAGCTTTTTATCGTTCGTACGTTTTTGTTCTGTAATAGTATTCGAACGGAGTTTTTCATATTCCATAAATGCTTGTTCTGGTGCAATCATAGAATCATTAAGATGTTCATGGATAGACAAAGATTTGCTATGATGACATAAATATATAATTATCTCGTATAATGCAATTTGCATTGATATATATAATCCTGTAGATATTATAAAGACCGATATAAAAATAATATTTGAGCTGAACTGATCAAAGCCTGCATTGATTGCTTCAATGCGTATAGCAAGTGCCATAAGAAGTAATGTTCCAGCTACACTAGAATCTAAAATAAAATATTCAAATTTCTTCAAATACATAAGCCATATGTTTAACTGTTCATGAGCAAAGGTAATGTTTACTGATTATGTATTATCAGAAAATGACAAGAGTGACATCAGACTTCATCAAACGTCACTAATTGTCATAAATAGTTTGATTATTATTGGAAAGTAAGAAGTGTTCAGATGGAATAGGAGCAGATTTATTTATGGGATTGAATATAAGATATGAATTTATAACTTATCATATAATAAACAAAAGTGGTATTCTTTCTATATTATATGATAAGTTATGCTATAATTCCAATAATCGTTCCGCTAATGGCGCATAATATTTTTGTACTTCTTCAACTGTTGGAGTATGACCGCCAGGAAAGTGGTATGAATATTTATAATGCATTAAAAATAAAGGCTCATAGTGTGCTAGATGGTCATTCTCACCAAATATTCCCCATATATTTTCTTGGTTAGCAACCTGAGAATTGTCCCATTGATGCTGTTGAAGTTCTGTGAATTCATCAATCAATGCTTGGTTAATGATAAGCTGCTGATTTCCGTTAGCTCGTGGTGATTTGTATTCATGCGAACCAATACGTTCCATCAGGAAGCGTGTCATTTCGAAATGGGGATTTCCGAGTAAAGCAGGGATATTGTTTTTAGATGCTACTATCTGTGCCAAAAACGAGCCATTACTGTTTCCTACCAATATGTCAGGTTTTTCTTGGTTGCATAATCTTTGGATAAAGTCGATAGCTTCCTGTGGATGCAGGGGTAAGTCTGGACTCAAGACTGTTGCCTTACCGCTGAAATATTCTTTCAAGGCAAAAGCTGGGATACATGTACCTGATGCAAAGAAACCATGAAGGAAAAGAATTTTCTGTGCCATAATCAACAACCGCTTCCGTCAATATTACATGTTGCTCCTTCATTGATAGGACGTGAACGTAATCCGGCATCTTCTGGATTCAAAGTAACTGTACCGTCTTCCAATACAAAGCAAGGAATTCCAACGGCTCCAACACTTTTGGCTTCATTAAAGGCTGGATGATGATCCCGTAGTCTCAAGAATGCTTTCAAATCTCTTACGTGTTGACCAATATCGATGACTTCATATTGGTTATTACCTTTTACTTGTTCTTCTACATACGTACAATCCGGACAAGTTTCCATTCCATATATTTTTATCATAGCTGTAGTTATTCATTTAAATATTCAATTCCTATCAAAGATATGGTTTCTGTCAAATACAGCAAATTCTTTATTATGATAAACTAATTATATCCGATAGATTTATCAAATATAACCTATTTAATGATAAAAATGACAGTTATATTACTTTTGAGAAATTATTCGTAACTCTCTATTTTAAGAGAATTAATCCAATCTACATAAAATTCGTCTATCATTGAATTACGTTACATTATACGTACCTATAATTATACGAATTCACTGTTTTTAACAGTATTCTTGCAAAGAAGTGTATGGCATGTATAGGAAGTCACTATTTATCTAATAAGTTAGGCAAGTATAATCTGACTTGTATAGTTGTCATCCATTCAGCAAATTTAATGAGTGAATCTATCTCTTTTTTTGATAATCCGATTAAATTTGTACCAACTTTTTTAGCTATATTTATTTCTTCAAAAGAAGGTTTAATTTCCTCTAATTCATCCCATTGAATACTTTGTTTTATTTTTGAAATTATAGAATTAATAAATTCTTTATCTTCAAGATTGTTACTCGAAAAAACGTTTTTTACATTTTGAGCTTCATTTTCTGTTATTGAGTGTAAAGTGTAGAGTTCTGCTGGTACATTTCCATTTTTGATTCCACGCAGAAATCCCGTAATAATTCTATCAGAGACCTCGTAATTTAAAGCACTATTGGCAATTCTACGATTTACATTATTTGTTTCAAACATGATAAGTCGTGATTGCATACGTTCAATTCGTTTCATTAAAATATTCGATGTAAGAGCAAGCATTAATGGTATATTAGTTTTCCATTTATCAGTTAATTCAGTATTACCAGCATTGCTTACAATTATATATTTGGTATGCATTTCATCATCAGAAGATCCTGTTAATTCATACGTTCCTTGATTATCATAAAGTCCACCATCAACTAATAATGGACATTTGTAATGATTGTATCTTCTATATTTTTCAGGCATGCGGATTGGACTAAATGCAAATGGCACACAAGAAGAGGCCATAACCGCTTTTGCAATAGGAAAATTTTCTCCTGAAAAGACATCTTGACGGTCATCTCTATTGACATAATCATACCCCCAAGCCCTATTACGCGAGAATCTAAAACTTCTTCCTTTAGCAACATCAGTCGTATTTATTACAACAGATGGAGTTTGTGGTAAATCAGATAAAGTCTTTTTTTTAAAAAAAAGCCAATTATACTGCTTTTCTATCCAAAAACTTAATGGTAAAATATGGTAATTTGCAAACCATAGTACAACCAAAGATAGAAATAGAGACCACCATCCAACCCAATATATAAGTGCACCTATAGCTGTAAGGACTACGAAAAAATTGATGATTGCAATATGCAGCACCCCTATTTTGAGTTTATGTGAAAATGTTTGTTCGAACTCCCAATAGTTATCTTTATGTAACAAATAATATGCAGACGTTATTGATCCCCCTGAAACAGATGAAATAACGTCTACTTTTTCTAGAATTTTTAATTTGTGTAACGCCCTCAGCGTCCCAATGTGATAAGCTGCTGCTCTGTATCCACCTCCTGATAAGGCTAAACCTATTTTATTACCTTCTATATCCATTATTTATAATTTTTTTGCAGTTGAATAATCATTTCTTTGCGGTGTATTATTATGATACCACACATTAACTGTATTATTAGTAGAATAAATTGAAGTACCAACTTTTTTAAGTGCTCCTACCACAATCTTATCTAAATAATGTCCATACTTCTCTGTTGATACGTAAGCAATCTTAGGGTGAATATAATTAATCATATCATTGCTCATGTTATGAGCTGAACCATGATGTGGCAACTTCATCCAATAGATATTTTTGATTTTTTCTATATCACATTGGTATTTAAAGTTCTCAAATGATTCTGCGTCTGCATCTCCAGTGAAAAGAAAATAATGTTCATCATCAGGTTTAAATAAGAAAATGATACTACTTTTGTTATGATGCGATGGATCATTACCCGCTTCGTCCAATTTTTTACTATAAATTTTCTTTGTCTCTGGAATTTCATATGCATCCTCATTGTCATCTGCTAAAGCATAGTCATATGGCTTTAGATCATTTCTAAATAAAAGAGCCTGATTCTTATAAAAATCTATTGAAGGTCCAAGAATATCTATTAAACCATTAAATTCTGAGTTGTGCTTATCAGAAAAAGCTTCTGAATACGACAATCCTCTTTTTTGCGATAATTCCCAAATCAATTCTAAAAGGTTCTTGCCATTTGCATTGTATACTGAACGAGCTTCTTTTCGCACGTTATCAATATTTTGGTAATATTTTACATCATCTTGCGTAATATGTAATCCAGGATCATTAATTAAAATTTTCTTGATATCTACACTAGTGTTAGGATTATTCTTCATATTTTCTAAAAGGTATATAAACCCTCCAAAATGATCTTCATCACAATGCGTGCATATTGCAAGATCTATCGTGTAAGTCTTGTACCTGTTTTTTACAAAATCCGCAACTGTCTTGCCATTGCTATAATTTCCTGAATCTACTAGAATTACATAAGCATTATCGTTATCATCAAAAAAACGGATAAGAAGTGCATCTGCAGCTCCTACTCCAAGCATATCAATTTCGTATTTCATATATTCATTTCAATTTATTCAGTCAATAGTATCACGCTATATGTTTATATATAAGTATACAACAAAAATATATTTTTTTATTTTATGAAAAAAATTATTGGGTATATATATCCTTTTTGAATAAGTAATATCAATTGATGATGTTTTGAAGAAGTTAAGATGTTTATATAAAACAAATTAATGAATTAAAATATCAATATCTTATAGGAGGAGTGATAGAGATAAAAGAGAAGAATAATATATTAATCTAAGGCCTTTTTGCTATTTTTAGGCTATTCACTTCATCTTACATTAAATGAAGAAAATAGCCTGAATTTATTAGTATGTTTTCTACTTCAATGAAATCTTATTAGCCGTCTCTCGTTTCTTGGAATTGACCAAATCAGCATAAATCTGTGTGGTTGAAACATTTTTGTGAGTAAGCATTTTCGATACAGTATAAATATCTGTGCCTAAAGAGATTTGTATGACGGCGTACGAATGACGGAAACAGTGGAAGGTTATGTGTTTTTTGATTCCGGCTTCCGAAATCCATTGCTTGAGAGGCTGATTCGTCATAGCTCTGGTCAGTCCTTTGAATACGCGGCCTGAACCAGGGATACCACATAGTTCCAATGCTTCGTTACTAATGGGGAGAGTGGCTTCAGTTTCTGTCTTTTCCGTACAAATTCTGATGTAATAACCATTGTCAGGACCAACTTCAATATTATCCCATGTAAGCTGTAAAATATCGCTGATACGAAGACCGGTCATACAGGAGAATAATGAAGCTTGTTTCAGTACAGGAATTTTGCATGGTGTAGCGGCCAGTTTCTTAACTTCTGCTAATGTGAGATACTGCTTTTTGACTTCTTTCCATTCAATCTTGTCTATGAAGTCATTCAGATTTTCACGTAGCATCTTCTCTTGATAAGCTATTTTCAGTAATGCACGGAAAGTTGAAAAATAGCCAGCTGCCGAATTCCTCGAAACACTGATATTAGGATGACGGATCTGTTTACAGTTCAGTAGATACTGCCTAAACTTCTGGCAAAGCTCCACCGTTACATCTCCGAAAGTGCAATAGCCGTTTACAAACTTTTCAAAATGCTGGTAAACGCAGTCCCATTTGTGATACTTCAGTTTTGCTTTTTCACGAAAATAGGCAAGGAAGTCAGCTTTCATTTTGTGTTTGTCAAGAAATCCAAATTCCTCATTAACGATTGCCTGTACTCTGATACAACGAATGGCTTCAGCCTTACTCAGCATTTCATTGTTGAAATCACGTTCAATCTCATTTTTAGGACGGGCATAGATATAAATGCCAAGATATTCCCTGCGACTCATTTTCATTGTGTACGGATTGCGAATAGCCGGATAATAGTCTAGGTAGAGAGAAATTCTGCCGTTACTAATAACTCTTTGTCTCAATGTTACGTTAGTACATGTAAGTGCCATAAGATTAATGTTTTTGGTTGATAAATTATTATTATCGGTACAAATTAAACTGGTGTTTTCTTGGTGAATACTCACACCGGAAAATAACTTATACCAGGATTATTCAATGATAGGATCTTCGAACAAACTATCGAGCTCAGCTTTGGATATAAGAGTATACTTTCCCTTCTTAATCTTGGGAATTTGATGATACTTGGTATAATGGTATAGCTGGTCTCTTGTTATTTTGAATTTTTCCATAGCCTCTTGAACTGTGTAGTATTTGGGTTCTTCAGCCTGACGTATTCCCTTTGCTATATCGAAGTGCTTTTTTGAATAATATACGGTAATACCAACTTTCTTTTTCGGAATAGCATTTTTATAAACAAAAGAGTATATAGCGTTAAGGCTCATTTGAAAATTGTCCTGAACTTCTTGCACACTGTACCATTCTGTAATGTCTGCATCTGGAGCCTTCGAGGAAAAATAAGCATCAACATGCTTTTTACTCCAGTAAGTCTTACCACGGTTGAATGTCTTTGGAATTTTATTCTTCTTAGACATAACAAAAATCCATGATTCACTTACATTGAATTTTTTCATTATTTCGGCTGTAGTATAAAATTCTTTGATAGGTAGAGTGTCCTTGGGCATTCTAAATTCATAAGGATGACGTTTTAACATCTCATCTATATCAGAGCGTTTGACGAAAGATAATCTGCTGCTAATCTTTGAAGCTTGAAGGTATCCTTTATAGACCATCTTATAGACTGCTTGTCTGGTAATACCTAAAAGAATTCCAACCTCTGAGAAAGATAGAAACTCTTTATCCTTAATTGTGATGATAGGTAGTTCCTCAATCCTATTTTGAGTATTCTCTTCAGTAGCCTTAATGTTTTTCTCTCTTTCTCTTTTTTTGTAAGCTAAATTTGCACACCTGTGAGAGCAGTACTTTGTACTTATTTTTTGTGCTTCGAATCGTGTTCCACACCATTCGCAAATCTTTTTAATTTTAGTGTTACTTGCTGGCATATTACTCAAATTTTAAATGTTTATTTCGCTTTATTTCTCCCGTTATGTGTCAACTATCGTAAATCTTAGTAAACCATAGTCAACTTTCTCCACAATCTGTCCAGCGTAAAATGCCGGAATTTTGCTTCGTGGTACAAAAACGGTACAAAAAGATGATATTACCAAGCCGGATGACACAAAGAAAGATGATACAAAAACAGACGATGTAAAGAAGGATGATGCAGGCTCAGGAACACAGCAGGGTGAAAATACCGGTGCTGCTGCGCCAGAGGAATCAGAAAATGCACAGCAGTCTGCGGATACAGGCGTACAGACAGGAGATACAGCCAATGGATTTGGATTCCTTGCGGCAGCAGTTGCAGCGGCAGGAGCAGGTGCTTATGAATTTCTTAAAAAAAGAAAGCTGATTCGCAGATAAAAAAGATAATTACTCAAATTTGATAGCCCGCGGGGCTGCCATGGAAATTCAAAAATTTCGTGGCAGCCTTTTTGCATTGCCGGTAGACGGTTTTGGGAAAGATATATGTAAGAATTTGCATATAAATTGATATAAGAGTGAAAAATATGTAAAATGCACAAAAAATGTGACAAATATCAGTAGTTGAGTAGCAAAAATAACTGCAATCATGGTTGACTATCTGATTTAAAAATAATATAATAAAAACAATTGGTGAAAACTTATAAAAGTTTTTTAAAAAGTTCGTGATTTTTTAAAAATGTGCTAAAAATACGAGGTTTCAGGAATGCTTTTATAAAAACACTAAAAACAAATCAGGAGGACGATTATGAGAAGAAAGGTGACAAAGGCAGCAGCGCTTTTATCAGCAGTACTGATGGCTAGCAGTTCTGTACCGTATGGTGTGTTAATACCTTACAATGTATTGGCAGAAGAAGTAAGTGTAGATGCCGGAGCAGCAGTACAGGAGGAAACAGCAGCAGCCGTAGGCAGCGTAACCAACATTAAGACATGGGATGCAGCAGGCTTACTGGCAGCAGCAACAACAGAGGATAATGGCTTATCCTTAAAGGGTGACGGCTGGACAAGCGGAACAGATACAGCCGGAGCAGAAGCATTTGGAACAGGAGATTATGTAAAGGCAGGAGGTGTAAAGCCGACACCAAATAATGGCGCAGTTCCGACAGCAGGATGCTACTTACAGTATACAGCGACCGACAGCGGTAAGCTGACAATTATGGAAAAGACACAGAAGTCTAATAAGAGCTTCTATGTAGTAGATTCAGACGGAGTTGTAAAGGATACAAAGACATCAGGTTCAGCAAGTACATATGATACCATTACAATTGATGTGGAAGAAGGCAAGACCTACTATGCATATATGTCAGGTTCAACAGCAAACATCTTCCAGGTATCCTTAGCAGTCGGTGAAAAGAAGCAGACTGCATGGGCAGATGTTGCAGCACCGGTGATTAACAGTGTAACAACAGATGAAGCCGGAGATTTCGTTGTAGACTTCTCAGCAGTCATTGATGCATACAAGGGTGCTGATGATGTAAAGGTTACAATGTTACAGGATGGTCTGGAAGTATCTACACAGACATTTACAAAGCAGGCATCAACAGCTACATTTGCACCATACCGTTCAGGTACTTACACATTCGTAGTGGTTGCACAAAGATATGGCGAAGCTGATAAGGCAAGTGAAGTTTATACATACAAGGATTATGTACTGGCAGTGAAGAAGCCGGTTATCACATGGGCACAGAACAAGGGTAACGGCGATGTTTACTTAGACTGGATTAATATTGAAGATGCAGATTCTTATTCTGTAGCTTATAAGGAATCCGGAAGCACAGCAGATTACACGGTTGTAGAATCAGCATTATCTGCAGAAACGGGCAATTATACACTGACAGGACTGACAGCAGGCAAGTCTTATGATATCCAGATTAAGGCACTCAGAAAGTCAGACGGTTTTGAATCTGTTTATACAGAAAAAGATTTTGAAGTAACAACAGCAGAAGAACAGCCATGGTATACGGCAATCGTAGGTTCTGCACAGGCAGGCGATGTTACATTTACAACGGCTGACGGTCAGACGGATAATGTAAAGCTTTCCGTAACTGACAATAGCGCAGCAAAGAGTAATAATCAGGAATCACCGGCAATTGCAGGAACAGCCGGAACACTGGAAGTTAAGGGACAGGC